>ERZ836939.3677-NODE-3677-length-12573-cov-2.867551_pt1 | contig 12573 bp, 10 predicted proteins | sample MGYA00519912_ERZ836939 | MGnify/ENA primary metagenome ERZ836939 (study PRJEB31850, sample SAMEA3708810) | human gut metagenome | biome: human gut; feature: human-associated habitat; material: faeces | place: China | collected 2014 ... | reverse complement strand
CAGCCGTCGGAGCGGTGCTTAAGCCGTAAGGCGGGAATTGTGCGGTGTTGCCTTAGGTCAGAACTGATTGCACGCAAACACGCTGGCTCCGGTGGCGCGGGCGGCGGCAAGGCCGGTGGCGCTGTCCTCAAAGATCATGGTATGGGCGGCGTCCACGCCAAAGTGGGCCATGGCTTTCAGGTAGCCCTCCGGGTCCGGCTTATTGTTGACCACATCTTCCTGGGTCAGGATCAGGTCAAACCAGTCAGTGCAGTGAAAGTGGTCCAGCATTTCCGTTGCGTTCTGGCGGCTTCCTGTGGTAATCACGGCCAGGTAATGGGTGGGGCGCAGGGCTTCCAAGATGACAAACAGTGCCTCGTTTTTGCGGGCTATGTCCATGTTGGCGGCGTAATACTGCTTTTTCAGGTCATGCACCCGCTCCACATCCTCGGCAGAGGGGTTGCCGCCCATCAGCGGCTGCAAAAAGGCGCGGTAATGCCTGCCGTTGCAGTAAGCGGCATAGTAATCATAATCCAACGTAAAGCCGAACGACTCCAGCGCACGGCGGTAGCTTTCAGCGTTGACGGCAACCGTATCAATCAATGTGCCGTCCAGATCAACGGCGATCAGTCCTTGCTTTTTCATCAAACTTTCCCTCGTTTTCCCATGTGTTTAGGTCGTTGGCCACCATGACAAGCCCAGCATAGAACATGGGGGCACGCTTTTTATCTTTGTTGAGCTTGTAGGGCATCAGGCGCAGCCAGTGGATGAGCTCGTGCGCCAGGATACTGTGCAGCCCTGCCGCGCCGCAGCGGGCACGCAGGTCATCGCAGACCGCTTCAAACAGCGTATCATAGGCGGCGGAGCGGGTCAGCTGGAAGTCAATATGGTTTTCCTGCACAGTGCAGCGCGGGGTCATCATCATGAACTCATAGCCGCCGTGCAGGCTTTGCAGCAGTTTGCCGTAATCCAGGTAGGGGCTGTCGTGCAGGTTGCCGGTGTTGGGGTCAATGATGTACCACGCTTTATCGGGGTTCTCCACATCGGTGCGGCAGATGATGTTTTCCACCGTCAGATCGCCGTGGATATCCGCCACGGGGTCTGCGGCAAACAGGGTACGCAGCGCATTGTGGTCAAACAGGCGGCCCAGCTCTTTCAGGTTGCGGTAGCTGCGGCCATTGATCCAGATGCGGTCATAGTTCCACAGTTCTTTCAGGATGCGGGCGTCCCGGATCTTTTCCAGATTGGCATCCATCTTTTTGTTCAGGTATTCCTCTATTTTTTCGGGATCCGCCGGGCGGGCTGTGGGGCGGTAGAGCTGTTCATCCAGTGCCCGCAGCACACTGCGCAGGATGGCTGCGCTTTTTCCCGGCGGGTTGGAATGGATATAGCGGAACAGCCCCACCGCGCTGCCGGAATAGGTCATATCATACCAGCAGTAGCCTTCGCCGGTGCCCTCGCGCAGAATTTCGCACAGCGGCAGGCGGGCGGCATTGCGGCGCAGCCAGGCCAGCTGTTCGGCCAGTTTGGCACCGTCCGCGCCAAAGGCGTATTTGCGGTAAAAGGTCGCGGCACCATCGGTACACAGCATGGTAGTTGCGTTGGAACCGGCAGAATAATCCTGCAAAATGGTAATGTTCTGGTTGATCTCAATGAACTTGGCCACATAGGCTTTGTTCTGCAGGCTGAAATACTGGTTGAGGAATGCGCCGCGGTCCCGCGGGTCCACCTGGGGCAGCAGGTTCAGGTAGTTTTCCTGCCCGGCTTCCCGGTTGGCGATCGGCTCCGCTGCACCGTTCAGGGCGGCGCGCAGATGTTCCGGCAAAAGAGGTGCCGCAAACATAACCGCCAGCGGCAGCAGGAACCAGGCGATCACCAGCCCACGGGCGGCATCGCTCAAACCGAGGGAGCCCGCCACGCCAAGGCTGGTCACATCCACGCTCTTGACGCCGAACAGCATGTTGAACACTTCCACCAAGCCAAAGCTGCCGCCAGCGCCGCCGCAGGCAATGATTGCCTGCCCCAGCACCGCGTAAGAAGCAAGGTAGGCCCCCCACATGAGAACCGTATTGAGCAGCAGCCGCCACAGGTTGACGCGGCGCAGATCCTTGAAGGTATTGATGAGACTCCAGCAGAACACAAGGCCGTCCAGCTTGATGGTATCATTGAAAATGCTGCACACGGCCAGGCAGCACCGCTTGAGCAGGTCCCGCAGCAGCACCACCAGCACCAGGGCGGCGGCCAGCAGCAGCGCAAAAACCAGATAATACCGCGCTGCGCCCAAAACCGCAGCGCCGCCCAGCCCGGCCAGCCGGAACCCGCCGAACAGCAGCGCCACCACCCACACATCCAGAAAGCGATCCATGATGACAGTGGCAAAAGCAAAGCCTGTTCCGGTTTTCATTTTGCGGCCAGCCAGAGCGGCGCGCAGAAAATCGCCCACATGGAACGGCAGCAGAAAGTTGACGGCGTAGCCCCCGGCCATGGCGCGCAGCAGGCTGCGGCGCTGGGGGTATTCATAAATGCGGATGAACTGTTCCCACCGGAGCAGGCGGAACACATGCCCCAGCAGTACCAGCGCTGCAGAGGCAAGCAGCAATAATAAAATGGTTCCGAAAGGTTGCATCGGCGGTCACCTGAATCAGTTAGTTTATTGGTGGGATTTTACATCAGCATTTCAAACGCGGCCTTGTTGGCTTCCTGTTCCGCCTGGGCATACTCCGCCGGGGTGCCAAAGGGCAGGTGCAGATCAGTTGCAAATCCGCGCAGGTCCGCCCCGCGGGCGGCCAGCACGTTGTAAATGCCGGAAACAAAAAATTCTTTATAATCGCAGTGGTGCAGGTACTCTGCACAGGCGGAAGCATAGAGCTGCTTATTTTTGAAGTAATACGCCCCGCAGATGGCATCATGGCTGACGACCTGCTTTTCCACCGTGTGGCACACCCTGCCGTCTGCCCCATATTGCAGGTAGCTGTAGGCCGGGGAATCGCTGGCAAAGGTCAGCAGTGCGCCGTCTGGGCCGTTGGCAAAATCGCCCGCCTTGCAAAACTCATTGAACGGCTTGCAGAGGAACAGGTGGTCGCAGTCATTAAAGAGCAGCGGCTCATCGTCCGGCAGGCTTTCCGCCCCGCGCAGGGCGGTGATGGCGGCGCCCTCCGTCACTTCGGGCAGGGCCACGATTTTGGCATCGGGGTAATAGGTTTTGATTTCCCGGTCAATGGCATGGTCGCGGATATGCTCCTCCAGCACCACAAAGGTGATATCGGCACAGTCCACAAATTTGGCAATGCTCTGGGTTGCCCAATAGAAAAACGGGTGGTCGTTGATCTCGATCAGGGGCTTGGGCATCACAAAGCCGTTTTCAAAAAAGCGGCTGCCGCGCCCGGCCATCGGCATTACAAGGTGCAGCTTTGCCATGTTATTCCCCTTTCGCATCGCGGGCAGCCAGCATGGCGCACTCGTTCTCGATCACGCGGCGCAGGCCCTCGCAGATGTCGATCTTCGGTTCCCAGCCATAGCACTCTTTGGCGTGGGTGTTATCGCACAGGGAATACTTGTTGACCTCGTGGTCCAGAATTTCCGGCTTGATGCCGTAAGCGCCGCCGTACAGCTCCGGGTACTTGGCCCAGTAATGGCTGGACGGGCAGTATTTGGCTTCGATCTGCTTGCCCATCAGCTCGCAGGCCGTGGCGTACAGTTCGCGGACGGAGTAGTTCTTGTTGCTGGAAACGTTGACGGCATCAAAGCCCGGCTGATCCCACACGCGCATGGCCAGGTCGATAAGGTCATCCACATAGATATAATCGCGGCGTTGGTTGCCGTCAGAGTGGAACTCCGGCACGCGGTCATAGTACAGCTCGCGGATCATATAGCCCACAAACGGCGGCTGCTTGCGCAGGCAGTCAATGTGCGGGCCGTAAACGTTGGCAAAGCGCAGGCAGGTGATGTTCATGCCGTAGGTATCGGCAAAGCTCTGGCAGAACCGCTCGCCGCAGTATTTGGTGTTGGGATAGATCAGCGTGGGCGGGTTGAACTTGGATTCCACGGTCGGGAACTCGGTTTCATTCTCGTACATCGCGTTGGTGGATGCCTGAATGACATGCTTAACACCGGTGCGGCGGGCGTTTTCCAGCACGTTGACAAGGCCCAGCGTGTTGACGCTGACGGCCTCCACCGGGTCGCTCTGGCAGTCCGGCAGGGGGGCAATGCCCGCAATGTTATAGACGATATCAAACTTTTCCTGCTCAAACAGGGCTTTCATGCCCTCTTTATCGCGGATATCCATCTTGATGACATCGGCGGAAAAATCATGGTCGTCAAAATGCAGGTTATCGGCGCTGCCATAGCTGTAGTTATCCACACCAATGGCGGTATGGCCGTTTTTCCACAATGCATGCATAAGCTGGCCGCCGATAAACCCGGCAGCACCCGTTACCAGAACCTTCATAATCAACATCCCCCTTTACAGATTGGAAGCAATGATGGTGCTTGTATATTCTTCGATTGGTTTTTCCCGCCATTCGCGGGTCACAAACTCGTTTTTGTTTTTCAGGTAGCGCCCGCACAGTTTGAGCAGGCTGACGCCAAAGCTGGTCAGTTTGTTGTTGGATACCTGGTCTTCCTCCCGCCAGCTGATGGGGAAGAAAAGGACTTTCTGCTTGAGGTGGCAGAGGGCCAGGATCATGCAGTCATTAAAATACAACGTATCCGGAAATTTTTTATAATAACCGTTTGCCAGCGGTGGCACGGCGTACAGGTTCAGGCCGCTGCCCAGGTCGGTGATCTTATGCCCGGCCACCAGGCTGAACAGCCAGTTAAAGCCATAGTTGCCCACCACACGCAGAGTGCTGTAGCCCTTGATGCGGCTTTCCGGCATAAAACGGGAGCCAAGGCAGCAATCATACTTACGGTGGCGGCCGCTGTGTACCAGGGGCAGCACATCGCGGATATCGCCCTGGTCGTCGCCATGCAGCACAATCAGGTAGTCGAAGTTATGCTGAACGGCGTACTGGAATGCCACTTTATGGCTGCCGCCCAGGCCATAGTTCTGGTCGTTGCGCAGCAGGCGGACCGGGGCCTGCGGGTGGGCCTGCATCCAGCTTTGCACGGCGGCCTCGGTGCCATCGGTGGAGCGGTTATTGACCACGATGCACTCAGTGACCATAGCGGCCACCTGACGGTCCAGCAGCTGGTTCAGCACACGGGGCACCTGTTTTTCACAGTTATAGGCAGGGATAAAAACAAGAAAGCGTTCCGGCATAGGGCAAGCCTCCTGAACAAGATATTTTGATTGATTATAGAATACTATATTTGGGGCGGGGGGTCAAACGAAATCGCATGATTGCCAGGCGAATCATGCGATTTGAATGAATAATGAATAGAGAATAAAGAATAATGTTGGTGGACCGCCGCGCGGCGCGCGGCTCAAAAATAATAGTGGGGTCGTTTCCCTTGCAAATGCCCGCAAACTTTCCACATTTTTTTCCTGTGCTTGTGGAAAACTCAATCGACTACCAGCACTTCCAGGTGGGCGGTGCCGTGGGTGACGGGGTAGCGGGCGGTGATGGTAAAGTTTTCTTCGATCCAGGCATGGAACGCGGCCATATCGCGCACTTCGGCTTCATCATACAGAATCACATCGGGACGCTTCTCGGGCAGTTCCTCATAATACTGGATGAACCGCGGGTCGCTGTCGGTACCGGAGATGACGGACGCCTGACCGATGGTCAAGGTTCCTCCCGCCATCATAAAGCCAAGGCCGTGCTGCTCGCCAATAGCCTGCAGCACCTGCTTGCCCGCAAAGGGTTCCAGCGCTTCGTACAGGGCCATCTGCATATCGGCGGCTTTTTCGTCCGCCCAGGTCCCTGCGGCGGGGCCTGCGGTGATCTGCTTCAGGTTGGCTGTTGCCACATTGGCAGGCTTCCAACCCGTTACCAGAACGCACCAGAACCGGCACACCAGCAAAAATACCAGCAGCGCCGCCAGCACACACTGGCCCTGGGGCAGTTTTCCCTGCTCCGGATTCTCCTGCCTGCACGCCAACATGGCAAAGCAGCCGCAGAGCGCGGGCCAGGTCAGATACATAAAGGTAGCCGAAAAGCCCAGCAGCGTAGAGCGCAGAATGAACGCATACGCCGCCATGCCCGGCAGAAAGCCCAGCCAGAACAGCGGCTCCCTCGCCGTGCCGCGCCCCTTGCGGAACGCCCAGGCCGCCGCCAGCACCAGCACCGGCATAAAGTAGCGCTCATCGGAGCTGGAGTCCGCCACAGCGCGCACCACGCAGAGCAGAGCCGCCAGAATGGCCCAAAGGTTCAGGGCAAGGCCGATCCAATCCCGTTTTTGGCGGGTTTTGGCCCACCACAGCAGACAGAGCACCACGCTGGCGGCCAGCGGCTTTGCCAGGAATTTGGCGGTGTTCAGCGCCTGGCTGCCCAGCAGGGCCAAGCGCTGGCTTGTGGTAAAATCATACTGCGGGTCGTTCAGGATCAGGCTGACGCGCTGCAAAAACACGGTAAGCCCCATGCCGGGCAGCACATACGCCAGAAACGCTGCCGCGCAGGCCATACAGCCCAGCACAAACAGCACCGCGCCGCGGGGGATCTTACAGATCGTCGGCTCCTTGCCGCGGCGGCCCAGCAACACCATGCCGATAAAAATCATCGCCGCCGCCAGTGCGCTTTGCGGGAACGCCAGAAAGCTGAAGCAGGCGCACACCGCCCCCAGCACTACCAGCCATGGGCGGCGGAAACCATGGGTGTAATAATGGTAAAAGCACAAAAATGCCGCCACGGTGAAGTGGAACTGCTGGCTGATATAATCCGGCCCCAGGAACCACTTGGGGGTGTAGACAAACAGCACCACCGCGCTCAGCAGCGCCCCATGGCGGCCAATGGTCTGCTTGAAATCGCGGTAAAATACCGCGCTCATGGCCGCTTTGCAGACCAGCACCACAGCGCGCACAAACAGCAGCGCCCCGGTGGTTGTGCCTGCAATGGCGGTATACAGAGCCAGCACCAGCGCTGCCGGTAAGGCCGAAAGCTGGTGCGGCTCCCACATGGTATAAAACAGCCGGTCCCCCTTTACCAGGCGGAAGCCCAGGGAGAACGCATATTCTTCATCAATTTCCAGCCCCACAAACAGCGTTTTGGCCATGGCGAGAACCGCCAGAACCAACAGCACCGGGGTTAAAATTTTCCACAGGCGGTCCTGTGCATTTTTTTGCGGCATAGGCCGCCCCTCCTCTATTGTTTGATTTCATGTAAGGCAAAGCGACGGGCGCACAATGTGCGCCCCTACGGGAGTTCTGCAATTTCTAATTGCTAATTAGGTTACAGGTGTTTTTGCAGCAGTTTGTCCCTTGCGCACAGCAAATACGGCAGGTAGTTTTCGCAAAAGGCTTCCCATTTGCATTGTAGCCAGCTGCGGGTGTGCTGAGAATGGTGTTTGACCGCCGCCACATCAAAGTAGCGGGATTTATTGCGCACAATGATTTTTTGCTCAAAGGGCATCTGCCAGCCTTCCGGGTACCAGTAAGTGGGGGGCAACAGGCGGTAGCTGCCGGGGTGTTCGGCGGCATAGCGGTTCAGCTGGCTTTCGTCATGCCACAGGGGCACCACGCCGTTGCGGATATCCTGCTCTGTGCGGCGGTCCAGCTCTTTGCACATGGCCAGGAATGCCGCGGAGGTACCGCCGTTGAGCCCGCCGGAAACATAGTCCCGCCCGCAGTTGTACGGGATATAGGCCGTACATCTGGGGTTGCGGTCATAGCTGTAAAACATCGGCTTTTTGTTCCAGAACCCCGGCTGCTGGACCAGCAGCAACTGTTCCCCCTGCTGCGGACGGGGCAAAAATTCTTCCGGGGTAATGACCTCCCGGCAGGTCAGGTTGGCGTTGAAAAAGAAGAGATAATCCAGCTGTTCCAACGCCTTTTCCTGGGTTAGGAAAATCGCAAAGCGCTTCATGGTGCTCAGCGGCCAGTCATAGGCGAGCTGGTCAATGCGGTGCACAGCGGGGTCATCCTCGTGAGCGATGGACGGTGCATCGGTAAAGATAAAGTATTCTTTTTTGCAGCCGGGTAAAAAGTTCCGGCTGAAAGTTTCATAAAATTCCGGCCAGAACACGGTGTATTTGCCGGTGCAGATATACAGCATGCCAATGGTTGCCATGTTGTGTTTCCCCCTTAACGATGGGTAATTTTTTGCCAAAGGCGGCCAGCCTGGGTGCGCAGATAGGCGGCATCGCTGGTCCAGATATAAAACGCAAGGTTCAGCACGTTGGGCAGGATGCAGACCACAACAGCCCGCCCCAGCAGCCCCAGAATACCGCCGGACAACAGGGCGCACACGCGGTAGCTGCCTGCCATAAGTACCACAAGGGTGACAAGATGCACCGCCTGCACCCGCAGGTAGCGCCAGCCGCTGCCGCGCATATACTGGCGGCAAACCACAATGCCGCGCCCCACCCACATGATGCAGTGGGCCACAACGGTAGCCGCCACAATGCCGGTAATGCCAAACGCCGGGAAGAGTGCAAAGCTTAGAATCAGGTTTGTGGCGGCAGAGGCGACCATGAACCACTGGTCCTGCTCAAAGTGGCCCAGCACGGCGCGGTAGGAGCCGAGCATCCGGTGGTTCCAGCCCACATATTCGTTCAGGCTGAACACAATAACAAAGCCCAGCGGCAGCAGGCGGTCACTGCCCATCCACAGGCTGATAAACGGCTGGAACAGGCAGAGATATGCCGTTGCCACAAAGCTGCCGAAAAAATAGCTGAACAGATCCAGCCCCCAGAACACCTGTTTATCATGGGCGTTGGCCGTGGCGGATTTATCGTACACGATATTGCCGATGGCTGCGGCAAAGCTGTCCATGATTTTATTGCCGATGTTGGTGGCGCTGTCCGACACGGTGGTATAGTTGCCAAGGTTAGCCGTCATAGCGCTGCCCGCCATACGGCTGGTGACGATGGTATCGGACGAGCCGTAAATGGTGTTGGACAGGCGGTGAACCAGGTAATACTTGAGGTCATGGAAGATGCCAAGATCCTTGAAATCCCGCAAAGTAACCTTGACCTCGTGCAGTTCGGGAAAGTCCTTTTTATACCGCGCTGCCACCACCAGGTTGGCACCGGTGTTGAACAGGATGCTGACGCCGAAATACAAAATATAGTTTGGCAGCCACAGCGCAATGGCAATGCGGGCCAGATAGTTGGCAATATTAAAGCAGAAGTCGATGCGGGTACACAGGTACCCCTGCTGGGTGCAGGTGTACATCAGCCGCCGGGTGACAAGGAAATAGCCCGACAGCGTGGAGATGGTGTTGAGCAGGTAAACGGTATAGGCCGTCTGGATGCTGGCCACGCCGGGCATGATCCACGGCAGGGCCAGCGCCCCGATGCCCGCCAGCACGCAGATAACCACACCCACGGCGCGGTATGCCCATTTATACATGGACATATATTTGCTGATCTTCTCGGTATCCTTGGCGGCGATCTGTTCATACAAGCGGTAGCTGATGACGCTGCCAACACCGAATTCCGCGATGGAGAAAAAGTTGAACAGCTTATCCACCACCTGGGATGCGGCGGTGATATCGTTGCCAAAGTTAAATACCAGCAGCCGCCGCGTGGCAAAGCCCAGCAACATCAGCAGCAGGCTGGACCCCAGCGCATAGTCCAGGTTCAAAATTGTTTTTTGTGTACGCAATCAGGTGTTCTCCTAGGTGTTTTGATAGGGTCAAGGTGCGGAAAGGCGGCGGGATCGAGTGACCCCACCCTACGGGGCATGGAGCCGAAACCGGCATTTACGGCAGAGGTTCATGGGGCATCGGGGACGCCGCCCCCTACAATGGGTGCAGAGCTTTATTTCCGTTTCAGCAGCCCGGCCGCCCAAAGGGCAAAGCGGGGGCCGAAGTGGTTGAGGAGGAAGGCAAACAGCTTCCAGTCCGGGCGGGTGTTCTCGTCCCCCAGTTTCCAGAGCGCTTTGCAGGCGGTCAGGCCGGGGGCACAGGCGGCGCGTACCTCGGCATCACGGCAGGCAGCGCCGCGGGCCTGCGGCCAGAACACATTGGCGGTGCGCCGCCAGATCTCGGCTTGCTCCGCCGGGGTCCAGGGGCAGTTCGGCGCGGCGAACATTTTTTCAAACCGTTGGATGACCGCCGCGATACCCGCAAAATGTTTGGCAAGGCCCGCGTTCAACAGGCTGCCCGCCCGGTTGGCGCGGTAGACCACCAGCTCCACATCCAGGTAATACAGCTTGGGGCAGGCACCGGCCAGCACCAGGTCAAAGGGATAATCCTCCGCCCAGCGGACCTCATTCCAGAAAAGCAGGTTATACTTAACCAGAAATTCCCGGTCAATACAAAAGCGCCAGACCGCCCAGTGGCCCGCGGCATACAGCCGCGCCACGCGGGCGGCGTAATCGGGGTCGGCATCCGGGCCGGGGGTGAACCGCTCCACCGGGCCGGGATAAGGCCTGGCATCCATACCCTGGCTTTCGTCCTGCTCCAGATAGCGACAGACGTACCAGCGGTAACCCGGCGCGGCGGCCAGGGCGGCGCGCAGTTTTTCCAGTATATGGGGCGGCCAGTAATCGTCGCTGTCCAAAAACAGCAGCCAATTGCCCTTGGCGGCCTTGATGCCGGTATTGCGCGCGGCAGCCAGCCCACCGTTAGAGCGGTGGATGACCGTAACGCCGGGGCAAAGCTGAGCAAAAGCATCACACATGGCGGGGCAGGCATCCGTGGAGCCATCGTCCACCAGGATGCACTCCCAGTCCGCCGGGCCGGCCTGCTCCACCACGCTTTTGACACAGGCAGAAAGATAAGCCTGCACATTATACACCGGCACAATGACCGAAAATGTGATGTTTCCTGTGCGTTCCATCGCAGTTGTTTCCTTTACTTTGTCGGGATCAATGTCCAGTCGTGGTCATACAGGGCGGTCTTTTTGCCGTTGGCGTACCAGCGGTCCGGCGCGATCACACAGCGGCCCGGCACACCGGCCAGCCACTGCCCCCACCAGCTGAAGGTGGAGTTGCTCAGCACAAACGCCCGGCAGCGGCGCATCAGGGCAAGGTCCGCCGCAGCACTTTTTGCCCCGGTGCTGTAATGCACCGGCAGGCCCGCAGCGTCCAGATGCTGCCGCACATAGGCGGGGTCGTCTGAAAAGACAAACAGTTCCGCCTGGGGCAGGCTTTGGCACACCGTGCGGCAGGCGGCGGCGTAATACTCCGGCGTGCAGACCTGCAGGGCCGCGTTCTGCGGCAGCAGATAGTCCCCGCAGCGCCAATGCAGGCAGACGGGGAACGGGCTTGCCTCAATTTTCCGCGCAAAGGCGGCGGTCGCAGCGGTAAAGCCGTGTTCCGGGTTCTCAATGGGCAGCAGCTCCGCCCGGATAGTTTCAGCCTGGTCCTTAAAATAATCTGCCCCCTGGAAGTACCCCCAGGCCAGAAAGTTTTTGGCGTGACCGCGCTTGGCAGGGGTAAAGCCTTCAGTCGCAAAATGCAGGCCGATGGCGTTCAGCATAGGGGCCATGCGGGCTTCAAAGGGGTGCCAGTCCCGGTCCATCAGGCCCACACGCTGTTCGTGGCGGATCATCAGGGCCTTGGCGGCGTTCTGCACCGGCAGATGCTGCTTGGCAAAGCCTGCATCTGTGATGAACTGCACCTCTGAGCTGATATGCAGTGCCTGCAATGCCAATGCAGTGTGGGCCGGGGAGCCGGTTTTCCAGTCCTGCCGGTCAATCAAAGTGACAGGCTCCTGGCAGCACAGGCCCATGGCGCGGGCAAAGGCATACACAAACATCTGGTTGCCCAGCCCGCCGGAAAGTTCGGCGTAAATCATCGTGCGCCCTCCCCTGCCACTTTATCATACACCTGCTCCATGCGGTGTGCAGCGGTTTTCAGCTCATAACCGGCAGCGGCCAGCGTGGACCAATAGTCCGCGTGCGGCCCGCCGGGAGCAATGGAATCCGCCGTTTTGGCCCACTCTTCAAACGGGGCACTGAGCGGCAGGAAATGCACCAGCTCGGTCACCGAGCCATCCCCCGGCACATTGGTGGAGGCCAGGCAGGGCACGCCGCAGCCCTGGGCTTCCACCAGGGTAACGGGGCTGCCTTCAAAGTTACTGGGCAGCAAAAACAGGTCAAAAGCATTCATATAGTCGGGCACATTGTTCTGCACCCCGGCAAACAGCACCCGGTCCGCCACGCCAAGCTGGGCGGCAAGTTCCCGCATGGGCTGTTCCTGCTCGCCGCCGCCCACCAACAGCAGCTTCCAGCGGGGGTCCTGTTGAACCATAGCCGCAAACACCCGGATGAGGTAGAGCGGGTTTTTCTGGTGGTTGAGCCGCCCTACAAACCCGGCCAGACGCTCGGTTCCGGTAATGCCGTACTGGGCGCGGATTGCCGTGCGCGCCGCGGCGTTGGGGTAAAAGCGGGTTTGGTCCACCGCATTGCAGGCAACGGAAAAGTTCGGCCTGCGGTCGATATGGTCACCAAACACAAACCGGCCCGCAGCCACGCCGCAGCCCAGAAAGTAATCTGCAAACAGCTGGTACACCAGATGGGCGGCGCGCCAGGTCAGCGTCATGGGCGGGT
>ERZ836939.3676-NODE-3676-length-12573-cov-5.379613_pt1 | contig 12573 bp, 12 predicted proteins | sample MGYA00519912_ERZ836939 | MGnify/ENA primary metagenome ERZ836939 (study PRJEB31850, sample SAMEA3708810) | human gut metagenome | biome: human gut; feature: human-associated habitat; material: faeces | place: China | collected 2014 ... | reverse complement strand
CCTGGACGCCGCCCGGCAGAAGCTCATGGACCTGATGAGCAACTACCAGGGCTATAAAAAGTGCCAGGTGATCCTGGTGTTTGACGCCTACAAGGTCCCCCGGGGGACGGGGGAGATCTCCAAATACCACAACATCTATGTGGTGTACACCAAGGAGGCGGAGACGGCGGACGCCTACATCGAAAAGACCACCTACGAGCTCAGCCGGAAGAAGTACCGGGTGCGGGTGGCCACCTCCGACTACGCCGAGCAGATGATCATTCTGGGCCACGGGGCCCTGCGCCTGTCCGCCACCACCTTCCACGCGGAGGTGGAGCAGGCCGCCGGGCAGATCAACGCCCTGCTCCAGCGGCAGAACAACCGCCTCAGCCGCTCCCGCCCGGTGGCGGCGGCCATGGAGCGGGCCAGAAAACAGAGCTGATTCCTCCCCGTGCTCCGGAATAGGCCCGTCATAAATTGGGTATTCTTGGAATATACTTCTCTGCCCGCCCCCTCTTCCGGCGGCCCGGGGCGGGCAGATGCGTTTTTTGGCGATTTTCCGGGTAGACAGACGGGGTGCCGTCCGGTAAAATAGAGGTAGTTTTTGGCTCTTTCGTGGGAACCCCCACGTCTGATAAGGAGGATCAGTGTTATGGATCATAAAGAAGTGCTGAAGCGGGTGGACCACACCCTGCTGACCCAGGCGGCCACCTGGGAGGAGGTCCAGGCCATCTGCGACGAGGGCATGGCCTATGAGACCGCGTCCGTGTGCATCCCCCCCCGCTATGTGAAGCGGGCGGCGGACTATGTGAAGAACCGCCTGAAAATCTGCACCGTGGTGGGCTTCCCCAACGGCTACTCCACCCCGGAGGTGAAGGTGTTCGAGACCGAGGACGCCATCCGCAACGGCGCCGACGAGATCGACATGGTCATGGACATCGGCCTGGCCAAGTCCGGCGACTGGGAGGGCGTGCTGGAGGAGATCAAAGCGGTAAAAGCCTCCTGCAACGGGCACATCCTGAAGGTCATTGTGGAGGCCTGCCAGCTGACCCGGGAGGAAAAAATCGCCGCCTGCCGGGTGGTCTCCATGTCCGGGGCCGACTTCATCAAGACCTCCACCGGCTTCGCCTCCGGCGGCGCCACCGTGGAGGACGTGGCCCTGTTCCGGGAGCACATCAGCCCCGACGTGCGCATCAAGGCCGCCGGCGGCATCCGCACCTTTGAGCAGGCCCAGGCCATGCTGGAGGCGGGGGCCGACCGCATCGGCGCCAGCGCCCTGGTGGCCCTGTACCGCCAGGAGGGGTAAGTAAACCAAATTAGGGGGGCAGATTTTTGTCTGCCCCCCTGTTTTTGTATTGAAAATTTGGAACAATAGATGACTTTTTTACCCAAAGGCACTTTTAAAAGCACCTTGATGTAACAAGCTTTTATAGATGATACTGTAAAGCGGAGATATCCTTAAAAGGAATATCTCCGCTTGTTATATGCGGGGTAATATGTGCCTTGAGTAAATGCGCACGTACAAGTAGAGAAGCACCAATAAAAACAGGACAAGGACAGCCGCCCCACCGTCATTCCGTAAACTATGATTTGCTGATTTCTTGTTGACCTTGCATAAGAAATAACGCCTGCATTTCCGCTGGAGTTTCTTTCATTCCCCGTAGTATCCATTCGTTTGTTAATCCACAAAGACCCCCGGACATAAAAGCTGTTTGATAGGCATTGCTTACTTCTCCCGTAAGGCTCTGTTTCCCACATAGAATGATATGTTCCATAAGCAAATGCGATAATCCGGCTCTGTACAAAAGCAAGATTTCTTCCCGCATATTTAGAAAGTGCTGAAAGGTTTCTGCTATGATATTGGGATTGGGGTCTGCAATATATTCGTTCCACCATTGGCTTGTTTGTTCCACCAAATATTGCCGCAGAATATCTTCAATCGATTGATAGTTGCGGTAAAAGGAATTGCGGCTTACGCCTGCTGTCTTTACTAATGCCGATACAGTAATGTCATGATAATTTTTACTTTTCATCAGTTTGAATAATGCCTGAGTAATGCAATCACGCACAAACAAATTGGCCGGATGTTTTCTTTCCATAGGAACTCTCCTTATCCTGTCTGAAACAAGTGTACCATATGACGATGAACGGTTCAATAGGACTCAAAAACACAGTTGCGCATACTGGAGCAATTGATATGGTTTTGTACCAGTGCGGCCTCGGTCTATTGAAAAATGAAGTTCTTTTGATATACTGAACAGCAGTGGGACAGTTGTACCACATAAGCTCGACAAGGAGAAAATATATGAAAAAAGTATTGAAAATTATCGTTCTTATATTGCTGGCATTTTTGCTGTGCCTGGCCGCACTGTTCTTCTATTTGAGCAAGCGCCCAGCCGCCCCTGCCAATTATCAAAATAAGGTTCTAACCGGAGGCAAGATAGAAGAAAAATATATGTCAAACGGTGCTTATGAAGTTTCTGCCTGCGAGGAAGCGGTTTTGCAGGGCTTTGGAAAGTACATGCTCTATTATCCGAGTGAACTGACAGAAACGGCAGGTCCATACCCTGTAATCGTCATTTGCAATGGAAGCGGTACGCCGCTGTCTAAATACCCTGCGGTAGCCAGACACTTTGCCTCATGGGGCTTTCTTGTGATCGGCACCGAGGAACAGTATGATTGGAACGGCTTTTCAGCCGAAATGTGTATTCGTTATTTGGAGCTGTTAAATGAAAATAAAACGATTGGCGATGGTGATAGCAAAAAAACGAATATTTTCTTCGGCAAAATCGACCTCGAAAACGTGGGGATCGTGGGTCATTCTCAAGGTGGCGTCGGCGTAATCAACGCAATCACGACTCAGCAGCACAGCGATGGATTCAAGGCAGCCGTTTCTCTTTCCCCGACGAATCAGGAGTTGGCGCATAATTTGCTTTGGGATTACGATGCCTCCCAGATCAAGATTCCCATTCTTCTGAGCGCAGGAGCCGGCGGCGGTGATGACTGGGTCGTAACAGGCGGCCAGCTGGAAGAAATTTATAAGGAGATCCCCTCCGATAAAGTTATGCTCCGCAGAAAAGATACTGCTCACGGCGAAATGCTTTACGCTGCGAATGGTTATGTGACCGCATGGTTTATGTGGCAGTTGCAGGATAATGAAGAAGCCGGGAACGCATTTATGGGCGACGATGCGGAAATCATGAAAAATGAACTATATCAGGATCAAAAAAAGGACATCAAGGAATAAAATTTCAAACAGTAAAGTCAGCTGAGCAAGCCAGCGGCCAAAATGAACGGGATATGTCCGCCGTTGACAGCCCCGCACCGTTTCTGGGCGAAATGAACGTGCAAATTGCTGGTCCCTTATGGTATAATCAGCAAGACAAAACATCCAGAAAGGGACATGAACGCGATGATGAAGGTTTTATTTGTCTGCCACGGCAGGATTTGCCGGACATGAAAAAACGCCTGTAAATCAAGCACTTCCTGTGTTTCAACCTCAGTTTTACCAATGATTTACCAATATTTCTGGAGAGCCAGGCTTGCTACCTATCACACCAGAATGAGGAGATCAACAACATGGAAGAACTCAAAAAACATATTTACGATGAACACAACGGCCTGCATTATACGTTGGTTGGCGATTACTACATCCCCGACTTGGAATTGCCGGACGAAACCCGGCCTATTGGGATTTGGGGACGGATGCACAAAGACTATTTAGAGCAGTACCATCCAGCCCAGTATAATGACCTGATTTTGAGTGGCAGACTCTGGACATATCTGGCAGATCTGAATGAACAGGCGCAGAACCGGCTGGGTTGTATCATTGTCCAGATGAAAGAAGCCGATGGAATCACAGAGGAATTGAAATCCCAGGATCAGATGGAATGGGTCAGGTCGATGAACAGTATCCGCAGCCGGGCAGAAGAAATTATTAGGGCAGATATGATTTACTGCTGAGGAGGTATTATGGTGAAGCCGAACTGTAAAGATAATTTCCGCAGAGAAGCACCTCTTCCAGCAGATACATCTCAAAGACAAGATTTAGTAATGACCGATCGAGAAAAAGTTTATTATAATGCTTTTATTGATATTTTGGCTCGTATGATCGAAAAGTATGGGCCTCAAGTGCTCAAAGAGTTGGAAGAAAAACGCACTTCATGATTACCATAAATTCTATTATAAAGTGATTCAATCAACCCCCTGCTCCATTTGCTGGAGCAGGGGGTTTTCAGTTTACAATCCTTTGAGCTGGAATCAAAGTTCCGTTGAAATTATCACGAGTTCGTGATATAATTTGATAGACACCTACAAACCAGTAAAAGGCTGGAGGATACTTATGGCAGTTCAGTATAATAAGCTATTTAAGATGATGATCGACCGAAAGATGACCAATAATCAGTTAGCTAAGCAGGCGGGGGTCAGTTTGAATATTATTACCCGTCTGAAGCGGGATGAATATATTGCCATGCAGACCATTGAGAAAATCTGTATTGCTCTGGACTGCGGTGTGGATGATATCCTTGAGTTTATCCCGGAGTCCCAACAATGAGTTGCCATAATGATAGAGAGGAGGCGTATCATGCAATTTGAAGAAAAACTGGATGTGATCGAAGAAGATATTGCTCAATACAGCCGTGAACTGCTTGATATCCTTCTAAAAGACAGAACGACAAATGAGAACATTATCTGGGCAACCAGTGACTATATCTCCCATGGGGAGCTTTATGCAGCGACAGAGCAAATCTACGCCAGCCTGATCACTGGCGTTCATTCTAAGCTGATTCAGCCTCGTGTAGCAAAGGCACATGAGCAAAAAAACAGCCGCACCAGAGACAAAGCGGAGGTGTTTACCCCTTCCTGGATCTGCAATGCCCAAAACAACTTGGTGGACGAGCATTGGTTTGGTCGGCCTAATGTGTTTAATATCCCGCAAGACAGCACTTGGACGGCAACGGAACGGATTGTGTTTCCTGATGATAAACAGCACACATGGAAGCAGTATGTGGATGCACGAAGAATTGAAATTTCCTGCGGTGAGGCCCCCTATCTGGTGAGCCGCTATGATACTGTAACCGGTGAGCCTATCGAACTTCTTTCCAGGATTGGTTTACTGGATCGCAAGCTGCGTGTTGTGACCGAAAATGCCTCCGACGAAAGCGAATGGCTGAAATGGGCGTATCGAGCTTATGAAAGTGTGTACGGTTTTGAGTTCCAAGGTGACAACTTATTGCTTGCACGAGAAAATCTGCTGTATACTTTTATTGACTATATGCGGTATGCATTGAGGCGTACTCCTACGCTCGATGAGCTGAAAAAAGTGGCTACCATCATTTCCTGGAATCTGTGGCAGATGGATGGGCTCACCTATGGGCCACCGCTCTGTGATATTCAGGAAGAGATGAACCAGCTTTCTCTGTTTGACTTTATAGAAACAGAAACACTGATTGTGCAAAAGCCTGCACAGTCACGGTGCAAAATCAAAGATTGGCGATCCAAAGTGATCGTGGAATACTACTCTTTGGTGAAGGGGGAACGATAATGGAAACCGTATTTGGAACTGCTTTTGAGTACAAATTGATTTATGTTTTTGCCATCAATGACGAGGCTCATAAAGGGCTTTTGAAAATTGGTGATACCACGATTCAGTCAGACGCTTCCATTGATGCCCTGTTCCCCAACTGTAAGGCGCTGAATCAGGCGGCGCTGAGCCGGATTAAGCAGTACACAAACACAGCGGGTATTTCTGCCCAGCTGCTACATACAGAGTTGGCTGTCCATCTTGTTAGAGGCAAGGATGGACAGCAGGTGTTGAAAGCTTTCCGGGACCATGATGTACACCGGGTGCTGGAGAACTCCGGCATTCCCAAGAAGAAGCTGAAAAACTCTACCAGCAGAGAATGGTTCGAGGTGGATCTGGCCACCGTCCAGAAGGCTATCGAAGCGGTGAAGAAGTGCCAGCCTAACCTGTCCGGCATGGGGGCAGGTACAGGTTTTACTCCCATTGTGTTCCGCCCGGAACAGGAAGAAGCCATCGAGAAAACGCTGAAACAGTTTAAAACTGGCAGCCGGATGCTCTGGAACGCAAAGATGCGTTTCGGCAAAACCCTTTCTGCCCTTCAGGTGGTTAAGAAGTCTGGCTTTGCCAAGACCATTATTGTGACGCACCGCCCTGTGGTGGACGATGGCTGGTATGAGGATTTTCAGAAGATCTTCTATGATACCGACGATTACACCTACGGCTCCAAGGGTCACGGGGCTGCCATCGAAGATCTGCTGAACAGCGGCAAAAAGTTCGTCTATTTTGCATCTATTCAGGATCTGCGTGGTTCTTCCACCGTTGGAGGCAAATTCGATAAGAACGATGCAGTGTTCTCACTGGACTGGGATCTGGTCATCGTGGATGAGGCCCACGAAGGAACCACCACCGCGCTGGGCGATGATGTCATCAAGAATCTGGTCAAGGAAGGGAACGGCTACGATACCAAGTTCCTTGCCCTGTCCGGTACGCCGTTCAATATTCTCAAGGAATTTGACGATAACATCTACACCTGGGACTATGTGATGGAGCAGCAGCGCAAAGCACAGTGGGACGAGTTGCACTTTGGAGATTCCAACCCCTACGACGAGCTGCCGGAGCTGAAAATCTACACCTACGACCTGGGTAAAATTCTCACCGATAAAAGCTATGTTGAACTGGAGGACAAGGCGTTCAATTTCCGGGAGTTTTTCCGTGTCTGGACTGGGGACATTAAGCACGACCATAGGGCCATGCCTGCTACTGCACAGGTGGGCGATTTTGTCCACGAAAGCGATGTCTGGAGCTTTCTGAACCTGATTACAAAAGACGACCCGGACAGCCACTATCCTTATGCCAACGAAGAATACCGCAACCTGTTCCGCCATGCCCTTTGGATGGTTCCCGGCGTCAAAGAGGCTAAGGCCCTGAGCAAGCTGATGAAGAAGCATCCGGTCTTTGGCTGCGGTGCATTTGATATTGTCAATGTGGCCGGTGACGGTGATGAAGAGGAACGCTCTGAAGATGCGCTCCAGAAGGTGCGGCAGGCTATCAACGGCGCTGGAAACGACGGCTACACCATCACCCTTTCCTGCGGCAAGCTGACCACCGGTGTCACGGTGCCGGAGTGGACGGCTGTGTTTATGCTGGCCGGATCGTTCTCCACTTCTGCTGCCAACTATCTGCAAACCATCTTCCGGGTACAGTCGCCCTGCAACAAAGACGGCAAGATTAAACGCTGCTGCTATGTGTTTGACTTTGCCCCCGACCGCACCTTGAAAATGGTAGCGGAATCTGCGGCCCTGTCTACCAAAGCGGGCAAGGCGAATGAATCCGACCGTCGAATCATGGGAGAGTTTTTGAACTATTGCCCGGTGATTGCGGTGGATGGCACGGTGATGAAAGCCTATGACACCAACCGTCTGCTCCAGCAGCTGAAGCGGGCCTATGCGGAACGGGCCGTACAGAACGGTTTTGATGACACCAATCTATATAACGATGAATTACTGCGCCTGGAAGAACTTGATATCGAGAAGTTCAATAACCTAAAAAAGATTGTCGGCACATCCAAGGCAGCACCTAAGTCCAAAGAAATCGACATCAACGCCCAGGGCTTTACGGATGAAGAATACGAAGAACTGGGGCGGATTGAGAAAAAGCCCAAGCGGGAGCGCACACCGGATGAAGAAAAGCGTTTGCAGGAGATGAAGGAAAAGCAGAAGCTCAAAAATAATGCGATTTCCATCCTGCGGGGCATTTCCATCCGTATGCCGTTGCTGATTTACGGCGCTGATATTCCCATTGACGAGGATATCACCATGGAAAAGTTGGTGGACATCGTGGACGATTCCTCCTGGGAGGAATTTATGCCTTCCGGTGTCACTAAAGAGATGTTCAAAAGTTTCATCAAATACTATGACCCAGAAATCTTTGTGGCTGCTGGTCGACGGATTCGCACCACGGTTCTCAGCGCCGATGAGCTTTCCCCCACGGAGCGGGTCAAGAAAATTGCACAGCTGTTTGCTTGCTTCAAAAACCCGGACAAAGAAACCGTTCTGACCCCGTGGCGGGTAGTGAATATGCACATGAGCGACTGTCTGGGCGGCTATGACTTTTACGACGAAGCTCACGAGCAGATGGTAGATGAACCACGCTTTGTGGATCGTGGCAAAGTGACCGTCGATACCTTTGCAAACGCAGGGGCCCGTGTGCTGGAAATCAACTCTAAAACCGGCCTGTATCCCTTGTATGTAACATACAGCATTTTCCGCAGCCGGTGCGCCGCCTGTTCCGAAGAAGAACTGGATGATGCAAAATTGCAGCAGCTTTGGGATGCAGCTGTGCGGGAAAATGTGTTTGTGATTTGCAAAACGCCTAAGGTACAGCAACAAACTACAGAATTTTATGATTCAAAAGTTAGTTCGCAAAAGCCGTTTGGACTTAGAACTTATGTAGTTCCAACAGAAGATGGAGATATTCAACTGCGATACAACAAAGGTATTGGTCCGTTTAAACGAGAGCTGGTAACCGGAGCTTTTGATTGGATTGACAAATGGAAAGTTATTATGTCGTATCTAACATACGACCATGCCGGGCGAGCAGACAAAGACGGTAAACGCCGCATTTTTTCCACTATGGAAGTCCTTCCTCCAAAAGTTGTCTGCACCGAAACATATATTGTAGTTGACACATTTAACAGTGAGATTGAAGCTAAAAACTTGCTGCAATATTTGAAAACGAAATTTGTGCGTTTCTTAGTTGCACAGGTAACAACTACACAACATATTTCTAAAGCCAACTTTGCCTTAGTCCCGATTCAAGATTTTTCAAAAGAGTGGACGGATGCAGAACTGTATAAGAAGTATGGCCTGACAGACGAAGAAATCGCCTTTATCGAGTCTATGATTAAGCCGATGGAATAACGAAGTAAATCGGGAGGAGATGTATAGTGAACATACAGGAGTTTATTTCAAATTATCACAATCATCCTGTACTGTTTGTTGGTACCGGGTTAAGTTTGCGATATTTGGAAAATTCATATAGTTGGGATTCTTTGCTGAAAAAAGTAGCTTCAGAGTTCAACCCTGACCCAGAGTACTATCTTGATATCAAAGCCGAGCATATGTATCCCACCGGCTATGCTTTTGACCAGATTGCCACACAACTGGAAAAAGACTTTAATCAGCATCTCAAAGAGAACCGTCATGGGAAATTTGAGCATATTAACGACCTTTTTTATGCAAACATGGAAAAGGGAATTAATATCAGTAGATTCAAACTATATTTGGCCGACTTGTTGAGAGAATCAACTATAAAGGATTCTGCATTGCCTGAAATTGCCGAGTTCAAAAAAGCTCGCAAAAATATAAGCTCTGTAATTACAACCAACTATGATACTATGATTGAGCAATTATTTGGATTTAACCCGCTCGTAGGAAACAGTATTTTGCTCAGTAATCCTTACGGTTCTGTATATAAAATACACGGTTGTGTATCACAACCAGACAAAATCATTATCACCGAAAGCGATTACGAAGAATTCAATCGAAAATATGAACTGATTCGTGCACAATTGCTTTCTTTATTCATCCATAATCCGATTATTTTTATTGGGTATAATATCGGTGATAAAAATATTAAGGATATTCTTAGGACCATCTTTTCTTATGTGGATTATAGTTCAGATGAAGCCAAAAAAATACGGGACAACTTCCTTTTGATCGAATACGAGCAGGGGGCAGAAAGCACGGAAGTTACAGAGCATGACATAGACATTGAAGGATTCGAAACCATTCGTATAAACAAGTTGAAAACAGATAATTTTATTGCTGTATACCAAGCATTGGCCAATCTGTTTTTACCAGTTTCTGCTATGGATATTCGAAAAGTGCAAACTGTCGTTCGAGAAATATGTGAGGGCGGTTCTATCGAAGTTTCAATTACTGAGGATTTAGACGAACTCGAAAATTCTGATAAAGTACTTGTTGTAGGTTCTAAGAGGACCATCAAATATGAATTTTTGACAACTTCTGAAATGATGGCAAATTATTTTCAGATTATTGAAGAATCTAACTCTCAGTTGTTGTATCTCTTAAATAAGCAAAGAATTCAATCTTCACAGTACTTCCCAATATATGCTTTTTCTCTAATATGTCCCGACATTGATAGGAGTGAAGATTTAAAGCAACAACAGCAAGCTAAAATTAACACTCTTATTGCAGAAACTCCTTCTGCATGCTGTGGAAACCACGATAGTCCCCAAGCAGTGATCGACGATCCACAAATCCCTCGGACTTATAGAACATTAGAGATGATTTGTTCCATTATGTCAGGTCAAATGGATTTGAGGCAAGTTGAGACTTACCTTAGAAATTTCCCGGATAAGCGTTCAACAGACTATCGAAAACTCCTATGTGCATATGATTTAAAGAACAATACTTAAGGCAAACGAGAAGGCCGCTATCCTCAACGGACAGCGGTCTTCTCTGCTATCTACGTTTTTTCTTTTTTGTCCCATGGTGTGCCTGTGGGCGAGCCTTCCCCCTCATATTGTTTGGATTCTTCAGCAGCTTGGACAGGCTCAGTATCCGCATAAATGCTGAGAAATCCTCTGACGCAATCTTGTCGAAAGGAATCTGCATCTGATCGCAGAACTCATGAATCACCCGTTCCTCATTACTGCCCAGCTGCATGGCGCGGTCAAACTTTTCCTTGACCTCTGTGAAAGTCGGCTGCGGATCGGCGGTAGTGCGGTCGGTAACATGGGCCTGACGAATATCCTGAACGATGCTGTCCAGATCGTCATGAATTGTGTGGCTGAAAAAATCACTCTCCTGTACTTGCCCCAGTTCCAGCGTGCGGACATAAAGGTCGTTATCCCCTGGTGCATGGCTGCGGATCACTTCCTGCCGGGTGGCCTCCAGCACCAGATTCATCTGGGCGATTCGCATATCAGCGATCCGGTCAACGAAAATCTCAATATCCGTCATCAGCCGCTGGAAGTTCTCGTGGGTGGCAATCTCACACAGCAGCCGGTTGTTGATTTTTCCGCTGCTCAATAATGTAACCATATCATCACTCAAATGCAGGGCCTGAAGCTCTGTGTTTGGGTGATTTTTATTTTCCGACAACCCCATCAGGTAATCGGTGGACACCCCATAAAATTCCGCCAGCGTAGCGATGGCAAACGGACTAATGTCCTTATAATCGTCGCTCTCATATTTGCTGAGAGCAGATTTGGAAAGCCCGGTCTGCTCGGCCAGCTGCTCCAGTGTCAGGTGCTTATCCACTACCCGCAAGTCTTTTAACCGTTCCGGGATAGACAGCTTTGTGTGCATCTACAATCCCCCTCTCGTCAGGAAAATCCTGCCGTTTTCAACCATTATACCATGATTCCATAAGCGTGGAAATATGCTGATTTTGAGCCGTTTTCCATCGTTTTGGACATACGGGAAGGGGCCTGTTTTTTCGGTAAAATGAGTTTGGTCAGGAGACACAGAACCTTGAAAACTGAATGACCGGTCTGCGTGGGATATGCTCCCTGGGGATGTAGTGCCAAGACTTCCGGTATCTGACCGGAACGAGCGTACCAACGGGAGCGATACGCTGCTGTGAGATTCGGCAGAGGAACGACACCAGAATAGCCCGGCAACTAACACAAAGGAACATCATTCTTTTTAGGAGGTTGATTTTATGAAGTTAAGTGTGAAGGAAAAGAAAGTGCTATATGCCTTTGCCTGTCCCAACCACCACAACACGGTGACACGGCTGAAATGGCTGACTGCCCTGACTGTTGACCCGCAGGCTAAGCACCAGATGCTGGAGCTGGCCCGGAAGATGGAAACGGAGATGGCAGAAAGCTGGTACACCGGCTTTTATCATCAGCTCCGTGCAGAGATGGACGAGTATTACCGTGCCAAGCGCCGCCTGCGTTTGGTAAAGGAGAACACTGAGTATGAGGAGGATCTGTATGACGAAGCTGTCTAAGTATGAGAAAGAAACCATCATCAACTGGAACGAGGCGGAGGACACCGCCAGTATCTACACCTTTAACGCCGATCTGAAGCGCAGATTGGCCGAGTTCAGCCGCAAGTATCCCCAGCTATGCTGGTTGGAGCGCAGCACCACTGAGGGCAGCGTGACCTATGTGATGGACAAGTCACGCTTGTCTATCCGTCTGGTGCCGCCGTACAGCGAGGAGCGGTTGGCGGCTGCCAGAGAATACGCTAAACAGCACGGATTTCAGGTCTTGCGGACGGACAAGAAGAGCGCCTGAAACCAGGTCAATTCACAGGAAAATGGCGGGTCTGCACCCGGTATTTTTGCGGTGAATTGGTATCGTGATACCCCAGTATCCCCCATGCCGGGAAATGCGACAAAAGGAGCATTCAGAGCCAGAGGAGCTGACAGAAACCGTACGAGTGGTGGAAGTCAGCTTCTCTGGGCAGGAGTACAGAGGGCGGCAAGCCCTTTGTGCTGGGTACAGGGGTGCAGCGCCCTGTTGGGGTCAAGGGGCAAGGCCCATTGGCGGGTTGAGGGCAGCCAGCCCCATCGGGGCAAGGGGGAAACGCCTT
>ERZ836939.3669-NODE-3669-length-12603-cov-9.804590_pt1 | contig 12603 bp, 9 predicted proteins | sample MGYA00519912_ERZ836939 | MGnify/ENA primary metagenome ERZ836939 (study PRJEB31850, sample SAMEA3708810) | human gut metagenome | biome: human gut; feature: human-associated habitat; material: faeces | place: China | collected 2014 ... | reverse complement strand
ATCATAACCACCATTCAAAAACTTAATGCGGCAGTTAGTAAGACGTGGTATAGCAGCAAGATTGATGCTATCCGTCATTCACGTATCGTTATGATATTTGATGAGTGCCATCGCAGTCATTTTGGGGATAGTCATAAGAAGATAATGAAGTTTTTTGGCAATGCCCAAATATTCGGTTTTACTGGAACACCTATCTTCACCGAGAATGCGGTGGATGGACATACCACTAAGGAAATATTCGGAAACTGTCTTCATAAATATCTTATTAAAGATGCAATAGCGGATGAAAATGTGCTTGGCTTCCTTGTGGAGTATTATCACGGCAACGAAATAGTTGATAACGATAACCAAGCTCGTATGGAGGAGATTGCCAAATTTATCCTTAACAATTTTAACAAATCTACATTCGATGGAGAGTTTGATGCTTTGTTTGCGGTGCAATCCGTGCCGATGCTTATACGCTATTACAAGATATTCAGATCGTTGAATCCGAAAATCCGTATTGGTGCTGTGTTTACTTATGCTGCTAACAATAGTCAGGATGATGAACAGACCGGCATGGGTACAGGGCAGTATGCAAAAGAGAGCGTGGGTGAGGCGGATGAACTGCAAGCCATCATGGACGATTATAATGAAAACTTCGGCACATCTTTTACCACGGAGAACTTCCGTGCTTACTATGATGACATCAATCTGCGCATGAAAAAGAAGAAGGCGGATATGAAACCGCTTGATCTTTGTCTTGTTGTGGGTATGTTCCTTACAGGCTTTGACAGTAAAAAGCTGAATACGCTCTATGTGGACAAGAATATGGAATATCATGGTTTGCTGCAAGCGTTCAGTCGAACCAACCGAGTGTTGAACGAGAAGAAACGTTTTGGTAAAATAGTTTGTTTCAGAGATTTGAAAAACAATGTTGATACGTCTATTAAATTGTTCAGCAACTCTGATAATCCTGAAGATATAGTACGCCCTCCGTTTGAAAAAGTAAAGCAGGAGTATAAGAGTTTGGCAACTGATTTTCTGCAAAAATATCCAACACCAAGTAGTATAGACTTTCTGCAAAGCGAAAATGACAAGAAGAATTTTGTGCTTGCATTCCGTGATATTATCCGTAAACATGCAGAAATACAGATATACGAAGATTACAGCGAGGATGCTGAAGACCTCGGCATGACTGAACAACAGTTTAACGATTATAAGAGTAAATATCTTGATATTACAGTCGGGTTTATTGACCCACCTGCTGCACCGTCAACTGTTGCGGAAGATCCTGTTCCATACGGAAATAACCAAGGATTGGAAGATATTGATTTCTGTCTTGAGCTCTTACACAGTGACATTATCAATGTGGCTTACATTCTTGCACTAATTAATGACCTTGACCCTTATAGTGATGATTATTCTGAAAAACGCCAGAATATCATTGATACAATGATTAAGGATGCCGGAATGCGTGGCAAAGCCAAACTCATTGACGGTTTTATCAAAAAGAATGTTGATGAAGACAAGGAGAATTTCATGAACGGTCGTAATAAGGCTGACGGAACAAACGAATTGGAAGAACGATTAAACCAATATATTGTGTCAGAACGCACTAAGGCCGTAAATGATTTGGCTGATGAAGAACAGATTTCAGCGGAGGTGCTTAATCATTACATGAAGGAGTATGACTATTTACAAAAAGAGCAGCCGGAGATTATACAAAAGGCATTGAAAGAGAAACATCTTGGTCTTATCAAAACCCGAAAGGCTTTGACGAGAATAATGGAAAGACTGCGTAGTATTATAAAAACGTTTAATTGGGAATAAGGATGTCAACATACAAGATAAATAATGAGCAACTAACGCTTATAAAAGAGATGCCATTTAAGTTGGAGAAGGAAATTCAAAACATCGTTGAAAGGAATCTCCAGACGTTGCTTGGGCTTGATTTCATCAAGACGGAATTTTCTATTGGTTCTTTCCGTATAGACTCTTTGGCTTTTGATTCAGAGAAAAAATCCTTTGTAATAATAGAATATAAAAGAGATAAGAATTTTAGTGTAATAGACCAAGGTTATGCTTATCTATCCCTGATGTTAAATAACAAGGCTGAATTTATTTTAGAGTACAACGAGTCTAAGTCGGGTGCACTCAAACGAAACGATGTGGATTGGTCTCAGTCAAAGGTGTTGTTTGTTTCACCTAATTTTACAACTTATCAAAAAGAAGCTATCAATTTCAAAGACTTGCCTATAGAACTATGGGAAATCAAACGTTTTACAAATGATACGCTTTCATTTGAACAGATAGTAAACCGTTCAAGCAAGGAAAGTATTAAAACGGTTTCTAATAGTGAGGCAATAACAACGGTAAGTAAAGAAATTAAAGTTTATAGCGAACAGGATCATTTAGAGAACATAAAAGATGATTTTCTCAACATCTATACAGAAATCAAAGAGTTTTTGCTATCATTTGGAGAGGATATTACAATATATCCCAAAAAGAAAACTATAGGTTTCAAAATAGGAGGAAAGGTATTTTGTGATATAGTTATGCAAAACAAGGGAATAAGGCTGTTTCTCAATGCTAAGAAAGGAACACTCAAAGACCCAGAAGGTATTACTCGTGATGTGTCAGAAGTTGGACATTGGGGAAATGGGGCTTATGAAGTTCGTTTCCCATTGAAAAACGATGCTGAAATAGATTTTGTTTTTAACTTGTTGCGTCAAACAATAAATAAGAATAAGGAATAAACATATGGCTTATTTTAATACTACGATAAAGGATTTAATATCCGAAAGAATAGGGAGGAATACTTTTTTACCTGCTATTCAGAGAGAATACGTTTGGAATCCAGCGCAAGTAGAAAAACTGTTTGATTCTATTATGTGTGGATATCCTATTAGTTCTTTCCTTTTTTGGAAGATTAGAGAAGAAAAGAAGAAAGATTGGACTTCATATGAATTTATAAAAGACTTTGATCAAGCAAAACCGCATAATAAAGAGGCTAATTTGGATGGTGTAAATCAAGATATATATTTGGTTCTTGATGGACAGCAGAGAATAACATCTATAAATATAGCCTTACGTGGTTCATATCGTTTTTTTTATCGAAAGTGGCGAACAACAAGACTATATTTAAATCTTCTTTGGGATAAGGGAGATGATAATCCAGAGGAGATGACATATCAATTTTTATTTAAAGAGGATGAAACACCTCTGCAAAGAACAGATTATCCTCAATTATGGTATCGTGTTGGAGATATATTAAATTATGATGATGCAGAAGATGCTAAAGATTCTATAGAAAATCAGCTTAATGCTTTTGATGATGAAGCTAAGAAAAAAGCTCGAAAAATGATAAGTAAACTTTTTAGTGTAGTAAATGTATCTCAAAACATAAATTATTACGAGGAAAAATCTGATGATTATGATAAGGTTTTAGAGATATTTATTCGTACCAATACTGGTGGCCAAAAACTAGAATATAGCGATATTCTTTTGTCAACAGCGACTGCTAAATGGAGGAATTTGAACGCAAGAGAAGAAATCAATGAATTTACAGATGAAATTAACAAGATAGGAACTGGTTATAATTTTGGTAAAGACTTTGTGATGAAAGGGGCGATGTATCTAACAGAAAATCTTCCTATACAGTATAAACTTAGTTCATTCACGAAGAAAAACCTAGAATGTATAGAAGATCATTGGGATGAAACAAAAGATGCCATTGCCAATAGTATAAAATTGGTTAGTCGTTATGGCTTTACAGATAAAAATTTAGTAGCAAGGTTGGTGTTACTTCCTATTGCTCAATATTTGAGAGGGAAAAACAAAGGCTATCTCACTTCCTCTAATTTGAAAGATGTTGAGGATCAAAATAATATTCAAAAATGGATTATCATGATGCTGCTTAAAGGAGTGCTAGGTAGTTCAACTGATAATAAATTGAATAGTATGAGACCTGTTGTTAAATTAGCAACAGACTATTTCCCCTATGTTGAACTTAGTAAAGAATTGAAAATTGAAATGACATTCAACGATATGGAGATAGAAAATATGCTGAACTATAGTTATGGTACTAAATATAGCTATTTGATTTTATCATTGTTGTATCAAGGGAGAGATTGGAAAGATAAGAAATACAATGAAGACCATATTTATCCTCAAAATGAATTTAAAATAAAAAATCTTCGTGCAAAAGGATATGATGATGTAACTATAGAAAAGTACCAGGCCTGCTATAATTCAATTTTGAATTTAGAATTGTTGGATGACTCAGAAAATAAATCTAAAAATGCTAAACCTTTTGATTTATGGCTAAAAGATCGAGATGCTAATTTTAAGGAACGTCATCATATACCTGAAATGAACGACTATAGTTTAGACTATTTCCTTGATTTTATCAAAAAGCGTAAAGCATTATTGACTAAGCAGATTAAAGAATTTATTTTACAGTAATTAAAGATTAGAAATAATGAGCGAAGAATTACAGCAGAAACTCCGTGACCAGCTTTGGGAGGTTGCAAACCGTTTGCGTGGTAATATGTCGGCAAGCGACTTTATGTATTTTACATTAGGTTTCATTTTTTATAAATACCTGTCGGAGAAAATAGAAAAATACGCCAACAATGCTTTGGCAGATGATGATATAACTTTTAAGGAATTGTGGGAAACGGACGATGCCGATGCTATTGAATTGCAAGAGGAAGCAAAGAACCAATGCCTGGAGAATATCGGTTATTTCATTGAGCCCCAATTTTTGTTTTCGTCAGTAATTGAAGCTATCAAGCGAAAAGAAAACATCTTACCCATGCTTGAACGCTCATTGAAGCGTATTGAGGACAGTACTTTGGGACAAGACAGCGAAGATGATTTTGGCGGTTTGTTCTCAGATATTGACTTGGCTTCACCTAAATTGGGTAAGACAGCCGATGATAAAAATACACTTGTCAGCAATGTGCTTCTTGCATTGGACGATATAAATTTTGGATTAGAGGCATCGCAAGAGATTGATATATTGGGTGATGCTTACGAATATATGATTTCACAGTTTGCTGCGGGAGCCGGGAAAAAGGCTGGAGAGTTCTATACTCCGCAGGAAGTTAGCCGTATCTTAGCAGAGATTGTTGCCATTGGACACCAGCGTTTGCGCAATGTCTATGACCCTACTTGCGGTAGCGGCTCGTTGTTGCTTCGTGCTGCAAGTATTGGTAACGCTGTAGATATTTACGGACAGGAAAAGAATCCGACAACCTACAATCTTGCTCGAATGAATATGTTGCTTCACGGCATTAAGTTCAGTAATTTCAAGATAGAAAACGGTGATACACTTGAATGGGATGCCTTTGGCGACACCCAATTTGATGCTGTTGTAGCAAATCCTCCGTTCTCTGCTGAATGGAGTGCCGCCGACAAATTCAATACCGATGACCGTTTCAGTAAAGCAGGACGGCTTGCACCACGCAAGACAGCCGACTATGCTTTTATCCTGCACATGATTTACCATTTGAACGAAGGTGGTACGATGGCTTGTGTTGCTCCGCATGGTGTACTATTCCGAGGAAATGCAGAGGGAGTGATCCGTCGTTTTCTCATAGAAAAGAAAAACTATGTGGATGCCATTATCGGTTTGCCTGCCAATATTTTCTATGGTACGAGCATCCCGACCTGTATTCTTGTATTCAAGAAATGTCGCAAGGAGGATGATAATATCCTTTTTATTGATGCCAGCAAAGAGTTTGAAAAGGTCAAGACACAAAACAAGCTTAGGGAACAGCATATTCAAAAGATTGTTGAGACCTATCGTGACCGTAAGGAAATAGAAAAGTATAGTCATCTTGCCTCTCTTCAAGAAATAGCCGAGAATGATTACAATTTGAATATTCCTCGTTATGTTGATACCTTTGAAGAGGAAGAACCTATTGATATTAAAGCTGTAATGGCAGAAATAAAGGAATTGGAAGCCAAACGTGCTGAACTCGATAAAGAGATTGAAGTGTACCTGAAAGAATTAGGCATTGTAGAATAGTTCAGAAAGTAATAGCAATGGGTGAAAATGACAACATATCTCAGATGACACCTTCATTTGAGAATATATGCCGCAAGGATGAATACGGGAATAAATACTGGAGTTCCCGTGACCTTTGTGGTGCAATGGGCTATTCTGCTTATTGGAAATTCCAACGGGTTATTGATAAAGCCATCAAGGTTGCCGTAGAGAAAGGGATGAACGTGGACGAACATTTCAACCAAGCGGTTGACATGGTAAAGATAGGAAACGGCTCATTCCGCAAAGTGACCATCTTTCGTTTGTCTCGTATGGCATGTATGATTATAGCGGAAAATGCCGATAATAAAAAAATGCTTGTCCAACAAGCACGAGACTATTTCAGCCAATCTGTCCCTATGGCTGAGCTTGTCAATAATTCGGTAAGTTCCAATATATTGCTATACAAAACAGCCCAAGGAGAAGCCCGTGTAGAAGTCATTTTCAACAGTGAGACTTTCTGGATGTCTCAAAAAAGAATGGCTGACTTGTACAACGTAGATGTGAGTACAATAAACTACCATCTCAAAGAGATATTCAAAAGTGGCGAGTTAAGCGAAAATTCAGTTATTCGAAAAATTCCAATAACTGCCAATGACGGAAAGGACTATAACACGTTAGTCTATAATCTTGACGCAATTATCGCCGTAGGATACAGGGTGAATAGTTATCAAGCGACTCAGTTCCGTATCTGGGCGACGTCTGTACTGAAAGAGTTTATCATTAAAGGCTATGCTCTTGATGATGAACGATTGAAGCAAGGTAAGCACTTCGGCAAGGACTACTTTGACGATTTGCTGGAACGCATTCGTGAAATACGCACATCAGAGCGTAGATATTACCAAAAGATAACAGACATCTATGCAGAGTGCAGTGCGGATTATGATGCAAAATCAGAAAGCACAAAACTGTTCTTCAAGATGGTGCAGAACATGATGCACCTTGCCGTTACTCATCAGACGGCTGCGGAAATCATCTATCAACGGGCAGACTCTGAGCAACCTTATATGGGACTTACCACTTGGAAGAAAGCTCCTGATGGGAGAGTGCAGAAGTCTGATACCATCGTTGCGAAGAACTATTTGTCGGACACAGAACTATCTCAGCTAAATCTTATCACTACAGCTTTCCTTGATACGGCGGAATCTCGTGCCCAACGTCATATTGTTTCCACAATGGACGATTGGAAGAAGTTCCTCCAGCAATATCTTGCCACTATGGGGTATGAACAATGTGATACAGCCGGAAAGGTATCACAAGAGGAAGCGCGAGATAAAGCTTATAGCGAGTACGAGAAATATAAACAGATTCAAGATCAATCATACATATCGGATTTCGACCGTTTTAATGAGAGCAACGATGGAAACTCATTGCTCCCATTTAACCTTAATCCTTCAAAATAAAGACAACTATGGCAACAGATAATAAAAATAAAGTCCTCAATGTTCCCCATTTGAGATTCCCAGAGTTTAGTGGGGAGTGGGAAAGGAAAAGGTTAAAGGATGTATGCAATATAAGAACTGGCAATAAGAACACCCAAGACAAGTCCGATAATGGAATCTATCCATTTTATGTTCGCTCGCAAATTGTTGAACGAATTAACTCATGGACCTTTGATGGAGAGGCTATTCTAACAGCTGGTGACGGCGTAGGTGTTGGTAAGGTTTTCTATTATTCCACAGGGAAAATCGGTGTACATCAGCGCGTTTACATTCTGAGCGATTTCAAATGTGATGGTAAGTATCTGTATTCATACTTCGCAGGGAATTTCTATAATCGTGTTAAGCGAATGAGTGCTAAAAATTCTGTTGATTCTGTAAGAATGGAAATGATTGCAGATATGCCAATTGCTTTACCGTCTATTGAGGAACAAAAGAAAATAGGACATTTGTTGGCATTGCTTGATGATCGCATCGCCACCCAAAACAAAATCATTGAGGATTTGAAAATACTAAAGTCCGCAATTATTGAAAAGCATTATCGGTGTGTAAAAAAACACAGAGTTCGTGTCGAGGAGTTGGGTAAACCTTTTTCTGTCGGTAATCTATCAAAAGATGATTTGTCTGAGATTGGAGTACCATGTATAATTTATGGTGAGCTTTTCACGACATATGGAGCAATAATAAATAAGGTAGAAAGCCATACTAAAAAAATTGATGGAATGACTTTAAGCAGAAAAGGGGATTTGTTATTTCCTTCTTCTACAACAGTTGATGCTGTTTCCTTAATTGCGCCTTCTGCCATTAATGTAGATGGTGTGATTTTGGGAGGTGACATGTTTGGAATACATGTTAATTCCAACTTCGATGCTCAATATCTTAGTTATTTCTTTAATCATATAGCAAAGAATCAGTTTGCAAAATATGCCAAAGGTAGTACAATTATACATTTACATCACACGGATATAGATAAAGCCAAACTATTATTGCCTTGCTTGGAAGAACAAAATAGAATGGCTATGTGTATGGTTTCATTAGATGAGAAAATAACTATTGAGAGCGCAATTCTAAAAACAATGTTGATTCAGAAATCATACTTACTTCGGCAGATGTTCATATAAACATTTGGCGAAGTAGGTATTGCTTTCCCTTCTGAAAACGTTGTAATAGCATATCTTCATTTGTGATTTTTCTGTCTATTGTTGTAAGAAATGCGGAAATACTTTCCTGTATTGCCTTAGAAGTCAAAAGGATATGGAACTTCTCTAAATCTTTTTTCTGAATGTTGGGTAGTCCTGTACCTATTCTTAACTTCATTATAGAACTTTCTTGACTTTTCAAATAGTGATAGAGATAGAGCTTGCAAACATTAGGTTGAATATTATTGAGAGTATAGCAATGTCCACCACTCCAAAATGCGTCCCTGTTATATTGTATATATCCACATGAGTTTCCACCCTCGCTAATAGATATAGTATTAGCAGGTGTGTTGCATTGGTCATAATAGCCCGATGGTTCTACCCCTCCATTCATAACATAGAACTTACCTGTTTCAGAAAGGTCTTCACCATTAACTTGCTTGCCTTTCTGTATGATACATACATCTGAAAGAGATAGAATATCACCATCTGTTGAATTGAATAACCTTTCTGCTATTGCGGACATTTCAGTTACACAATCCTTAATCAAAGGAATTGTTGACGAATTGATGACTGTTCTTTTGAAGGGAGAACTATATCCGTTTGCTTCTTTATATATTAAAGCTGGTGAAGGCGGAACTCCAACGACATCGGTAAGTAAATATTATTCTGGAGGTTCTATTCCTTTTATTAAGATTGATGACTTGTCTCAAAAATATCTGACAAGCAATAAGGATTTTATAACAGAACTGGGTATGCAAAAATCATCAGCATGGCTTATTCCATCACAGTCTGTAATATATTCTAATGGTGCGACCATAGGAGCAATATCTATAAATAAATACCCAGTTTGTACCAAGCAAGGTATTTTGGGCATTGTTCCGAACATAAATGTCAATGTGGAGTATTTGTATTTGCTGATGTCTTCCTCTTACTTCTCAAAAGAAGTAGGCAGAATTATTACAGAGGGGACGATGAAAACTGCATATCTTAAAGACATTAATCATATCAAAAGCCCATTGCCATCTAAGGCTCAACAACAGAATATAACAAATCTAACATCCTCAATAGAGAAGAAACTTTCTATGGAACAGAACTGCTTAAAATTCTTGAAATTACAGAAACAACATCTATTGCGTACGATGTTTATATAAACAACATACGCAATAAGTAAGACTTTTGTGCGCTTAGTGATATAATAAGATTTTGCTCCACAACTAACTTTTGCTCAATGTTATGCAACAAAGACGCAATCCTTATCTGATTCTCAATGGATGGGCAGAATACTTTTGCTTTCCCATAATCTTTGAAATAGATATGAGGAATAGCCATTCCTGTTATATATGGAGTGAAATTGAACGCCATAAGTGCATAATATAGGTAAAGAACTGAGTATTTCCCTTTAGCTGTTAGGTAGTTGAGTGTTCCAATTACAGAATAGCAGTCATTAGCATACGATAAAGAGCCAACGCCAGAACCGTCTTTGACTATTAAAATTGACTCACCATTATAAGCGTAGCCGTTCGTATAGCCAATAAGCCCTGTGGCACCATATACAGGATATGAGCCAGTTGCAGATACACAATTTTCTTGTAATGTGGATGAATGGCATTCTAGGCAATCACACAAGCGTACATTGGGAGTTCCAGATTGTGTAAGTTGTGCAGCAAGTCCTTTGATTAAGGATTGCAGTTTCTCAATGATTTTGTTTTGGGTGGCGATGCGATCATCAAGTAACGAAATGAATTTTGAAAGTTTCTCTTGTTCTGTGGCTTGAGGCATTGTTACTACAATATCACCCATTGCCGCTTGTGATAATGTCGGAACGGCACCACCAACTATTATTTTCCTTATGGCATTTTGGAATTTGTTGGTTGACATTAACACACTAAGAAGATAGTTGTCACATTGAATATCCTTCAATACAACAACCTGCGGATTAAGAGTCGTTTTACAAATAAGCTTATCTACATAGGCAACTTTCCCAACAGTGGATCCCGTTTTTACGAAAATCACATCTCCTTGTTTGATCATTATCTCTGGTGATTCTTCGTATTTATAAAAGCTGATGTAGGTATTATCCTTATCATAAGTCAATTTGTTATTTTCGATGTTTGTTGGACTGAGGGCTATCGCCCCTTTCCCTTTAGTAACTATATCATTCGTTGTATAACCTCTAAAGCCTATACGTCCGACGATTGAGGCGACATCGCATAGTCTGTACTTCTCCCACTCCCCACTAAACTCTGGGAATCTCAAATGGGGAACATCATACATTATATTTCTCTAATTATAGACACCTATCATTTATCAAATAATATGAGCAACAAAAAAATTAGAGAAATTGCGGTGGCTTGGAAAGAGTACAAGCAACCCTACGTGAAGCAGTCTACAATGGCTGCTTATGTGCTAATCTTGGAGAACCACATCATTCCGTATTTTGGTGACAGTGATTCTCTCCATGAAAAGGAAGTGCAAGCATTCGTCTTGCAGAAATTGGGAAGTGGGCTAAGCACAAAATCTGTCAAGGACATTCTTATAGTCCTTAAAATGGTAATGAAGTTCGGGGTCAAGAACGAATGGATGAGCTATTACGAATGGGATATTAAATACCCTACATCCTCAGTAAACAAAGAACTTGAAGTGCTATCTGTAGCCAATCACAGAACAATTCTGAACTACATTCAAGATCATTTTACTTTTGCAGGGCTTGGTATTTATATTAGCCTTAGCACAGGGCTACGCATCGGAGAGATATGTGCTTTGAAATGGAGCGATATCAATGTAACTGATGGCACGATAACCGTCAGTCGTACCATTGAACGTATCTACATCATAGAGGGGAAGGAAAAGCACACTGAGCTTGTTATCAACTCACCTAAAACGAAGAACTCTTGTCGTGAGATACCTATGAGCAAGGAACTACTTACGATGATTAAGCCTCTGAAGAAAGTAATCAATGACGATTTCTATGTACTAACCAATGATGAGCGTCCTACAGAACCACGCACTTACCGCAATTACTACAACAAACTGATGACCAAGCTCGGTATCCCCAAATTGAAATATCACGGTCTGCGCCACAGCTTTGCAACACGTTGTATTGAAGCTGGATGCGACTACAAAACGGTGAGCGTCCTCTTGGGACACTCCAACATTTCAACAACGCTCAATCTTTATGTTCATCCCAATATGGAACAGAAGAAGCGTTGCATTGCCAAGGTATTCAAATCATTGAGAAAATAGGTATTTGATGGAGCGAAGGAATACGATAGAGTAATTTCTTCGCTCTTAATACGATTCTAAAGCAATATCTGAACAAATTTGTGTAAATGGAAAAGGAGAGGAAAATCTTCCCCTCCTTAACTCAAAGCAAAGAATCAAACATTCAAATCCTTCAGTGCCAGTGCATAATTGTGTCCGAAAAAGTCTTTCCTGACAAGTTTCAAACTGAGCGTCTGGTAATACCCGTAACCATCACCTTCGGAACAGAGGTACTTGTAACCATAGCGTGGCATGTACTCCTTGAAGAAGCGGGCCAAGTCCTTCAGATTTTCTTCTTGGTTCTTCTTGAAGTTGCTGCGCACGATGATGATGCTCCAGTCAGGAAAATGTTCATTTGTTACTCCGCGGCCGGACATTCTGTGCCCGGCGGATAGATATTCTTAATGGAGATAATCATACACAGCTTATCGCGGGCGGCGAATACCGTCGTCTAAAGAAGCTGCAGAGAACAGAAAAAGGAGGCGAACCTCCTTTGGACCGAAGCCGATTATTTCTTCGCGGCTCGTTCTTTTTCGATCAGGTAATTCATTACCTGAATTGCACCTTCTCGAGTGCCGACCATGTGCGGGGCAGTGATGTACTTTCCGTTGACGGCGTTGGCGGGCGTACCGTCGATTTCATAGGCCTGCCAAGTTTTGAAAGCGCGGTCATTTTTGACTTTGGTCGAGAAAGAGTTGGCGTTCTTGAGGAACTCTTCTTTGTTCAG
>ERZ836939.3662-NODE-3662-length-12618-cov-2.635835_pt1 | contig 12618 bp, 10 predicted proteins | sample MGYA00519912_ERZ836939 | MGnify/ENA primary metagenome ERZ836939 (study PRJEB31850, sample SAMEA3708810) | human gut metagenome | biome: human gut; feature: human-associated habitat; material: faeces | place: China | collected 2014 ... | reverse complement strand
GGACCGGCGGATGTCGGTGTCGGCCTATCATCAGTATGAGCAGGCTTTGCCCAGCCGTCTGACTCCTCTGGGCGGACGGCTGGAAGAAGTGCGCCAGGTGAAGGAAGAAGGGGAAGTGGAGTGCATTGTCATCGCCCAGCGAATGGCCGAGGCTGCCTTTGAGGGAGGCGGCTGCGGCGAAGTCCTCTCGATCCCGACTCTCGACGCTCTCCTTAAGACCCTTCCGAAGCTCGTTCAGACCGGAGATACGATCCTCGTGAAAGCCTCCCACGCGATGCACTTTGAGAAAGTCGTGGAGAAGCTTCAGACCTTATAAGACAAATGGAAAAAATCCACGGACCTGCGGGATAAAAACTGCAGATCCGTGGACTTTTTTTATACAACGGGATTTTTCGGAAAGCACATCCAAAATTCAACTCCGGCTTCCCGGTTCAGCGCGCCGCAGGAACCCTGGTGATGGTTCATGATATCTTTGACAATGTAAAGCCCCATGCCGATCTCCGTGGAGCCATTCTTCCGTTTTTCGCCGCTCTGATAGAAACCGGTCCAGACCTTGGTAAGTTCTGCCTCCGGAAGCCGGGGACCGTCGTTGTATACCGAGAGGTAGAAACTGTCCTCCGTGGAAGAGAGGCTTAGGCGTACGGAACGACCGGGCTTCGTGTAGCGGGTGGCGTTCATCATATAGTTGTTGACGGCCTGCTCGATCTGCTGGGGATCAAGATAAGCCATGCAGTCCTCCTCAATGAAAGCGGTGAACCGGATTTTGAGGGAGGCGAGCCAGCTCTCATACTTGGGCTTCAGGTCGAGAAGAAGGTCCGAGAGGCTGGTCCAGCGAAGGGAAGCCTGCTGGATTTTGTTTTCCATCCTGGAATTTTGCAAAATCGAGCTGATAAGGCGGCTCATCTTGTCCGTCTCCTCCAGGATCGAAGTGAAATAGTAGTCCTTTTTCGTCTCGTCGTATTCGTACTGGAGGAGTTCCACCTGGCTGGAAATGATGGCGAGGGGCGTTTTCAGCTCATGGGTGATGTTGCTCACGAGCTTTTTCCTCATATCTTCAAACTCAGCCATATCCCGGTTCTGCCGAAGCAAAAGATAGTTGTAGTTATTCAGGTCGTTGATATTCTGCTGGATCTTGTCCTCCATGAGGTTGATCTCCGAGGAAAGTTCTCCAAGCTCGTTGAGGCGGCTCTGCTCGGGAAGGTGTTTGGAGAAGTCGTTATTCATCATGCGCTGGATAAGCTGACGGATTTGGGCCAGAGGCCTGGTGATCCACTCCGAAAGCAACAGGGCAAAGATCGTTCCTGAGAAAATCGCAAGAAGGAGGAGATCCCCCAGAATCTGTCTGGCATAACGGATGCCGCTGTGAAGCGTTCTGGTGTTTTCATGGATTAGAACGTAAAAAGTACCGTCATCCTGGCTGATAAGGCCGCGAAGAGAGATAGGCTGACCGGTCAGCTCGGGAAAATAGCCGGCCTCCGCTTTTTCCGTGTAAGAGTCCGCTTTTTTCCGGATCTGGTCCTGAAGCATGGAACCGTTGGACTTCGCATTGGAGCTGTAGAGCGTCTGGAAAGCAGCGTCACAGATGATGACTGTGTAGGAGGACTCTGCCAGAGGAAGAAAGGTTTCCTCATCTTCGTTGCCAAGCTCACTGAGATCCAGTGTCTCAATAAACGCATAGGCCTCGTTGATCTGGTGCTTTTTTCGGGAGATATAATAGTTGTCCGCGAAAAGGCTGTAAAAAAGCAGAATCCCGCCCAGAAGAAGGACGAGAAAAAGGTCGATAAAGAGAACGATCTCGGCGCGAAGTTTATTCATGGTCCGTCACCTCAAAGCGATAGCCCACGCCGTAGATGGACTGGATATAAGGGCAGGAATCGGGAAGTTTTTTCCGAAGCTGCTTCACAAGGGTATCCACGGTGCGGATATCTCCCTGATAGTCGAAGCCCCAGACCGCGTCGAGAATGACCTCCCGGGTCAGCACGAGATCCCGGTTCTGAACGAAATAGAGGAGAAGAGCAAATTCCTTCGGGGTGAGATTTAAGGGAACCTCATCCGCGAAGGCCCGCTGGGAAGCCTGCTCAAGACGAAGCTTCCCGGCCTCGATTTCGCCTGCAGCCGCCCGGTTGTTTCTCTTTAGAAGCACGTCCATGTGTGCCTTGAGAACCCGGAGACGGAAGGGCTTGGTGATATAATTGTCTGCCCCGTTGGTGAGGCCGGTGAGCTGGTCCTCCTCGGATTCTCTGGCGGTGAGCATGATAATGGGCACGTCGGAGTACTGGCGGATGGTCTTTAAGACCTCGAAACCGTCCATCCCCGGCAGCATGCCGTCCAGAAGGATCAGATCGATGAGATGATTGTTCGCATAATATAAGGTAAGCGCCTGTTCTCCGTCGACAGCGGTAAGCACGGCAAAATGATTGGCTGTAAGAAAGTCCTCGAGGGTCTGCCGGAGTTTCTCATCGTCCTCCACGATCAGAATGAGATTTCTTGTGTTTTTCATAAAAACCTCCCTTTCCCCGAAATAAAAAAACGAGCTTTTCGGCTCGTTTTTTATGACAGGATTCTTGCCCGTAAAAAGAGCACTCTTGTCTACAGTATACTTGAAAAGTTTGACATAAATGTGTCGGATCAGAGCAGTTTCTGATTGCGTGTCACCATTTCCGTGAGCTGTTTCTCACAGTAGGCGCCCAGAAATTTCCGTTCCTCTTTGGAAAGCTCCTTCGGATAGATGGGCTTGCTGTATTCCAGTACCACATGGGTGGAGCGGATGAAGGGAAAATGGTCCTCCAGGATGGCGGACGTGTTGTTCATGCTCATGAGGATGATGGGACAGCCGGTCTTCTCAGCCATCTTGAAGCTTCCTTCCTTGAAGGGGAGAAGCTTGGTCTCGTCGTCGCCTTTGTTTCGGGTGCCCTCCGGGAAAATACACATCGAAATGCCGTTTTTGATCTGCTCAATGCCGGTGAGGATGGTCTTTAAGCCTTCCTTGATATCGGTGCGGTTCAGGAAGAGGCAGTAGAGGCGCTCCATCCAGACGGAGAGAAGGGGAACCTTCTTCATGCTGTCTTTGGCCACATAGCCGGTGAGCCGGGGACAGCGGGCATAGGTGATGACAATGTCAAAAAAGCTCCGGTGGTTTCCGATGTAGAGCACCGGGATATCTTTCGGGACATTCTCCTCACCGATGACAGTGACCTTCGTTCCCGCAAGCCACTGGATCAGCCGGAACATAAACTGAACGATATGAAGAGAGCTTTCATCACGAAGCTTCGGGTTTTTCTTGCCGATAAGCCATTCCACAATGAGAATCGGGATGGAGAGAATCAGAAAAGCCACCACCGCGAACAGGACAAGGATCAAACGAATCATGTTTCCTCCGTTTCTGTGCGGAATCCGCCGCACAAAGTAATATGGTAACTATTCAGAGCCAAGCAGATTTTCAGTCAAAAGCGTGAGTCATGCTTGCATGAACGAACACTTTTGACTGGAAATCTATTTGGCGAGAAGCCACAACGAGATGAAGCGAAGCGAAATCGAGGTGCGGCTCTGAATAGTTACAAAATATGCTATCCTATCCAGTATACCTTATGAGCAAGCGGGATTCAAGGGAAAGAATGAAAGGTTGACAGCAAAAGCCAAAACAGGTATTCTAAGGAAAGATTCCAGTTACGGACCTTCTTGAAGGATAAACGACTCGGAAAAAACTGCGTTTAGCCAGAAAAGGAGGATAAGTCTATGTATTTTATGCTGGACAATTATGATTCGTTTGTATACAACCTGTCCGCTTATGTGAAAGAGCTGGGACGGGAAATCCTGGTAAAAAGGGCCGACCAGATCACGGTGGCAGAGGTGGAGGCCATGAACCCCGAGGGGATTATCATTTCCCCGGGTCCGGGAAAGCCCTCCGAGGCCCATCTCTCCCACGCGCTTCTGGACCGGTTCGCCGGTGAAATCCCTATTTTAGGTGTCTGCCTGGGCCATCAGGTCATTGTGGAGAAATACGACGGCCGGGTGGAAAAGGGAGCCCGCCCCATGCACGGAAAAGTGACACCGATCATCAATACGGGAGAGGGAATCTTTCGGGGACTGCCGGAGAAATTCTCTGTGACCAGGTATCATTCCCTGGTGGCGAAGGGAGAACTTCCTTCCTGCCTCAAAGTGACGGCCCGCTCGGAGGACGGGGACGTTATGGCGGTGGAGCATACGGGCTTTCCTGTATACGGTGTACAATTCCATCCGGAGGCGGTACTCAGCGAGTATGGCCACGAACTTCTGGAAAATTTTGTGAAGATCGCAGAGGAATGGAGGGAAGAGCATGCAGTTACTAAGAGCGCTTGAAACCTATATTCCCCTGGCAGAGATCTTTGCCTGCGGGCGTTTTTATGAAAAAGAAGACACGGCCTTCCTTGATTCCTCCCTGGAAAATGAGCTGGGGCGCTATTCGATCCTGGGCTTAAAGCCTTATCTCAAGCTGGTGAAAGGGGAAAAATTCACCGTCAATGGCGTGGAAAGTGAAATCGGCTTCGAGGAGTATGTGCGGACTTATTTAAAAGAACACCGGCAGGAGAATCCAACGGAATTACCGTTGACGGCGGGAGCCATCGGCTATTTTTCCTATGAATATGGCAGAAAAAAAGAGGACGTGAAAACACGGCACAAGAACGGCGTGGATATGCCGGATGCGGTGCTTGTGTTTTATGATGTGTTTCTCATTGAGGATACAAGGGAGAAGGTCTTGTATACAGTAGCCAATGGGGAGAGTGTGGAACCGGAGAAGGCGCTGGCGGAGGTGGAAGAGCTGGTGAGAGGGGCAGCCGGGCTGGCTGGTGATAATGCTGGCTGTGTGATAGAAAACGTTAATACGGGCGAAGCTTTCAGATTGCGCGAAAATCAGATTGTAGTTGAAAAGTCTGGTTCTAGAGAGGATTCGACTTTAGCTGACCTGGTATGTGATGAAACTGACAGTATGGCAGATCCGAAACAGGCTCATGCGGTGTCTGGGAATGCTTATGCCGACAGTGAGAATAGAGGCGATGGATTAGTTGAGGAAACACCTATACCTCACGTCTCCCACCCGCACCTCAAAATCACCCCGGATTTCACCCACGAGGACTACAAAGGTGCCATCGACCGGATGATCCAGTACATCATCGAGGGCGACATCTACATCGCCAACATGACCCGCCAGCTGGCGATCGAGAGCCCAAAAGCTCCCTATGAAGTTTTCAGAACTCTCCGGAAAAACAACCCCTCCCCTTTCGGCGGCTTCTTCAACTACGGCAATTTCCAGGTGGTGGCGGCCTCACCGGAGCGTTTTCTGAAGGTAAAGGACCATCACATTGTCACCCGGCCCATCAAGGGCACGAGAAAACGGGGCGAGACACCGGAGGAGGACGCTCTTCTCCGGGCAGAGCTCGAGGCCTCGGAGAAAGACAAGAGCGAGCTTCTGATGATCGTGGATCTGGAGCGGAACGACCTCAACCGGGTTTCCGTGCCGGGCTCCGTGAAGGTGACAGAGCTCTTCGCTGTGGAAGAGTATGCCACCGTCTTCCACCTCATCTCCAACGTGGAGGGAGATTTAAAGCCGGAGCTCACGGTGATGGATCTCATCGAGGCGGCTTTCCCGGGCGGTTCCATCACCGGCGCGCCTAAGCTTCGGGCCATGGAGATCATTGATGAGCTTGAGCACAGCAGCAGAAACCTGTATACAGGATCCATGGGTTATCTCTCCCTCTCCGGGGACTGTGACCTCAATATCGTGATCCGGACCGCGGTCTACCAGGACGGCGTTTATCACCTGGGCGTGGGCGGCGGCATTACCTGTGAATCGGACCTGGAATTTGAATATGAAGAGACCCTGCAGAAGGCGAAAGCCCTTCTTCAGGCCATGGAGTGATGACAATGGAGGAAAACAAGACTTTTACTCCGGATGAGGGCTACTTTTTCGGCCTGGGCTTTTTTGAGACCATCGCTGTGGAGAAGGGAGAGCCCCTTCTTCTGGACTGGCATCTGGAAAGATTGGTGGATTCTTGTCGCCTTTTGGGGATAACTTTTCCCTGCAGCGCCGAAAATGTGGAAAAAATTCTCTCTGAAAAAGACTGCCCGGAAAAAGGCGTGCTGAAGATCGTGGCCTCCTCGGAGAATATCCTTTTTCTCACGAGAGAGAACCACTATGGCCCGGCGGACTATGAGAAAGGCTTCCGCCTGGCCTATTCCAAAGTCCGGAGAAACGAGACCTCGCCCCTCACCTACCGGAAATCCCTGAACTACGGGGACTGTATTCTGGAGAAAAGGGCGGTTCGTGGTACGGAAATCCAGGAGCCGATTTTCCTGAATACCAGAGGGGAGATCGCTGAGGGCGCCACCTCCAATATCTTTTTTGTGAAGGATGGAATTCTGTATACACCGGAAGTGGACTCCGGCCTCCTGCCAGGAATTCTGCGCCGCTGGGTGCTGGAAAACGCTGAAAAAGAGGGAAAACCGGTGGTGGAACGGCGGATCCTGCCCGAGGATGTGAAGGATTTCGAGGAATGTTTCGTGACCAATTCCCTCATGGGCATCATGCCGGTGACGGCGCTGGGAGAAGTGGAATTTCAGAGCCGGAAGGTGACAGAAAGCTGGATGGCGAAGTACGAGGATTTTGTATACAAAGCCGCTTACAAGCGAGAGTAGCTTTTGAGCAGACCTCGGAGCTGTCTCTCTGGCGCATAGAATCTCCCCCATCCGCATACTCTGAAAAGAAAACAAGACAAGGCGGTTTTTTGATTGAAAAAATGGCTTACCTGGCTTTTTACCTTAAGCTTAGGCCTGACACTCCTTCTGGCGGGCTGTACACTGACGGAGAAAAAGGAGATTACCGGCGAGCCCCTGGATTTCACGGTGGTACCGGCGGAGGATGTTCCGGATGAGCTGAAGACGATCCTCGAGGCCAACAAGGAATCCGAGATGATGATCAGCTACCGGATCGGCGATTATCTTTACATCATTCGCGGTTACGGGAAGCAGGAGACCGGGGGCTGCAGCATCGCCGTGGATCAGCTGATCCTTGCGGAGGACGGCATTCATTTTTCTTCCACCCTCATGGGACCGGATGCGGGAGAAGAGATCCCGAAAGAACCCTCCTGTCCTTATGTGGTGGTCAAACTTCCCTGGCTTGAACAGGAAGTGTTTTTCGACTGAGGTCATAGGAAAAACCTTTTCTGCATAAACTGTAACGGTTTCCGGAGAGCATTTTCCGGAGCACGTTAGATGCAGGGGAGGTTTTTTTGTGGAACTTTTGAAGAAAAACATTCATATGAGCCGCCGGAAGGCGTACGGGGAGAACCGGATGACCCTCTCGGAGGATTTCAACATTCCCGACAAAAAGCCGGATGCCGCGGGGCTGATCCAGAAGCGGGGCGAGGTGAAGCTGGAGGAGGTACGGACCACGGAAGGCCAGGTGCAGCTTTCCGGAACTCTGGAGGTACATATCCTGTATGTGTCCGAAGGAGATGAGCGGAGGCTCTGTCGGATCCAGGCGGAATTTCCCTTTGAAGAAAAATTACTGCTTCCCGGGGCGGCGGCCGGCGACAGTGTGGATGTGCGGCAGGAGCTGGAGGATCTCAAAGTAAGGCTTATCAATTCTAGGAAATTCAGTGTGCAGGCCCTGATTTCCTTTGAGGCGGAGCTGGAAGAGCTCTACGATGTGCAGGCGGGAGTCGAGCTTCACGGGGAAGCCTCGATCAGCACGAGAAGCACGCGGGTGACGCCCATTTCCCTGGCAGTCCGGAACAAAGACATCATCCGGGTGAAGGAGGAACTTTCCCTTCCATCCAGCAAGCCCAACATCGGCGAGATTCTGTGGGACAGCGTGGAGCTTCGGGGCGCGGATGTGCGGGTTCAGGAAGGGTCTCTGGATATCAGGGGCGAACTTTTCCTCTTCCTTCTCTATGAGGCGGACGGGGAGAAAAAGTCCCGGGAGTGGATGGAGGCTTCGCTTCCCTTCCAGCAGAGTCTGGAGTGCTCCGGCGCGAGTCCGAGGCAGCTTCCGGATGTGGAGGTTTCGCTTCTGAGCGTTCATCTGGAGGCTGTTCCCGACTACGACGGGGAAGAGCGGAACATCCAGGCGGAGGCGGTCCTGAACGTTAACATCCGCCTCTACGAGGAAGACACGGTGGAGATTTTAAAAGATGTCTACACCCCGGAAAAGGAGCTGCTTCCGGTCTGCCGGGAGGAGGCCTACGAGAGCTTGGCCATCCGAAATTTCTCCAAATGCCGGGCAGTTGACCGGATCCGGATGAATCCGGAGGCCCCGCGGATGCTTCAGTTCTGCCACAGTAAGGGGGAGGTCCGGATTGATGAAGCCTGGATGACGGATCAGGGCATCCAGGTGGAGGGAGCCGTGGAGGTCTCGATTCTCTATGTGACTTCCGACGACAGTATGCCCTTCGCGGTCATGGAAGGAGATGTGCCTTTTTCTCATCTGATCGAGGTGGAAAACGCCGGAGGAAACTGTCGCTTCAGCCTCCACGCCGGTCTGGAACAGCTCTCCGCCGCCATGATCGACAGCGAGGAGATCGAGGTGAAGGCCGGGGTCAGTCTCAATGCTTTCGTGGCCCGGGAGGAGAAGGGCTTTTTCCTGACAGACGTTCAGGAAAAAGAGCTGGATCTCGCCAGAATCCAGGAAATGCCGGGTATTGTGGGGTATCTTGTCCAGGAGGGCGACACGCTCTGGGACATCGCGCGCTCCTGCCTCACGACGCCGGAAAAAATCCGTGAGTGGAACCATCTGGAGACAGAGGAAGCCATGCCGGGAACCCGTCTCATCATTCTGAAAAATATCCCTGTTCAGAGGTCTTGACTCTGAGAAGAACTTCCATTATATTGGTATCAATGGGCGGCGCGTCCGGTAAGGAGGCGCTGCCGTTTGTGTGGAGGAAAAGGCATATGAGTACATTATTAGAGAAGGCGAGACAACAGGAAAAACGTGCCCTGGAGAAAGCAAAGGAGGGCGGTGTTCCCCGGCCGGCGGTTCATTTTACGAATCCCGTGGGCTGGATGAACGATCCCAACGGTTTTTCCGATTATAAAGGAGAGCATCATCTCTTTTTCCAGTATTACCCCTACGAAACCCGGTGGAACAGCATGCACTGGGGTCATGCGAAGAGCAGCGATTTTCTCCATTGGGAGTATCTGCCCGCAGCCATGGCTCCGGATCAGGACTATGACGATTTCGGCGTTTTCTCCGGAAGCGCCATTGTAAAAGACGGAAAGCAGTATCTGCTCTACACGGGCGTGAAAATTATCGGCGGCGAGGAACATCAGACCCAGTGCCTGGCTGTGGGAGACGGCCTGAATTACGAGAAAGCTCCGGAAAATCCGGTGATTCCGGCCTCCCTTCTGCCGGAAGGCTACGATCAGAGGAATTTCAGAGACCCCAAGGTCTGGAAGGACGGAAATCTTTACTATGTGATTGTCGGCTGCTGTGCGGAGGAAAACGGCGGAGAGGCAGCTCTTTTCAGCTCCGTGGATCTTAGGAACTGGAAGTTCGAGACGATTCTGGACAAGAGTTACGGGAAGCTCGGCATCATGTGGGAGTGCCCGGATTTCTTCCCGCTGGGAGATAAGTGGATTCTGACAGTTTCTCCCATTGGAATGGAGGCGGAAGGCCTGGAATTTCACCCGGGAAATAACTGCATTGTCCTCACCGGGACCTATGATCCGAAAACAATGAAGTTTGAACGGGAGACAGCCAGAAGCCTTGATTACGGTCTGGATTTCTACGCGCCCCAGACCATGGAAACGGCGGATGGCCGAAGAGTTATCATCGGTTGGATGCAGTCCTGCGAGAAGGCTTTCCTGCCGGAGGGCTTCCCCTGGTGCGGCATCTTAAGCATCCCGAGAGAGCTGTTTCTGGAAAATGGCCGTCTCTGCCAGCGCCCGGTACGGGAACTGGAAAATTACCTGAAGGAAAAAGCCGTGTATACAGACGTTTCCATCGGGAAAAAACAGGCGCTGACCTGTATACAGGGCAGAATGATCGATCTTTCTGTCACGGTAAAGGGAAAAGCTTACGATAAATGGACGCTTTACCTGGCGGCGGGAGAGAAGCATTACAGTACGATCACCTACGACCGGAAAGCGGAGGTTCTTACTTTTGACCGGACTTACTCCGGCGTTCACTGGAATATCGTCCACAACCGGAGTATGGCGGTGAAAGCGGAGGAGGAACTTTCTCTTCGGATTCTGATGGACCGTTATACGGTGGAGATTTTTGCTGAGGGCGGAGCGAAGGTCTTTTCAGCCCTCATCTATACGGAAAACGAGGCGGAAGGCATCTTCTTTGAAAGCGACGGCGAGGCCGTCATGGATGTGACTGCCAAAGAGATTGTTTTGGAGGAAAAATAAGATACCTGTTATGAAAAAATTACATAAAAAGTTGCCTTTTAAAAAGGTGCGTCTGCCGGAAAATCCGGCGATCCTGCTTCCGCTCCATGCGGTGGTGACAGTGCTGGTCGTCGAGAGCATCTGCCGCCATTCCCTGATCGCCGGGATTCTGTTCCTTTTTCAGCACCCCTACTCCTTTCTGGTCAATGCGCTGATCGTGGGCTGTAGCTATTCCCTGGCTCTGCTGTTTAGGAAACAGAAGAGCCTTCTGGTTCTGTTTACGCTTTTCTGGCTGACTCTGGGAATCATCAACGGTGTGATCCTGATCTTCCGGGTGACGCCTTTTACCAGCAGCGATCTTCTGCTCCTGAAGGATGGCGTAAACGTGGCCTCGAAATATTTAAGCCTTCTGGTCCTGGCTGCCCTGGTGGCCCTTCTGGTACTGGTCATCGTCGTGCTGGCGGTGCTGGCTTTCCGTATTCCGGCGGTGAAAAAAAGACCGAAACTTCCGTATTCCGTGACGGCGATTCTCTGCACCTTCCTGGCTGCCTGGGGACTCATTTTTGTCGGACAGAAGACGGAGCTTCTGGAGACGAAATTCCGGGAACTTTCCCAGTCCTATAAGAGAAATGGTTTCCTTTACTGCTTTGGCGCCAGCCTCATCGACGTGGGCATCAGCCGGCCGGAGGAGTATTCCACCGAGGCCATCGAGGGGCTGACGGACGAAGCTCTGGGAGACGGGGAAGTGTTTGATTCCAACCGGCCGAATATTGTGGTCGTTCAGCTGGAATCCTTCTTCGATGTGAACCGTTTGAAAGACCTTGAATTTTCCGAAAATCCCCTGCCGAATTTCACGCAGCTTTCCGAGAGATGCGCTTCCGGTTTCTTAAGTGTACCGGTCATCGGCGCGGGAACCGTAAACTCAGAGTTTGAGATGCTCACCGGCATGAACATCGATGATTTTGGCATCGGCGAGTACCCCTACAAAACGGTTTTGAAGGAAAAAACCTGCGAATCTCTGGCCTACAACCTGAAATCCTACGGTTACAAAGCCTATGCGATCCACGACCATGAGGGAAGCTTTTATGAGCGGAATCTGGTTTACCCGAATCTGGGCTTTGACGTGTTTGATTCTGTGGAGTATATGTGGCCCGAGGATTACACTGCGATGGAATGGTCCAAGGATTCCGTGCTGACAGGTGAGATTGAGAAGGCCTTAAGCGCCACAGCGGAAAAAGATTTCGTTTTCGCGGTTGCTGTGCAGTCTCATGGAAGTTATCCTTCCGAGCCGGATGTCGAATACGAGCATCATGTGACTGCCACCAGCAGTGTGATAGAGGACGAGAATTATCTGAACCAGATCAATTATTACGCGAATCAGATCTACGAAGTGGACCAGTTTGTGGGAGATCTCTGGAACATGCTCCGGAAACGGCGGGAGCCCACGATCCTCATTATGTACGGGGATCACTGCCCGAGCCTGGATCTTACCGATGATATGCTGAAATCCGGAACGATCTATGACACCTGCTATTTCATCTGGAACAACACGGGCCTCACTTTTGACGGCGGAGACCGGGAGGCCTATGAGGTGGGGGCTGAGGTGCTTTCCGCTCTCGGCATCACGGACGGAGTTGTGAACGCCTATCACCAGAACGGCCAGAAGCAGATGGCGGAGGGGAGTCTGACAGAAGAAGATTACCTGGCAAAATTAAAGGAGCTGGAGTATGACATTCTCTACGGAGATCAGATCTGCTATGGCGGCGAGAATCCCTATTACCCCTCAAATATGACGATGGGCCTGTCGCCGGTGCAGCTGGATGCTGTGAACGTGACCTACGACCATGTCATGAAGGTTCGGGGCGAAAACTTCACGCGCTACAGTGTGGTCCATATGGGAGATGAAAAAATGGACACCCTTTACCTGGATCCTGAGACTCTGGTGGTTCCCGAGGCGGCACCAGAGGACGGCACCCTGATTACGGTTTCTCAGGCAGAACTGAGCACGACGGTACCGTACCGGTATGTGGCGGCTTCTGAGGAAACAGAGGAAAAGAAATAAGGCAAAAAAGTGACTTTCGAAGCGAAAAGGCTTTCGGAAGTCATTTTTTTGAAAAATCTTTCGTTTTTGGACCGAAAAATGTCATTTTCTTGGAGATGAAAGTCTTGAATTTGTCTGGTGTATCATATAGAATATAATGATATGAGTGTCAAAAGGTCTTTTGACACTCATTTGATACCCGGATTGCTACG
>ERZ836939.3647-NODE-3647-length-12682-cov-3.098915_pt1 | contig 12682 bp, 10 predicted proteins | sample MGYA00519912_ERZ836939 | MGnify/ENA primary metagenome ERZ836939 (study PRJEB31850, sample SAMEA3708810) | human gut metagenome | biome: human gut; feature: human-associated habitat; material: faeces | place: China | collected 2014 ... | reverse complement strand
GTTATTTACTTTTTTAGTGAGAAGTGATGATATATCATTTGGTACCTCAGAAGTTAAATATATGGAGGCTATTCGTGAAGAACGATAGTTATTTTGAAACTATTTATCAAAATTAATAAAATATTCTATAAAAGTTAGTAATCTAGTTTTTGTAGGCTGTAACTTTATAAGAAAAGTTGGTTACAATTTAAAACATTATAATTAATTGAAGGAGAACACACATGTCTAAAGAACTTTCACCTAAATACAATCCAGCCGAGGTTGAGGCTGGTCGTTACCAAAAATGGCTTGACGAAGATGTTTTCAAGCCTTCAGGCGATAAAAAGGCTAAGCCTTATTCAATCGTTATTCCACCACCAAACGTAACTGGTAAACTTCACCTTGGTCACGCTTGGGATACAACCTTGCAAGATATCATTATCCGTCAAAAACGTATGCAAGGCTTTGATACACTTTGGCTTCCAGGAATGGACCACGCAGGTATTGCCACTCAAGCTAAGGTTGAAGCGCGTTTGGCTGAAGACGGCATCTCTCGTTATGACCTTGGCCGTGAATCTTTCTTGACTAAAGTCTGGGAATGGAAAGACGAGTATGCCTCAACTATCAAGCAACAATGGGGTAAGATGGGACTATCTGTAGACTACTCTCGTGAGCGTTTCACCCTTGATGAAGGCCTTTCAAAAGCCGTTCGTAAAGTCTTTGTAGAGCTTTACAAAAAAGGCTGGATTTACCGTGGCGAATTTATCATCAACTGGGATCCGAAAGCCCGTACAGCCCTTTCTGATATCGAGGTTATTCACAAGGATGTCGAAGGTGCCTTCTACCACATGAACTATATGTTGGAAGATGGTTCACGTGCTCTTGAAGTAGCAACAACACGTCCTGAGACTATGTTTGGGGATACTGCCGTAGCGGTTAACCCAAATGATGACCGTTATAAAGACTTGATTGGTCAAAATGTTATCTTGCCAATCTTGAACAAACCTATCCCAATCGTTGGCGATGAACATGCAGACCCTGAATTCGGTACTGGTGTGGTTAAAATCACTCCGGCCCACGACCCTAACGACTTCTTAGTTGGTCAACGCCATAATTTGCCACAAGTCAATGTCATGAACGATGATGGTACCATGAATGAATTGGCTGGCGAATTCAATGGTATGGACCGCTTCGAAGCACGTAAGGCTGTTGTCAAGAAACTGGAAGAAATCGGTGCCCTTGTCGAAATCGAAAAGATGACTCACTCAGTTGGTCACTCAGAGCGTACAGGTGTGCCTGTTGAACCACGTTTGTCTACACAATGGTTTGTTAAGATGGACCAACTGGCTAAAAATGCCATTGCCAACCAAGACACAGACGATAAGGTTGATTTCTACCCACCTCGTTTCAACGATACCTTCCTTCAATGGATGGAAAATGTCCACGACTGGGTAATTTCTCGCCAGCTCTGGTGGGGTCACCAAATCCCAGCTTGGTACAATGCTGAGGGTGAAATGTACGTTGGCGAAGAAGCACCAGAAGGTGACGGCTGGAAACAAGACGAAGATGTCTTGGATACTTGGTTCAGTTCTGCCCTCTGGCCATTCTCAACTATGGGCTGGCCGGATGTCGACTCAGAAGACTTCAAACGTTACTTCCCAACATCAACACTGGTCACTGGTTATGACATCATCTTCTTCTGGGTGTCTCGTATGATCTTCCAATCCTTGGAATTCACAGGTCGCCAACCATTTAAGAATGTCCTTATCCACGGTCTTATCCGTGACGAGCAAGGACGTAAGATGTCTAAGTCCCTCGGTAACGGTATTGACCCAATGGATGTTATCGAAAAATATGGTGCTGATGCCCTTCGTTGGTTCCTTTCAAACGGTTCTGCACCAGGTCAAGACGTGCGTTTCTCTTACGAGAAAATGGATGCTTCTTGGAACTTCATTAACAAGATTTGGAACATCTCTCGTTACATCCTCATGAACAATGAAGGTTTGACCTTGGATGCGGCGCGTGAAAATGTAGCTAAAGTGGCTGCTGGTCAAGCAGGTAACGTTACGGACCGTTGGATTCTTCACAACCTCAACGAAACTATCGGAAAAGTTACTGAAAACTTTGACAAGTTTGAGTTCGGTGTGGCTGGACACATCCTCTACAACTTCATCTGGGATGAGTTTGCGGACTGGTATGTCGAGTTGACTAAGGAAGTGCTTTACAGCGATAACGAAGATGAGAAAGTTATCACACGCTCTGTCCTTCTTTACACCTTGGATCAAATCTTGCGTTTGCTTCACCCAATCATGCCATTCGTAACTGAAGAAATCTACGGTCAAATCTCTGAAGGAACTATCGTGACGGCTGAATACCCAGTGGTTCGTCCAGAATTTGAAAATGAAGAAGCGGCAGCTGGCGTTGAAGCTCTTAAAGATGTGATTCGTTCAGTCCGTAACTCACGTGCAGAAGTTAACGTAGCGCCAAGCAAGCCAATCACCATCTTGATTAAGACTAGTGACAGCAAGCTTGATGCCTTCTTTAATGATAACGTCAACTACATCAAACGCTTCACAAACCCAGAACACTTGGAAATTGCAGCAGATGTCGAAGTACCTGACTTGGTTATGTCAAGCATCATCACAGGCGCAGAAATCTACTTGCCACTCGCTGACCTTCTCAATGTTGAAGAAGAATTGGCTCGTCTTGAAAAAGAATTAGCCAAATGGCAAAAAGAACTGGATATGGTCGGTAAGAAGCTCTCTAACGAACGCTTCGTAGCCAATGCCAAACCAGAAGTCGTCCAAAAAGAACGCGACAAACAAGAAGATTACCAAGCTAAATACGATGCGACAGTCGTACGTATTGAAGAAATGAAGAAACTTGTGAAATAAACAAAGAGACACGGTGAAATGCCGTGTTTTTTATTAAAGGTAAACGCTTACGCAAATATAGTGAAAACGTTAGGCAAAGTCAGTGAAAAAGTCCAAAAAACCGTCAATTCATTGACTTTCGTGAAAAATAGGACTAAAATAGCATGGTAAAAATAATTAAAAGGAGAATTCTACTATGAATTTAACTATCTTAGGCCTCGGTTTGGCCGTTATGGGTGTATCTCTTGGTGAGGGTATCCTCGTTGCCAATATCGCTAAAGCTGCAGCTCGCCAACCTGAGATGTTTAGCAAACTTCAAACATTGATGTTTACTGGTGTTGCCTTCATCGAAGGTACCTTCTTCGTATTGTTTGCCCTTAGCTACATTGTCTAATAGACAAATAAAAAAGATGAAGGAGGGATGAGCAGTGGAAACTACAAGTAATCCAACCGTCTCATTATTTGGGATTGATTTTGACTTGACGATCCTTGCCATGTCTCTCTTGACAGTAATTATCGTATTTGGAGTGGTTTTTTGGTCAAGTCGTAAGATGACCATTAAACCAAAGGGAAAACAAAATGTACTTGAGTTCATCTATGAATTTGTGAACAACACCATTTCTCAAAATCTTGGAAAATTCACAAAAAATTATAGTTTGCTCTTGTTTGTAATTTTCACCTTTGTGTTTACAGCAAACAACTTAGGTCTGCTTGTATCTGTTAAAAGTGAGCATTACAATTTTTGGTCTTCTCCAACATCGAATTTCGGTGTTACTATCACTCTTTCTTTGATTATTACCCTCGTTAGTCATATTGAGGGGATCCGTAAAAAAGGGCTTAAAGGCTATCTAAAGGGCTACCTTTCACCATATCCAGCAATGTTTCCGATGAACATTTTGGAACAGTTAACCAATCTTGCATCATTGGCTTTGCGTTTGTTTGGTAACATTTATTCTGGTGAGGTACTAACCGGCTTGATTCTTCAATTGGTAAAATGGTCTGCTTTTGCAGCACCTGTATCCTTTGCTTTGAACCTTGTCTGGGTTGCCTTTTCAGCTTTTATTGGGTTTATTCAAGCCTATGTCTTTATTATCCTAAGTTCTAACTACATTGGTGATAAAGTCAACGAAGAATAATTAAGAAAGGGAGAAATGAAATGTCATTACTGATTAATAGTACGACACTTGGTAATATCATTATCACACTCGGCTCAGTTTTTCTCTTGTATAACCTCATCCGTAAATTCGCATGGGATCAAATTACAGGAATCTTTGCTGCTCGTGAAAAGAAAATTGCCACAGATATTGATAGTGCTGAAAATGCTCGTCAAGAAGCAGAAAGCTTGGCACAAAAACGTCAAGATGAGTTAGCTGGTGCTCGCACAGAAGCGGCTCAGATTATTGATGGGGCCAAGGAAACTGGTAAAACTCAAGAGTCAAAAATCATTGCAGAAGCACATGATGAAGCTAAACGCTTGAAAGAGAAAGCAAATCAAGATATCGCTCAAAGCCGTGTGGAAGCACTTGCTGGCGTTAAAGGTGAGGTTGCTGACTTGACTGTCCTCTTGGCAGAAAAAGTCATGAAACAAAACCTTGATGCAAAAGCGCAATCTGACTTGATTGATAGCTATCTTGATCAATTAGGAGATGCTTAATGGATAAGAAAACACAAGCTCTTGTTGAGCAGTATGCCAGAAGTCTGGTAGAAGTCGCTTTTGAACAAGACGCCGTGTCAACAATCCAAGAAGAGGTAAGGCAAATCCTAACAGTTTTTGCTGAAACAAATCTAAAAACCTTCTTGTCTCAAGAAAATGTGACAAGTGAGGCTAAAAAAGAAAGTCTGAGCTTGTTTCAAGAGTCTTGTTCAGTATACATGAACAATTTTCTTGAGGTAATTTCACTCAATGACCGAGCTAACATTCTTTATGATGTCTTGAAATTGGTCCTTGAGCTCTTTGATCAAGAAGACAACACTTACGATGTCACTGTGACATCAGCAAGTCCCTTGTCTGAAGAACAAAAAACTAGACTTTTGGCGATAGTTTCACAAAAATTTGAGATTAAGACACGTCGTTTAGTAGAAAAAATTGATGAGGACCTCATTGGAGGATTCGTCATCAAAGCAAAGAATAAGGTTGTTGACACGTCAATTCGCAGTCAATTGCAAACCTTTAAAACGAATTTGAAATAGAAAGTGGTGTGACTTTTGGCAATTAACGCACAAGAAATTAGCGCTTTAATTAAAAAGCAAATTGAAAACTTCCAGCCAAACTTTGACGTCACTGAAACTGGTGTCGTTACCTATATCGGTGACGGTATCGCACGTGCTCGTGGTCTTGATAATGCTATGAGTGGTGAGTTGCTCGAATTTGAAAATGGTGCCTATGGTATGGCCCAAAACCTTGAAACTAATGATGTCGGTATCATTATCTTGGGGGATTTCGTAGCAATTCGTGAAGGCGATATTGTTAAACGTACTGGAAAAATCATGGAAGTTCCAGTTGGTGAAGCCCTTATTGGTCGTGTAGTAAACCCACTTGGGCAACCAGTTGATGGTCTTGGTGACATCGAAACAACAGGTTTCCGTCCAGTTGAAACACCTGCTCCGGGAGTTATGCAACGGAAATCTGTCTCAGAACCCCTACAAACTGGTTTGAAAGCCATTGATGCCCTCGTTCCAATCGGACGTGGCCAACGGGAATTGATTATCGGGGACCGTCAAACAGGGAAAACTTCGATTGCCATCGATACCATCTTGAACCAGAAAGCGAATTACGAAGCAGGCAAACCTGTTTACTGTATTTATGTAGCCGTGGGACAGAAAGGTTCTACTGTTGCCAATATCGTGAACGTGCTGAAGGAGCGTGGAGCATTGGACTACACTATCGTAGTTGCCGCTACTGCTGCCGACCCTGCCGCCTTGCAATATTTTGCTCCGTTTGCAGGAGCTGCCATCGGAGAGTATTTCCGCGATACCGGTCGGGATGCGTTGGTCGTTTACGATGACTTGTCCAAGCAGGCTGTTGCCTACCGTGAGGTATCGTTGATTCTCCGCCGTCCTTCGGGGCGTGAGGCTTATCCGGGAGATATCTTTTATTTGCATTCCCGTTTGTTGGAACGTGCCGCGAAGATAATCAACCAGCAGGAAGTGGCAGAACAGATGAACGATCTTCCGGCAAGCCTGAAGGGAAAGGTGAAAGGTGGCGGCTCGTTGACAGCCCTGCCCATCATCGAGACGCAGGCGGGGGACGTTTCGGCCTATATCCCGACAAATGTGATTTCCATTACCGACGGACAGATATTCCTCGAAACGGACCTCTTCAACCAGGGATTCCGTCCTGCCATCAATGTAGGTATTTCTGTATCCCGTGTAGGTGGTAGCGCACAGATAAAGAGTATGAAGAAGGTAGCGGGTACATTGAAGATAGACCAGGCACAGTATCGTGAACTGGAAGCATTCTCCAAGTTCAGCAGTGATATGGATGCCGTGACTGCCATGGCTATCGACCGTGGACGTAAGAACAACCGGTTATTGATTCAGCCCCAGTACAGCCCGATGCCGGTGGGCGAGCAGATTGCCATCCTTTATTGCGGGGTACATAGCTTGCTGCATGATGTGCCTTTGGATAAAGTGATTGAATTCCAGAATACTTTTTTGGAAACGATGCGCGCCAATCATCAGCAGGATGTAATTGATGTGCTGGCAAGTGGCATTATCAATGAGGAAGTAACCGGAATCATAGAAAAAGTGGCTGCGGAAACAGCTCAATTTTATAAAGAACAATAATTATCATGGCATCACTGAAAGAAGTAAAAGGAAGAATAGCCTCGGTAAACAGTACCCGGAAGATTACTTCGGCTATGAAAATGGTGGCTTCAGCCAAACTGCATAAGGCTCAGGCTGCCATAGAAAGTATGCTTCCTTACGAACGCAGGCTGCACCATATACTGACCGATTTTATGAGCAACTGTACCGAGGTGACGTCTCCTTTCATTGTGAAGCGTGAAGTAAAAAAGGTGGCTGTCGTGGTGTTTGCTTCCAATACCAGTCTGTGCGGCGGGTTTAATGCCAATGTCATCAGGCACCTGGTCGATTTGCTGGCAGAATACAAGCCGTTGGGATTGGAGAATATTCTGGTTTTCCCGGTAGGAAAGAAGGTGGCGGATGCTGTCAGGAAGCTGGGATTCCGCATTGAAGGCGACTTCCAGCACATGGCAGACAAACCTTCTTATCAGGAGGCTGCCGACCTGGCTGCCGATTTGATGAAACGCTTCCTGCATGGCGATGTGGATAAAGTGGAATTGCTCTATAATCATTTCAAGTCCACCGCTTCGCAGATATTGACTCGCGAGACGTATCTTCCCATTGATTTAAATAATGAAAAGAAGGAGGAAGAGAGGACGATAGACTATATTCTTGAGCCTTCTGCCGAGGAACTGATGCAGGAAATGCTACCCAAGGTGTTGCGTATGAAGATGTTCACCGTATTGCTGGATTCGAATGCTGCCGAACATGCGGCACGGACCATGGCCATGCAGATTGCAACAGACAATGCCAATGAGTTGTTGCAGGAGCTGACGGTGATGTATAACAAAAGCCGCCAGCAGTCAATTACCAATGAATTGCTTGATATTGTGGGCGGCTCGATGGCTTAATGAGGGAACCGCGAATATTCGGAATTCGATTTCGGACATTCGCGGTTTTATTTCATCCGCAGACAAGCCAGGTAATCATAGTGTTTTCCTTCTTTTATCAGCTCTGCTTCAAAGCCATACTCGGCAGCATAGAGACTGAGTGTTTGAAAATCCACATAGAGCCAGTCGAAACGGTCTCCTTTGATATTCTTATATTGCATCCGGAAATCAATTTCGCCATAGTAATCTCCTGCAAGGTCTATCAGGAAGCTGCCGTCTTCATCCTCGAAAAGATAGCGCAGGTCGCTCGAATCCATTAAGATACATCCTCCCGGACGAAGCAATTGTTTCATTCTCAGAAAGAAATCGGGCATATTTCCTAACTTCCCGATGATGCCCGAACCATTCATCAGCATCAGGATGGTATCAAATGTTTCAAGAAATCCTACATCAAAAAGGTTGATTTGACGGACATCACGTACACCGCGTTCTGCCATAACCTTGACTGAAAGCGGGGAGATGTCAATGGCGCAAACTTCCTTTCCCATTTCTTGCAATGCCAGGGTATGGCAACCGCTTCCGGCACCGGCATCCAGAATCTTTCCGCTTGCCATTTGCAAAGCTGTCTTCTCCGGTTCGGACATTTCGTCGAACGAACGGAAAAGCTGGTTAATGGGAATTTCATCTTCTTCAAACTGAGATGAGAATACACGTAGTTTTCCTGCCTTCTGATGGTGAAAATAGTCGGTAATAGCTGCCCCCATCGGGTCTTTATCGGGAGAGAGAAGGTTTGCTTTCATTTGCTGTGTCATTTTTATCGGTTGGTATTTACAAATTTCTCGTATTGTTTTTTTGCCTTTTCCAAACACGCTGCATCCGGCTTATCATTTTCAAAAAAAGTAACGCTTAATTCTTTCCTTGACCAGTTGCCGGCTATCCGATGCTCATGCAGAACCACCGGATAGAAAATGCCGAACGTATTGTAGGCTTTCCTTTCGTGCTCCTTGGAGAGTACGGCGGAACGGTCTTTGTAGCCGATGAGCAATTCATCGTAGGGAGGCAAAAGCGTAATGCTGTCCTTTTGCATTTTGCCATATCGATTACTCTCGTGCAGGAAATATTCCGTACCGTTTATCATTTTTACGGTCAGCGCAGAGGATATCTGTTCCATTCCTATGCGGCATTCTTTCACCGGTAATCCGCTCCACCATACAAAATCGGCGAGTGTGGCGGGGGCGTGGCTTTGGAAATACTTTGTTGCCAAGCGTGCCAATGCTTCTTCTTTCGGCAGGCAACCGAACTTGTTTTCATCTTTTCCGTAAAGCCGGTAGGTTATCTTCCTGCCGTCGGTGCAACCGTTATGGATGATGCCTTCCGCTTCTGCCACTGCCAACAGGTGGCGGACGGTGTGAGCATTGTCAATGTCTATTTCCTGATAGAAAGGTATGATATCTTCTCGTGTCAGATGCTTCTTTCCACCTAATATATTAGTCAGAAGCTCACGGCTGTTGTCCATCATTTTGTCGGAAATCGGGTTGCCCGACTGTTTGGCAAATGCACACCACGAACGGATGGAACGCTCCCGATGGAGTGGCATCATCCAATGATAGTCTTCTTTAGTGACCAGTTGCCAGGTGGAACGGTTCAAGTGTGAGCGGATGATGTCGCCCTTGTTGAGTGCCTCGATAACGCCGGCCTCCGAGGGCTTCCGCATCCTTACTCCGACGGCCCACCGGCACATGGAGAAATCCTGTGCCTGCATTGCTCCCATCCACGACACTACCTCTTGTGGGGCAGTGAATAGCGGGCGAAGCAGATGTTGGTTCAGCAACCTTGCCGTTGCAATATCTTTTAATGTTTTCATGGTTTGTCAATGTTGGGCGCAAAGATAGATAATTCGGCGTGAGAAACAAGATAAGAGCCGGATTTTATCTTTTATCTGAATAAATGCACTACTTTTGTGACTGCGTTTTGAAAAGAATCGGCAACAGCACAATGGAACTTCAAAGGAAAAAGTAAAATGAATGAATTAAAGCTTCGTATAGAATCCCTGTTACAACAACTTAACGAACGTGTTTTCGAGAAAGAGCATGTGGTGGCACTCTCCCTGCTGTCGGCAGTGGCAGGAGAGAGTATCTTCCTGCTCGGCCCTCCGGGAGTTGCCAAGAGTATGGTGGCGCGCCGCCTGAAACTGGCTTTTCGGGATGCCTACGCTTTCGAGTATCTCATGTCCCGTTTTAGTACGCCCGATGAAATATTCGGGCCGGTATCCATTTCCAAACTGAAGGATGCGGATACCTACGAACGCATTGTCGATGGTTATCTGCCTTCGGCTACCATTGCCTTTCTGGATGAAATATGGAAAGCCGGACCTGCCATTCAGAATGCTTTGCTGACCATTATCAATGAAAAGATTTATCGTAACGGACAGTTTTCTATTCGGGTTCCTCTGAAAGGTCTGATTGCAGCATCCAATGAACTTCCGGCACAAGGGCAGGGACTTGAAGCTCTATGGGACCGATTCCTGCTTCGTTGTCTGGTGGGAGGAATAGAAGATATGGGTGAGTTTGACCGCATGATTTCGTCTACCGACGAAACGGAACCGGTGGTGGATGAACAACTTCAAATAACCGGTGAAGAATATGTCCGTTGGGAAAAGGAAATAGCTGCCATAAAGATTCATTACTCCATTTTTGAAGTGATTCATGCACTGAAAGACGGCATTGAGCAATATAACCGGCAAGTGCAGAACGAGGGTGGTATTTCAGCTCCTCTCTATGTGTCCGACCGTCGTTGGAAGAAGATGGTAAAGCTGCTCAAGACGTCCGCTTTCCTGAACGGTTCGGATACCATCCGCCTGTCGGACTGTACGCTTTTATCTTATTGCTTGTGGAGCGAAACGGAGCATATGGAAGCCATTGAAGAAATGGTTGCCGCCGCCATACGGAAGAGTGCCGAGGGCTATCTGCTCAACATAAAAGGACTGGAACAAGATATCGAGGAACTGAAAGATTGTCAATCTTCGGAACACAGTTTGCGCGAGCTTAATGATCCCGGCATTCAGGTGGTGGATACCTATTACTATCAGGTGGAGGGAGTCCGCATGAGAGAGCGTTTGCTGATTTTTGCTTCCGATTACCGGCATCTTGACAAAACAGGGAAACTGTTCTATTTGCACAAAGACAAGTACAAAGCAAATTGTTGTATTCTGAAAAAATATGATTCGGTGCTTCATGCCAAAGTTCCCCGTAGCAAGATATATACGTTGAAGCGGGGAACTCGCTCCGTTTATATAAACAATTATGAATATCATCTGATGTGTTATGAGAACTGTCCGCCTCCGCCTTCCGAACCGGAACCGGAAGACCTGGGCATGAAATATCATTCAGTGACGGAGGCCTTGGGGAGAATGGAGAAAGACTGGAACGAGTTGCTTGCTGCCGAAACGGAGTATTACGAAAATCATCTTTTCCTGAGTGCAAGGCAACGCCTCCTGATGCGGAGGATGCTCACCCATCAAAAGAACAATATAGAACGATATAAGAACGAATTGAACGAAATGGCTGATGCGTACCGAAAAGAGAACCAGGAATATAAGGTTGAGAGACCTGAAGATGATTTATTCACAGGAGCTTAAAGACAGAACGTTTAAAGCATACGGGGATGATATCGGCAGCGGAATGGTGCGCCGACACGAATTGGAGGAAAAAGTGCTTGCCTACTATCGCCGCACAACGCCTTCCCTGCAGGAATATTATTCGCGCTACACTCCCGAGTGGGATGCTTTTTATTCCTCGGAACACTTGCCGGACATGGCATTCCTGCAATTCCTGAAACAGATGCGCAGTGCATTCAAGAAGCGTTATGAGCTTTCCGAACTCAATATTGATTACTATATCTCACAAATGGAAGGTTGCTCTCTGCTAAAAGGGGAAGCAACGCAGACAAAGGAGTTTTTTCTGGATAAATGGCATCAGTTGCTCACCCGCAAGGAGTACGACTATCAGTATATGCACATCGACAGCCTTTGCGAGAGTTTCGACCTGTTGGTAAAGAAACATGGGCAACAGTCGGGCAATCACCTGCTCGGGTCGCGCATGGAGTGGCTGCTTCACAACTACCCGGATTTGTATCGCAAGATGCTCCCCTTTGAGCAAGTGATGAAACGCAATCCTGCCATCCGGCAACTGGCGCAGCTTTTGGGGAGAAAGCAGCGGGAACCATTGAAATATGATTCTCTTTCGGGAGTGGATAAGAAGATGCTGATTCGCCATTCTCCCCACAGCGATATAACGGGCGTCACTTTGGGCAATGACCTGAACAGTCTGTTGCCGATAGAATATTGTTATCTGGCGGACGATTCGCTGCGTGCCGTGTTCATGGAACGGTATGCCGAGAAGCGGTTGCAACTGTTTGATTATAAATCGAAAGAAGCAGACCCGGTGAAGAATGACAAGCAGAAAGTTTCGGGACAAGGGCCTTATATCATCTGTGTGGATACGTCCGGCTCCATGCAGGGCGACCGGGAAATCCTGTCCAAGTCTGCGATTCTTGCCATTGCTCAGTTGACGGAAAAGACTCACCGCAAATGTTATGTCATCAACTTCTCCGATGAGGCTGTAGCTCTGTTGGTGGAAGATTTGTCGCGCGATATGCCCAAACTGGCCGAATTTCTCAATAAATCCTTCAACGGAGGAACGGATGTAGAACCCGCCCTTCGCGAAGCGGCGCATATCATTAACGGAAACGATTTCAGAGAGTCGGATATTGTCCTGATTTCAGACTTCGAGATGCCTCCGTTATCCAAAGATTTAAAAGAACAAATAAGAGTGATGAAACGTCGGAAGACTTCTTTTTTTGCACTCTCTTTTGGCAATCAACCCGAAATGGAATATCTGAATCTTTGCGATAGATATTGGGAGATGTGACGGAGACGAAAAGAAAACCGCATTTTTTAATTCCAAGGTTCTTGAAAAAACTCTTTCAGCTTTTTGCAAAACTCCACTGTCTTTTCGCAAAAGACTTAGAGGTTTTGCAAAAAGACAGTGGAGTTTTTCGGGAGTCCTTTTTCATGTTTTATTTTTCGCTTTTATCTCTTTATAAAACGGACTGCGGATTTGTGATGTGGATTATAATTAAATAATTGATTATCTATTTTCTACGTTGCAAAAATAGGGTGAAATAAAGAGACTGTAT
>ERZ836939.3643-NODE-3643-length-12696-cov-2.639585_pt1 | contig 12696 bp, 8 predicted proteins | sample MGYA00519912_ERZ836939 | MGnify/ENA primary metagenome ERZ836939 (study PRJEB31850, sample SAMEA3708810) | human gut metagenome | biome: human gut; feature: human-associated habitat; material: faeces | place: China | collected 2014 ... | reverse complement strand
GGTCACGCCCGCCTGTTCCAGCATTTCGACGATAGCCTGCGCGCGCCGCCCGCGATCGGGGATGCGCTTCAGGCCCCAGACAAAGGCGCGGTCGCCTTTCTTCAAGTTCGTGCGGCGCAGCACTTCCTCAGCGAGAGCCTTGCCCTGCGTGTAGTTGTCCGTCCCCACATAGCCGAAACCCTTGGCGCGATGCCGAGCCTGCGTTTCCGGCAAGGCCGTGTCGATCGAGGTCACGACGATCCCCTGCTTGACCGCAGCATCGACCAGCGGGCCGAATGCGGCGTCTCCGGGATGCCCCATGACGACGATACCGTCCGGACGTGCGGCCACGGCATTGCGGAAATGCGTGATCATGGTTTCAGGGTTCCAGTCGGAATACAGCAAACGCAGCTCGCACCCCATATCGGCGGCAGCGGCCTTGGCTCCGTTCTGAACGATGGTGCCGTAACCATCCCCTACGGAACCGCCCGTATCAAACCAGATCGTCATGCCTTCGCCCGTTTTGGCGAACGCCGTGCCGCACAGCAGGCTCAGGGCCAACAGGCCCAACATCAGAATACGTTTCATGAGCAACTCCTTTTTCCGATTCTCTTCCGTACCGCTTCCAAAGGCGCGGTCAGCTCTCAAAGCAAACACCGTCGCCCCAAGCGAATCTATGATTTTCCAGCAACAACGACGCCACCGACACGAGCGGCCGGGTAAACCCCACAAGTATGCAAAGGCCTCTTCTGCGCGGCAGTCGCGGTAGGCCCCAAAGGGCCTTCCATTTGTCCGGCATTCCGTAAAAACAGCCCTCAGCGCTGCCGGCCCCGTCTTCAAGAACGGACCGATAACCGGGCACGCTACGGACGAATGGCCTTCTCCGCAAGCCCCAAACGGGCACGGCATCCAGCGTGGCGGTTGTTCCGCCGGCTTGCTTGGGGTCCAGAGTATGAGGGGCAAGACGCTGGCGGAACTATGGCAAACGCCCGTCGAACTTTCAAGCGGGCCTGCTCCGCCCCCTCTCCACATAAGCCCATCCGAGGGGGGAACGTCCCTTCCCTACCGGACGTCAAAACCATCCGTTTCCGGCAGGCTAGTTCTTAGAAATCGTTCTTAATAAAGAAGATTCAGTATCCGCCACAAAAGACTGCTCTCTTTTTATGGAACAAGAATACGCTCTCTGAGCAAAAACTTTTTTTGATTTTTCCTCACTTTACACGCTTTCTTGAGGCAACCTTGTGTTTTCAAAAGTGTTTTCCTCCCTTTCTTCTGAATACAATTTTTTTGACCTTTTTTTCGTGTTGCCGATCCGTAACCTCAATCCTGCCTTTTCACAAAATATCCGCCGTTTCGGGGCTCGATTACCCAAAAAAGAACGAGTGTTCTTTCAATTTATTAGCCTCACTTTTGGTATGGGAAACAAGAAGGGGTGATATCCCGTATTCCTCTAACACGGCATTTTTCCCGTTCTTCACGTTTTTCCTTTGATGCCGGAAAAATCGTGCTGTTCCTTTTAGGACAATGCCCAGTCTGAGCACGGGGTAATACCCGTTCCAGGCGGAGCGCCTTTACAGAACGTGATTTCGCGGTATGCTCCTGCCCAAAAGTAGCTTCACACCCAGTGGGGGACTGTATGGAAGATCAGAAACGGTATGATTGGGAACCTTCTGTCAGAAAGCTCGGGGAAACGGAGATGTTGCCCGAAACGGCATGGCAGGAGGAATGGCAGATTTCTCCGGACTGCGAATCGTTCGCGGCGGTTTCTGCCCTCGAAGACGGCACTTTTACCGTACGCTTGAACGGTGCGTTGTGGGAAACGCGCACCGACAAGATGTATAACTGCCAGTTCGCCCCCGACGGGCGGCTGACGGCTCTGTCTCAGAGCGACGGCGAGTGGGCCATTGTGGTCGACGACGCGGAAAGCGAAGAACACGCCGACTATTTGTGGGGAACCCGGTTCAACAAGGCCGGGACCATCGCCGTGCCCATGCAGACCGGCATGGAATACGGGATGCTGGTCGACGGCGCGCCGTGGGAACAGCTCTACACCGCCGCCACCGATTTCGTCCTTTCGGAAACCGGCAAAACCGCCGCCGTGGTCCAGACCGCCGGGCTTGGCCAGGCCGATCTGGAAGGCTTCAGCAAGGGCATCTATACCATCGCCGTCGACGGCCAAGCATGGGAAGAGTGCTACCTGAACGCGTGGTCGCCCTGCTTCGACAGGGAAGGCCACCGGGTCGCCAGCACCGTGCGCGTCACGCCGTACGAATATACCATTTCCATCAACGGCCAGCGCTGGAGCGAAACCTACCCCTGTGCGTGGGAACCCATCTTCGAGCCCAAATCCGGCGACGTCATCGCGCCCATCCGCAAGGAAGGCAAATGGGGCCTCGCCCGCAACGGCTCCCTCTTCTGGAAGCCCATGTTCGCGCAGTGCTGGGCGCCTCAGGCCGCCGCCACCGACGGCGAATACATCTGGGCCGTCGCCGCGCCTTCCTACGGCGCCTTCACCGTGGCCTGCAACGCCACCCCGTGGAACTGCCGTTTCCCGTCCGTGACGGATCTCGTCCTGTCCCCGGACGGCAAGCACGCCGCCGCCCTCGGCAGCCAGAACAACAGCCGGTTCCAGATCGCCGTGGACGGCAAAGTGTGGGACGATGCCTTTGATATGGCGTGGCCCGTCGTGTTCTCGCCCGCCGGGGACCGCGCCGCCGCCAAGGTCCGCCGCGACGGCAAGTTCGCCCTGTACGTCGACGGCAACGCCGTGATCGAAAACCTCGACGGCGTGTGGAACCCCACGTTCAGCCCGGACGGCACAGTCCTGCTGTTCTGTTCCCTCAAGGACGGCGTGTCCCGCCACACCGTGCGGCTCTAGGCATCCAACTGCAACAAGGAACTCATCATGAATGCCCTGTACAATTTTGCGGTAGGCCCGCTGGCATGGATCGCCTTCACGGTGTGCATCGGCGGGATGATCTGGCGGCTGTGGTCGCTCGGACGCCTCGCCCGCCAGCGCGACGCCTCGGCCCTCGCCTACATGAACTGGAAAGACTCGCTGACGTCGATCATCCGCTGGACGCTGCCCTTCTCCACCTGCGGCTGGCGCGAGAACCCGCTGCTGACCGTGGCGAACTTCGTGCTGCACATCGGCATCCTGCTCGCCGTGCTGTTCTACTCGGCCCACAACGTCATGTGGGACTACAATTTCGGTTTTTCCCTTCCTTCCCTGCCCGACGGCTTTATGGACGCCGTCACCCTAGCTACCATTCTGGCCTGTCTGGTCCTCGGCTGGCGCCGACTGGCAGTCCCGGCGTCGAGCTACGTGACCCGACAGGCCGATTGGTTCTCCCTGCTGCTCGTCACCGGCGTCATGGTGACCGGCTTTGCCTCCGCGCATGGGTTCGGAAGCGAAAGCTTCATGGCTCTGCTCCACGTGCTGTTCGGCGAGGCGATCCTCATCTGCCTGCCCTTCACGCGCCTGAGCCACGCCATTCTGATTCCCTTCACCCGCGCCTACATGGGTTCCGAATCCATCGGCGTCCGTCGTACCTGCGACTGGTAATTTTGGAGGCACACGATGGGTATTGAAAAACGCTTAATCGAAGACGCCAACCTGACGCGCGGCATGCAGCTTGCCACGCCGGAGCGCATCACCAAAGTGATCCGCGACGTCCTGAAGGGCGAGGTAGGCGCGCGAGTCAAAGTATACGAACAGACCTGCATGCGCTGCGGTGCCTGCGCCAAGGCCTGCCACTTCAGCCTTTCCCATCCGGACGACGCGTCCTATACGCCCGTCGCCAAGCTCGACAAGACCATCTTCAAGATGGTCCGCGAGAGCGGGAAGCTCAACGCCGAACAGATGCGGGGCATCGCGCAGATCGCGCACACCGAATGCAACATGTGCCGCCGCTGCATCCATTACTGTCCCGTGGGCGTGGACATCGCCTACCTGATGAGCCTCGTGCGGCGCATCTGCAACAAGCTCGGCATCACCCCGACCTTCATTCAGGACACCGCCAACAGCCATTCCGCCACGTTCAACCAGATGTGGGTGCGCGAAGACGAATGGATCGACAGCCTCGTCTGGCAGGAAGAGGAAGCCCGCGAGGAATTCCCCGGCATCCGCATCCCGCTCGACAAGGAAGGCGCCGACTTCATGTACTCGGTCATCGCGCCCGAGCCGAAGTTCCGCACGCAGCTCATCTATCAGGCCGCCGCGATCTTCCATCAGGCGGGCAGCGACTGGACCATGCCCTCCCGCCCCGGCTGGGACAACAGCGACATGTGCATGTTCACGGGCGACTACGAAATGATGGGCCGCATCAAGCGCGCCCACTTCGAGCTGGCCCAGAAGCTGCGCGTCAAGCGCATCGTCATGGGCGAATGCGGGCACGCCTTCCGCTCCGTGTACGATCAGGGCAACCGCTGGCTCGCCTGGAAGGACTCCCCGGTCCCGGTGGTCCATGCCATCGAGTTCTATTGGGAGCTCATCAACGAAGGCAAGATCAAGATCACGCACCAGTTCGAAGATCCGGTCACCATCCATGACCCCTGCAACACCATCCGCGGCCGCGGCCTTGCCGACAAGCTGCGCGACGTGGTGCACTTCCTCTGCGCCAACGTGGTCGAAATGACGCCCAACCGCGAGCACAACTTCTGCTGCAGCGCGGGCGGCGGGATCATCAACTGCGGCCCGCCCTTCAAGAGCGTGCGCATGGAAGGCAACCGGGTGAAAGCCGATCAGCTCCGCAACACCGGAGTCCACACCGTGGTCGCCCCGTGCCACAACTGCCACGGCGGACTGGAAGACATCATCAAGCATTACAAGCTCGGCATGCACACCAAGTTCATCGGCGACCTCATCTATGAACTGATGGAAAAGCCCGAAGTATAGTCAGCCCGCGAGGGGCCTTCCCGGCACCGGGAGGGCTCCCCGCAGCGCTCCGGACCCCGTACACCGCTTTTGGAGGCGCCGCCTCCGTGAATCACTGGAGTGAACTATGCCCCTGCACGCCCTTGCCCGCGTCGGTCTCGCCGTCACGTTGCTGCTTGGCCTCGTCGGGACGGCCCATGCGCTGACCCTGAAATCCGAAGAGTTCAAGACTCACCGCCGCCCCGCCGTCACCTTCGATCACGACAACCATAACGAGCGCGCCAAGATCGAAGACTGTATCGTCTGCCACCACGGCGGCGAAAACGGCGTCATAGACCCCGAGGTGAGCTCGGAAGATCAGCCCTGTTCCGAATGCCACAAGGCCAACATGCCCAGCGGACGCACGCCGCTCATGCGTGCCTACCACAAGAACTGCATCGAATGCCATACGGCCCAGAACAAGGGCCCGACCACTTGCGGCGCTTGCCACAAGTAGGACAGGATCATGGACGCCATCCGGCTGCATTCTGACGGGACGCTTTCGTCCGAAGCCCCATTCGCGGGGCTTCTCCGGATGAGGCTCGAACTCGACGGAGACGTTACGCTGCGCTCGTTCTTCAGGCTGCTCAAGCGGAATCCGCTGGCGCGGAAACTGGTCCCCGGCCTTGGCGACGCCCTCGCCGAAGCCGAAGCCTGCCCCGCCTCCGGCTGCCGCTATCCCGGCCTCGAAGCCCTGCGCCTCGGCAAACGCGTGGAATTGACGGGATTTCCCGGCACGCCCCGCGTGGACGTCTACCTTGCCGTCGAAGGCGTCGGCGACGAACTGCCGGAACTGCGTTTTTTCCGCCTGCGGGACATGCTGGACACCCCGTTGCAAACGGGGACGGCCCGGCATGTCCTGCTCGGCGAGACAGCGACCGCGTTGGACGCGGAAACCAGCTTTACAGTGTTTGATCTGTTGGAAGGCATGGGCTGGGAACTCGGGTTCCAAGGCGGCTCACTCACCTGTAATCTCAAGGAGTAGCGAGATGTTGTTCAAGAACATCCTGTTTGCGAGTTCGGGAACGGCCGGCAGCGACAACGCCGCGAAACTGGCTTTTGGGTTGGCGGAAAAGCAGCAGGCGGAACTGACGCTCTACCATTGCTGCGGCGTCCCCTCCCGTGGGTTCACCACCAACGTCACCGATACCCGCAGCGGCAGCCTTGAGCAGCCGGATGAGGCGTATCAGGAGATGGTGCGCGAAGAACTCAATACGGCCTATGCCTATCAGATTGAAGCCTGTACCCGCCCCTTCCGCATGGAACTGAGCGTGGGTATGCCTTCCACCGAAATTTTGCGCTACGCCCGCCAGCTCAAGCCCGATCTCATCGTCATGGGCGCGAGCAGCGCCGCCAGCGATCCCAACGCCGCCCGTATGCGCTCCATCGTGGGCAACACGGTGCGCGCCGTGGCGAAGAAGGCCCCCTGCCCGGTGCTCATCGTCAACCGCCCCTGCACCACCTGCTGGCACCTGTTCTCGAACATCGTCTTCTGCACCGACTTCAGCGAAGCCGCCAACCATGCGTTCCGTTTTGCCCTGAATACCGCCCGCCAGCTGAACGCCAAACTGTACATCACGCACGCCGTCGACATCACGTCCATCCAGGGCATGACGATGGACCAGTCCGAGATCGAGCGCCATGCCGAGCAGATGCGCGAGAAGATCGACAAGCTGTACCTGTCCAAGCTCGACGGTTTCGCCAACGCCGAGGTCATTGTGCGCGAAGGCATTCCCTATGTCGAAATCCTCAAGGTCGCCCGGGAGAACGAGGCGGATCTCATCGTCATGGCCCACCATTCCTCGGATCTGTCCGATGACGACGCGGACATCGGCTCCACGGTGGAACAGGTTGTGCTGCGTTCCGCCTGCCCCGTCGCCAGCGTGACCCGGCCCGAGGCCCGGTGACATGGACGGAAGGCGTGCTCTCGTCATTGATGACGAGGTCCATTTCCGGTACTTTCTCAGAGTGCTCCTCGAAAAGGCCGGGTTCGCCGTGAAGATGGCCCGCAACGGGATCGAAGCGCTGGACGTGCTCCGCTCGTGGAGGCCGGACGTCATCACGCTGGACGTCATGATGCCGGAGCAAAGCGGCCTGACCTTTTACGGGGCCGTCTGCCGCGACGAGGACTGGAAACGCATTCCCGTGGTCATGCTGTCCGCCGTGCCGATCTCCGTCCGGGAACATGCGTTCGCCACGATCGGCCTGACGCAGGGCCCGCTTCCCGCCCCCGCGGCCTGCCTTGAAAAACCGTGTACGCCGGAAGCCCTGCTTGAGGTCGTCAACCGGCTCGTTCCCGAACCAACCACCGCCTGATCCGAACGCAAGGAGAAGCCCCATGCCCAAGAAGATCCTGACCATCGACGACGACCCGTATATCGTCAAGTACATCACCGAAGTTCTCTCCGACAACGGCTACGCGACCTGTTCCGCATCCAGCGTCGAGGAAGCCCTTTCCGTCCTCGAAGCGGAAAGGCCCGATCTCGTCACGCTGGACATGGAAATGCCCGACGAATGGGGGCCGCGCTTTTACCGCAAGATGTCCATGAACCCCGCATTCAAGGACACGCCCGTCATCGTGATCAGCGGACTCCAGGGCATCCACCTCGCCATCCGCAACGCCGTGGCCACCCTCCAGAAGCCCTTCGATCCCGAAGAGCTGCTCTCCATCGTCAACCGGGTGCTTGAGTCCAAGGACGCCGCCCGCAAGGCCATGGACGGGGAATAACCGTTTCCGTTCCGGCGGTTCCCTGCGGACCGCCGGAAACCGGGGTTGACGATGCATAGCCGATTCGGAGCCTACCGCCTCATGGTCAAGACCATCACCATGACGGCGCTGCTGTTTCTCGCCGGGGTGGGGGCCGTTCTGTGGCTGATGCCCTACGAATGGCTCTGGATTGTCCTGCCCGCCGTTACCCTGCTCCTTTGCGCCGTCTCGGTGGCCCTTTATTGGTATGAAGTGCGTCTGCCCATCGGTCGCATGATCGCCAGTATGCAGGCCATGCGCGAAGGGCAGGCCGTCACCCTCGACGACGCCCGCCGCGACGACGAATTCGGCCAGCTCGCGCGGACCATCGTTGAATTCAGCATCCGCAATCAGCACCACCTCGAAGAAGTGCGCCGCCGGAAGGACGACTTCCAGCGGCTGTTCGACATGGTCCCCTGCGGCATTTCCGTGCAGGACCGCGAATACCGCCTCCTGCGCTGGAACCACAGCTTCGCCGTCCGGTACGATCCGCAGCCGGGCAACACCTGCTACGAGGTCTACAAAGGCCGGACCACCCCCTGCCCCGAATGCTCGGTCCAGCGCACATGGGAGGAAGGGGCCGTCCAGTGCAATCAGGAAAGCCGCGTCAACCCCGACGGGACGCGGGACTACTGGTTCGTGCAGACCGTGCCCCTGTTCGACAAGGACGGCAACGTGTCCTCGGTTATGGAAATGAGCATCGACATGACGCTCATCCATACCCTCCAGCACCAGCTGCAGGCGTCCGAGCGCACCCACAAGGCCATTTTCGACAGCATCCCCAATGCCGTCTTCCTGCTGGACGCCGCCGAGCTCACCATCCTCGACTGCAACCCCGCTTCCGTCAAAATGTACGGACGCCAGCGGGAAAACGAACTGATCGGGCGCGGCATCCTCGATCTGTTCCTGCCCGAGGAGCGCGAGCAGTACGCCTCCCAGCTGCGGGCCTTCACCGTCTTTTCCGGCGTGACGAACATCAAGGCCGACGGCACGCCCCTGCGCGTGGACATCCGTTCCGCCTCGGCCATGATCGAAAACCGCCGCGTCCGCATCCTCTGCGCCACCGACGTCACCGAACGCATCGAGATGGAACAGAAATTCATTCAGGCCGGAAAGATGGCGACGCTCGGCGAAATGGCGACCGGGGTGGCCCATGAGCTGAACCAGCCGCTTACCGTCATCAAGGGCGCGGCAAGCTATTTTCTGCGCAAGACCCGCCGCAGCGAACCCATCGCGCCGGAGACGCTCTCCGAGCTGTCCGTGGAAATCAGCGGGCAGGTCGACCGCGCCAGCGACATCATCAACCACATGCGCGCCTTCGGCCGCAAATCCGATCTTGCGCTGCTGGATACGGACATCAACGGCGTCGTGGCGCAGGCCTGCGATCTGTTCGGCCGCCAGCTCGTGGTACACGGCATCACGCTGGAGACCTCGCTCGCCCCGGCCCTGCCGCCCGTCCTCGCCATCCCCAACCGTCTGGAACAGGTGATCGTCAACCTCATCCTCAACGCCCGGGACGCCGTGGAGGAACGCGTCAAAAGCGCGCCCGAACCGCCCGCCGTCATCGGCGTCTCCACGGTTATGGACGGCAACACGGTGCTGCTGTCCGTCTGGGATACCGGGACCGGCATTCCCGCCCACCTGCTGAATAAAATTTTCGAGCCGTTCTTCACCACCAAGCCCGTCGGCAAGGGGACCGGCCTCGGCCTTTCCATCATTTACGGGCTGGTCAAGGATTTCGGCGGCTCCATCTCCGCCCGGAACCGCGACGAAGGCGGGGCGCTCTTCGAAATCCGGCTCCCCATCACCCGGCGCGGGGATCTCGCCCCGAACGCGCCCGCCGACGGGAACAGGGCCGGAGGCGTTTCCGGCCCGCAACCGGAACAGATTTCTTGAAGCAAGGATACTGCATGGACACTTCCGTTCGCGTTTTGCTCGTTGATGATGAACCCGGCATCCGCCATGTCCTCGGGGCCCTGATCAGGGATTTCGGCTATGACGTCCACACCGCCGAGAGCGCCCGCGAAGCGCTGGAGGCGTTCACCGCCAATCCCTTCCCCATCGTGGTCACCGACATCCGTATGCCGGGCATGGACGGCCTGGCCCTGCTCGAACGGGTACGCAATCAGAATCCCGACACGCAGGTCGTCATGATCACCGGGCACGGCGACATGGACAACGCCGTCGAATGCCTGCGCCTCGGCGCGGCGGACTTCATCGCCAAGCCCGTCAACGACGACCTGCTGGAGCACTCGCTGAAACGTGCCGCCGAACAATACTCCCTGCGCGAACAGATCCGCCGCCACACCGAACATCTGGAGGAGCTCGTCGCCTCGCGCACGCAGGAACTGCTGGAAGCCCACCGGGTCGCCGTCGTGGGCGAAACCGTGGCCTGTATGGCCCACACCATCAAAAACCTCGCGGCGGCGCTCGAAGGGAGCCTCTTTGTCCTCAAACAGGGGATGGAGTCCGGGAACCGGGAGTATCTCGACGACGGCTGGGCCATGCTCGAAGAAGACATTTCGCGGGTGCGCGACAAGCTCTTGCACCTGCTGCATATCGGGCAGCAGACGGAACTGCGCGAATGCCTTGTGGACCCGGTGCAGCCCGTCCGCCATGTGGTCAAGCGTCTGGAAGGCCGGGCCGCCAGTCTGAGCATAGCGCTCCAGTTTCAGGATGCCGCCGATTCAGACCCCATCCCTCTGGATGCCGAACGCCTCGAAGGCTGCCTGCTCAATCTGGTGGGCAACGCGCTGGAGGCCTTCCCCGCGCCGGGGCTGCGCGCCCGCCCCGCCGAAGTCCGGGTCGAGATCGCCCGCACGCCCGACGCCCTCATCTACGACGTGCGGGACAACGGCACGGGGCTGAGCGCGGAAGCCGCCGAACGGCTCCGGGACGGTTTGTTTACGACCAAAAAAGATGGTACAGGGTTCGGACTGCTCGGAACGCGCAAAGCGCTTTTGGAAATGGGCGGCCGGCTCCTGTGGGAGAACCTGCCCGACAGCGGAGCGCTGTTCCGCATCGTGTTGCCGCTGCGCGTGGAGCGCACCCCCGCTGCCGCCGAGGCGAACCATCTCAGGGAGGACTCATGAAAGAAACCATTCTCCTCGTCGACGACGAACAGGGCATCCGTACCGTCATGGGTCTTTCGCTCCGCGACGCCGGGTACAACGTCATCACCGTGGCCTCGGGGGAGGAAGCCCTGCAGCTTTTCGCGGAACGGCCCATCCCCATCGTGATCACCGACATCAGGATGCCCGGCATGAACGGGCTGGATCTCCTGAAGCACATCAAGATCCTCGCGCCGGAAACCGAAGTCATCCTCATTTCCGGACATGCGGATCTGGAAATGGCGATTCAGGGGCTCAAGCTGGAAGCGTCCGACTTCATCACCAAACCCATCGACGACGATCTGCTGCACATTTCCCTGAAACGCGCCCTTGAGCGCATCGCCATGCGCAACAAGCTCAAAGAATACACGTCGAATCTCGAAAAAATGATCAATGAGAAGTCCGCGCAGCTCGTGGAGGCGGAGCGCCAGCTCGCCGCCCGGCAGGTCGTGGACGGCTTTGCCTTCGGGCTGCACACCCTCGGCTCGTCCATGAGCGGAGAGCAGCAGGCCTTCAACGAGCTGCCCTGTTTCATCGCCATGCACGACAGGTTTATGGAAGTCCTTGCCGTCAACGATCTCTACCGCGAACGCCTCGGCAATCTCGTGGGGCACCCGAGCTGGGAGCCCTATGTCCTGCACAGCAACGAGGCCATGTTCCCCGTGGAGCGGGCCATTGTGGAGGGCCGCGGCGCGCGCAGCGAGCAGATCCTGCGCGACAAGAACGGCAAGGAAATCCCCGTACTGGTGCATACTGCACCGATCCTCAATAACGAAGGCGAAGTGGAGCTCGTGCTCGAACTGAGCGTGGACGAGCAGGAAAGCCGCCGCCTGCGCGAGGAACTGCGCGTCACCCGCGAACGCTTCCGCCAGCTGTTTGAAGAGAGCCCCTGCTACGTCTCCGTGGTGGGCCGTGATTTGCAGGTGCTTGAAGCCAACCGCGCCTTCCGCCACACGTTCGGTATGCAGAGCGGCAAGCGCTGTTACGAGCTGTTCGCCGGTTCGTCCGCGCCCTGCGACGAGTGCCCGGTGCAGCGCTCCTTTCAGGACGGCAAGCCATGCCATACGGAAAAAGTGGTCATCGACCACGAAGGCCGTCCGGTCAACGTGCTCGTCTGGACCGCACCTTTGCGCGACACTTCGGGCAACATCACCGAATGCATCGAAATGGCCACGGACATTACGGAACTGCGCCAGCTGCAGGATCGGCTCGCCTCCCTCGGCCTGCTCATGGGCTCCACCGCCCACGGCATCAAGGGTATGCTCACCGCGCTGGACGGCAGCGTCTACCGCCTCGGCTCCGGCATCGACAAAGGCGACGAGGCCCGGACCCGTGATTCCCTCAAGGACATGCGCCAGCTTGTGGCCCGACTGCGCAAGATGGTGCTCGACATCCTGTATTTCGCCAAGGAACGCAAGCTCGACTGGAACATTCTGGTCGCGGAGGAGTTCATGCGTTCCGTTGTTTCCACGGTCTCGGACAAGGCCGCCGAAGCGGGCATCGCCATGACGCTGGAGGCCGACGGCGATCCCGGCACCTTCGAGGCCGACGCCTCCGCCCTCAGCGCCGCGCTGGTCAACCTGCTTGAGAACGCCGTGGACGCCTGCCGCGCCGACGGCTCCAAGAAGGAGCACTACGTACGGGTGAGCGTCAAGGGGCTTCCCGACGCCGTGGAGGTGCGCATCGAGGACAACGGCATCGGCATGACCGAGGAAACCCGTACCAAGCTGTTCACCCTGTTCTTCTCCTCAAAGGGCAAGGGCGGTACGGGTATCGGCCTGTACGTCGCCCGCCAGGTGGTCATGCAGCACGGCGGCAGGATAGAGGTGGCTTCCGTCAAGGGCGAAGGCAGTACCTTCACCGTCACCATGCCGCGCATTCTGGCGAAGTAACCCGTGTTCCCAAACGGACGCGCCGGCATCGCCGGATCGTCTGAAACCCTATTG
>ERZ836939.3625-NODE-3625-length-12748-cov-9.681478_pt1 | contig 12748 bp, 9 predicted proteins | sample MGYA00519912_ERZ836939 | MGnify/ENA primary metagenome ERZ836939 (study PRJEB31850, sample SAMEA3708810) | human gut metagenome | biome: human gut; feature: human-associated habitat; material: faeces | place: China | collected 2014 ... | reverse complement strand
ATCTCCGCGATTCTGGTCAACACCCCCGGCACCCCCGCTTCCATCTGCCAGGCGTTTGATGGCTATTCCCTGTACCGCCAGGGCAAGGGCGGATTGGCGCTGGGCGTCAACGTTATCTACTCCTTCATTGGAGGCATTTTCTCCACCTTCTGCCTCATCCTGTTTTCTACCCCCATTGCCAACTTTACCATTTCCTTTAATGCGCCCGAATACTGTATGCTGGCCCTGTTTGGCCTGTCGATGATGGTGGCTGTCTCAGAGGGCAGCGTGCTCAAGGGGCTGATCCTGGGTATGGCCGGCATTCTGCTCTCCTGTGTGGGCCTGGACCCCATCCTGTCCATCAAGCGGTTCACCTTCGGCCAGACCGCGCTGCTGGGCGGCATCTCCTTCATCCCGGTCATGATCGGCATGTTCGGCATTGGTGAGGTGTTCTATCAGATCTACACCTTCCGCAAGGCTGAGCAGGAGCAGGAGCTGGAGGCCCGGAAGGTCAACCTGGCCTTGGGCCGCGTCCTGCCTACCGCGCAGCAGGCGAAGGAGTACGGCCTGATCGACGACATCCTCTATAAACACTGATTCGGGGGAACAACATGGCAAATCAAACGTCCGGCAAGGACGGAAAAGGACGCGAGCTCGTCTGCAGCTTCTGCGGGCGGACGCAAAATGAGGTAGAGCAGCTGATCATTGGCCCCGGCGTCAATATCTGCAAGGACTGCCTGGATATGTGCAACAATGCCCTGTACAAGGACGGCGAGCGCCCGGCCCCGCCGCGTGCCGGTATGCCGCGGAACCGCCGCCGCACAGCCGCGCAGCCCGGTGCGGACTATGACTATGACCCGCTCGAGAGCATCAATATCCTGACCCCCGCCGAGATCAAGGCGGGGCTGGATCAGTATGTTATCGGACAGGATGCCGCCAAAAAGGTGCTGGCTGTCTCTGTCTACAACCACTACAAGCGCATTCTCTCCCGCGAGAGCAGCGACGTGGAGCTGCAAAAGTCCAACGTGCTGATGCTCGGCCCGTCCGGCACCGGCAAGACGCTGCTGGCCCAGACGCTGGCTAGGATGCTCAATGTGCCGTTCGCCATCGCGGACGCCACGACGATCACCGAGGCAGGCTACGTCGGCGAGGATGTCGAGAACATCCTGCTCAAGCTCATTCAGGCGGCGGATTTTGACGTCGCCCGCGCCGAGATCGGCATTATCTACGTCGATGAAATCGACAAGATCACCCGCAAGAGCGAGAACCCCTCCATCACCCGTGACGTCGGCGGTGAGGGTGTACAGCAGGCGCTGCTGAAGATCGTGGAGGGCACGGTCAGCAACGTGCCGCCCAACGGCGGACGCAAGCACCCGCAGCAGGAGTTCATCCAGATCAACACGAAGAATATCCTGTTCATCTGCGGCGGCGCGTTCGATGGGCTGGAAAAGCTCATTCAGAAGCGCACCGACAACGCCTCCCTCGGCTTTGGCAGCCAGCTGCGCACAACGCTGGACAAGGATGAGACGCGCCAGAAGCTGCTGAAGAAGGTCGAGCCTGACGACCTCGTCAAGTTCGGTCTCATCCCCGAGCTGATCGGCCGTCTGCCCGTTGTGACGGTGCTTGACCCGCTGGACGAGGGAGCTCTTGTCCGAGTTCTGACCGAGCCGAAGAACAGCATTGTGCGCCAGTACAAGGAGCTGTTCCACCTCGACAATGCCGAGCTCGTCTTTACCGAGGACGCGCTGCACGCCATCGCCAAGAAAACGGTGGAGCGCAAGAGCGGTGCCCGCGGTCTGCGCAGCGTCGTCGAAGAACTGCTGATTCCGATCATGTACGACATCCCGTCGGACGCCACCATCACAAAGGTGACCATCGATGCGGATACGGTGGCAGGGGGCGAGCCACACATCGAGCACGGCATGATGCGCCCGCGCTACAAAAATATGGCGTCCCAGCAATAATTTGCAAACACACCGGTGCAGGAATGCGCCGGTGTGTTTTTGTTCACAAAAATTTTATATAGAAAACACTTGATTTTTTGCAGTAAAGTGAGTATTATATATTTAGCACTCAGAGAGATTGAGTGCTAAGCTAAAAATCAAAAGAGAAATCTTTTATAGGGAGGAACTTCCACTATGAAAATCAAACCTCTTGCAGACCGCGTTGTCATTAAGCTGGTCGAAGAAGAAGAAACCACCAAGGGCGGCCTGATCCTGTCCGGCTCCGCCAAGGAGAAGCCCCAGGTTGCCGAGGTCATCGCAGTCGGCCCCGGCGGCAATGTGGATGGCAAGGACGTTGAGATGATCGTCAAGGTCGGCGACAAGGTCCTGACCAGCAAGTACTCCGGCACCGAGGTCAAGGTTGACGGCGAGGAATGCACCATCGTCCGCCAGAGCGACATCCTCGCAATCGTCGAGTAAATTTGATTTCACCGATTTCTTTCAGATAAAAGGAGAGATTCATTATGGCTAAACAGATCAAGCAGGGCGAGGACGCCCGCAAGGCGCTTTGCGCAGGTATCGACCAGCTGGCCAACACCGTTAAGGTCACCCTGGGCCCCAAGGGCCGCAATGTTGTGCTGAGCAAGAAGTTCGGCAGCCCGCTCATCACCAATGACGGTGTCACCATCGCCAAGGAGATCGAGCTGAAGGACGAGTTCGAGAACATGGGCGCACAGCTCGTTCGCGAGGTCGCCACCAAGACGAACGACGCCGCCGGTGACGGTACGACCACCGCTACCGTTTTGGCACAGGCCTTCGTCAATGAGGGCATGAAGAACGTCACCGCCGGTGCAAACCCGATGGACATCAAGCGCGGCATGCAGAAGGCCGTCGCCGCTGCTGTCGACGCTGTCAAGCAGCACAGCCAGAAGGTCAACGGCAGCAAGGACATTGCCCGTGTCGGCACTGTCTCCGCAGGCGATGCCGAGATCGGTCAGCTGATCGCTGACGCAATGGAGAAGGTCACCGCTGACGGTGTTATCACCATCGAGGAGAACAAGACCACTGCCGAAACCTATACCGAGGTCGTCGAGGGCATGCAGTTTGACCGCGGCTATGTGACCCCCTACATGGTCACCGATACCGAGAAGATGGAGACCGTCTACGACGACTGCTCTGTCCTGATCACCGACAAGAAGATCAGCGTATTCCAGGATGTGGTTCCTCTGCTCGAGCAGGTCATCCAGTCCGGCCGCAAGCTGCTGATCATCGCAGAGGATGTCGAGGGCGACGCTCTGTCCAACCTCATCATCAACCGTCTGCGCGGCGGCCTGAACGTTGTCGCTGTCAAGGCACCCGGCTTTGGTGACCGCCGCAAGGAGATGCTGCAGGATATTGCCACCCTGACCGGCGGCACGGTTATCAGCAGCGACCTGGGCTATGAGCTGAAGGACGCCACCATGCAGCTGCTCGGCCAGGCCCGCCAGGTCAAGGTCACCAAGGAGAACACCACCATCGTCGGCGGTGCCGGTGACAAGCAGGCTATCGCAGACCGTGTTGCCCAGATCCGCAGCCAGATCGCCGTTGCGACCTCTGACTTTGACCGCGAGAAGCTGCAGGAGCGTCTGGCCAAGATGGCCGGCGGCGTTGCCGTCATCAAGGTCGGTGCCGCTACCGAGGTCGAGATGAAGGACAAGAAGCTGCGCATCGAGGATGCCCTGAACGCGACCAAGGCCGCTGTTGAGGAAGGCATCGTCGCTGGCGGCGGCACGGCCACCATCAACGCCATTCCCGCTGTCGACAAGCTGGTCGGCGAGCTGGAGGGCGACGAGCGCACCGGTGCGAAGATCGTCCGCAAAGCGCTGGAGGCTCCTCTGCGCCAGATCGCTGCCAACGCTGGCCTCGAGGGCAGCGTCGTTATCGACAACATCCTGAAGGCCAACAAGCCCAACTACGGCTTTGATGCCCAGAAGGAGGAGTACGTCGAGGATATGATCGAGGCCGGTATCGTCGACCCGACCAAGGTCACCCGTTCCGCTCTGGAGAACGCCGCCAGCGTCGCCGCGATGGTCCTGACCACCGAGAGCCTTGTCGCTGACCTGCCGGAACCCCCGGCTCCGGCTGCTCCGGCCCCTGACATGGGCGGCATGTACTAATTGGGTACACCCCACAAGCAACCATAAGGTCGAAGTCTCCGCAAAAAGAGGCTTCGGCCTTTTTGTATAAACCGGCAAAGTGTGCTATAATAGACAGAAATAACGCAGCGGGGGAGCCGCCATGAAAAAATACGCAAAATATCCGGCACTGGCCGTTACGCTGGCGATTATGGCAGTGATCTTTGTCTTGTCCTCGCAGCCGGCGGAGCTGTCCACCAAGGTCAGCCGCGCCGTTACAGAGACCGTGCAGGTCAGCAGGATAAAAGCCATCACGCCGCTGTGGTTCAGCACCACAAACCTGAACGCCAACGTCCGCAAGTGGGCGCACATCTATATCTACTGTGCCCTCGGCGTCAGCATGGCCGTGACCGTGCAGCTGTGGCTGCACCGCGTTACGCTGCGGCAAAAGGCACTGCTGGCATCGGCGCTGTGTATGCTGTATGCGGCCGGTGATGAGTTCCACCAGTATTTTGTGCCGGGCCGTGCCGCGCAGTTGAGCGACGTTGTGATTGACGCCATGGGCTTTCTGCCCTGCGTGGCGGCGGTGTATCTGGTGCTTTGGGCTGTCAGGAGGTTGCGCAATTAACAGGACTCAACCCAAAATGATATGGGTAATAGAGGTATTTTAGGTTGACCTGCCGCCCATACTTCCACCGGGGGGATGTGCCTTGTCTCTGCGTCGGTTGTATGGGCTTTGCGCTGTGCTGGTGCTGCTGGCGGGCGTCGTGCTCTGCCGCACCTACTGGGTGGGGCAGCAGACGGCCTATGCCGCCAGTGCGGGCGGGCAGAGCGTCCAGACGCTGACCCTGCCGCGCGCCCGGGGCGATTTCTACGACCGCACGGGCCGCAGGCTGACCGGCCTTTCCCCGCAGTATTACGCACTCTGCCTGCCCGGAGACGCCGGGTACACGGCGCTGTTTCCGTATGTCCCGTATGCGGAGCAGAGCCTTTTGTATGAGCGCCGCAACCTTGCAAGCCCCTTTTTGATACAGGTGGACCGCGACCTGACCGCGCAGGGCATCACGACCTGCACCGTGCCGCAGCATTTCGGCGGCAGCACCGCCGCGCACCTGCTGGGCTATCTGGACAGCGAAGGCCGCGGCGTGTCCGGCCTGGAAAAAGCCTACGACGACCTGTTGACCGCCTCCGGAGACGCGCGCACTGTGACCTGCTTTATGACCGCGCAGGGACGCCTGCTGACGGACACAAGCCCGCTTGTGGCGGTGGAAACACCCGGCACGGGGCAGGGCGTGCGGCTGACGCTGGACGCCGACCTGCAGCGCGCCTGTGAGGGGCTGGCCACGCTGTATCTGCCGCGCGGCTGCATCGTCGTGATGGACACGGCCACCGGCGAGGTGCTTGCCTCGGTCAGTATGCCGTCGTTTGACCCGCAGAATGTCGCCGCCAGCATTGCCGCCAACGATACCTCGCTGCTCAACCGGCCTCTCCGCGCATTCAGTGCCGGGTCGGTGTTCAAGGTCGTGCTGGCTGCAGCCGCCTACGAGAGCGGCCTTGACTGGTACACCCACGACTGCACGGGTGAGGTCGAGGTTGCCGGGCAGACCTACCGCTGCGCACTGGACCGCGCCCACGGCGTGGTCAACCTGCGCGGCGCGCTGGAACAAAGCTGCAACACCTATTTCATCGAGCTGGGCCGCCTGCTGGGGGCACAGCGCATCCGCAAAATGGCAGAGACACTCGGCTTCGGCACGGCCACGCAGCTTGCGCCCGGCCTGCAAGGCGCATCGGGCACACTGCCCGATGCCGCCGCGCTTGAAAACCCAGGCGAGCTGGCGACGTTCAGCTTTGGTCAGGGGGCGCTGACCGTGACGCCGCTGCAAATTACAGCCATGATGAACACCGTCGCAAACGGTGGCGTGTACAGGACACCGGCCTTTGTACAGGGAATTGTTGACGCCGACGGCACGCTGACCGGGCAGACCCGGGCGGCTGACACCCGCACGGTCTTTGATGCGGCCACGGCACGGGTGCTGCGCAGCATGCTGGCCTCCGTCGTGTCTGAGGGTATCGGCAGCGAGGCACAGCCCAAAACCGGCACGGCAGGCGGCAAGACCGGCACAGCGCAGACCGGCCAGTACGACGAGAATGGCGAGGAACTGCTCAACTACTGGTTCAGCGGCTTTTACCCGGCGGACGACCCGCGGTATACCATTACCGTTTTGCAGGACGGCATTTTAAAGCCCGAAACCTCCAGCGCCGCGATATTTGCAAAGATTACCGAAATTCTGGCTGTGTGGGAGAACTCCTAAGCCTTCCCCCTCGGGGGAAGGTGGCCCCGCAGGACCGGATGAGGGCAGACCTTGCCGCCGCAGCACTTTACCGGGCAGCAACGGCATATCCGACCCTCATCAGTCAGTGGTCGGGGCCACTGACAGCTTCCCCCGAGGGGGAAGCCAATCTCTCCGTCAACCAATTTCCTCCAAGGTATTGCACTTTTGCGGCAAAAAAGCTACAATAATTAGTATCTGTAGACTGCAAGTAACCGATGCTGAAAGGGACAAACCGATGCAGCATATTTTTATCATAAACCCAACGGCGGGCAAGGTGGACGCCAGCGTGGCGCTCATCCCGCAGATCCACGCCGCGGCCAGCCGCGCAGGGCTTCATCCTACCATTGAGGTGACCCGCCGCGCCGGGCAGGCCCGCGCCCTGGCCGCCCAATACGCCGCCGGCGGGGAAGAAGTATACCTCTACGCCTGCGGCGGCGACGGCACGCTGAACGAAATATTGCAGGGTACCATCGGCCACCCGAACGCCGCCATCGGCTGCGTGCCCTGCGGCAGCGGCAATGACTATGTGCGCAACTTCGGCACGCAGGCGCAGTTCCTGGACCTTGACGCACAGCTGGCCGCACAACCGTTCGCGGCGGACGTCATCCGCACGCCCCAGGGCTGCGGCATCGACATCTATGCCGCGGGCATCGACGCCCAGGTCGCCAACGGCATCCCCAAATGGCGGCGCGTGCCCTTCTGCGGCGGCACAACGGCCTACACGCTGTCGATTCTCGAGGCCGTGTGCAGCACCTTCAGGCACCGTCTGCGCATCACCGCCGATGACCGCCAATTGGAGGACACCTTCATGATGCTGGCGGTCTGCAACGGCCAGCAGTACGGCGGCGGCTACTGCGCCGCGCCCCACGCCAGCATGACCGACGGTCTGCTGGATGTGGTGCTGCTGCGGCCTGTGCCGCGTTTAAAGCTGCCGGGGCTGCTGGGCAGCTACAAAAAAGGGGAGCACCTTTCGGAGGGTGACACCGTCACCGAAAAATTCGCCCCGTACATGACGTTTTTCCGTACAGGCAGCATTGACATAGAGGTGCTGGACGGCAACCCGCTCATCACAACGCTGGACGGTGAGTGCTCGCCCCAGCTGCGGATGCACGCGGAGATCGCGCACAGTGCGGCGCGCATCCTGCTGCCGCCGGAGCTTGCTGCAAACGCAAACAAGACGCCTGTTCTGCAGGCTATGGGAGAGTAAGAATGTCTGAAAAAGTAAAGATCAAGATCGCCCGCAATGTGGTGCATCTGCCGGCCATCGCCCTGCGCGGGCTGGTGGTTTTCCCCAACAATGTGGTCCATTTTGAGGTGGGCCGTACCAAGTCCATTGCCGCCATCGAGGCCGCCATGCACGCCAACAGCAGCGTCTTTCTCGTCGCCCAGCGCGAGATGGATGAGGAAGAACCGGCCCTTCGCGACCTGTATGCCTACGGTGTCATTGCCGAAATCAAGCAGGTGCTGCGCGTCTCCGACGACCTCGTGAAGGTCCTCGTCGAGGGCAAGACCCGTGCCCGTCTGCTGGAGCTAGACGCCGGCGAAAAGTATCTGCAGGCCACGGTACGCCCCGTGGCTGTGCGCGGTATCCCTGCCGACAAGCGCAACCAGGTCGAGGCTCTCGTCCGCAGCCTGAAGGACTGCTTTGAGGAGTACCTGTCCTACAGCCCGCAAATTTCCAAGGATGTCGTCTATAACATCGTTTCCTCCGATTCACCGTTGTATTTGAGCGAGTACATGCCCGCCAACCTCTTGTTCAAATATGAGGATAAGCAGGTTATCCTGAACGAATCGACCCTGCTGGGCCGCCTCGAAAAGCTGCTGACCCTGCTGCGGCAGGAATGCCAGATCATGGACATCGAGCGCGACCTGGACGACAAGGTCAACGCCCGCATGGACAAGGGCCAGCGCGAATACTACCTGCGTGAGCAGATGAATGTCATCAGCGAGGAGCTCGGCGACGCCGAGGACACCCGCGCCGAGGCCGATACATACCGCGGGAAAGTCAAGGCACTGAACCTTGATGAAGAATCCACCGAAAAGCTGCTGAAAGAGTGTGACCGTCTGGCCCGTATGCAGGGCAGCAGCGCCGAGAGCGGCGTTATCCGCAGCTATCTGGATGCCTGCCTGGCCCTGCCGTGGCACACCGCCACCGAGGACGACCTTGACCAGGCCCACGCCCGCAAGGTGCTGGACCGTGAGCACTACGGTCTGCAGAAGGTCAAGGAACGCATTCTCGAGCTGCTGGCTGTGCGCAAGCTGAACCAGGACGTCAAGGGGCAGATCATCTGCCTTGTCGGCCCTCCGGGCGTCGGCAAAACGAGCATTGCGCACTCCATTGCCGAGTGCATGGACCGCAAATTTGCCCGCATGAGTCTGGGCGGCGTCCACGATGAAGCCGAGATCCGCGGCCACCGCCGCACCTACATCGGCGCGATGCCGGGCCGCATCATCAGCGCCATCACGACGGCCAAGTCCACGAACCCTGTCATCCTGCTCGACGAGATCGACAAGCTGGCGGGCGACTACAAGGGAGACCCGTCCAGCGCACTGCTCGAGGTGCTGGACCCCGAGCAGAACCGCACCTTTAAGGATAACTACCTCGATATTCCGTTTGATTTGAGCGAGGTGCTCTTTATCACGACGGCGAACGATGCCTCCACGATCCCTGGCCCGCTCTATGACCGCATGGATGTCATCGAGCTGCCCAGCTACACCCGCACCGAAAAATTCAACATCGCCAAGCGCCATCTGCTGCCCAAGCAGCTGAAAAACAACGGCCTGGAGGGGCGCGTGACCCTGACGGGCAGCGCACTGTATGCCATCATCGACGGCTACACCCGCGAGGCCGGCGTGCGCAATCTGGAACGCACCATCACGTCGGTGCTTCGCAAATGTGCGCAGAAGATCGCGGCAGGGGAGGCCGAGAAGATCAGCGTTTCCGCAGCGATGGTCAAGGAGCTGCTCGGCCCCGAGAAGGTCAAGCCGACGTTTATCTCCCGCAAGGACGCCGTGGGCATTGCCAACGGTCTGGCGTGGACGAGTGTCGGCGGCGAGATGCTGCCTGTTGAGGTCGCCGTCATCCCGAACGGCACCGGCAAAATCGAGATCACCGGCAGCCTCGGTGATGTCATGAAGGAGAGCGCCCAGCTTGCCGTGACCTACGCCAAGGTCCACGCCGAGGAATACGGCATCACGCCCGACAAGTTCAAGAACATCGACCTGCACATCCATGCCCCCGAGGGCGCTGTGCCGAAGGACGGCCCCTCCGCGGGCGTCACACTGACGACGGCGCTGATTTCGGCGCTGTCCGGTATCCCGGTCAACCACGACCTGGCCATGACCGGAGAAATCACGCTGCACGGCAACGTGCTGCCCATCGGCGGTCTGAAGGAAAAGAGTATGGCGGCCTTCCGTGAGGGCATCTCGACGGTGCTCATCCCCAGGGACAACGCCAGCGACCTGTATGAGGTGGACGCCGAGGTCAAGGAGAAGGTGCGCTTCATCCCCGTGGGCACGCTGTCCGAGGTGCTGAAACACGCCCTTGTGCGCCCGGGCCGAACCCCCGCCCGCGCTGTCCGTGGTGTGCCGCAGGCAACCTCTCTCATCGCCAACGACAAGCCCGCCGAGGGACATAAGGAGCCCGCCGCGGTGATGTAATTCGCCTTGAACGCCGCTCTGTAGGGACGGAGGCCCGCACCCGCCCGCGGGTCGATGACGAGCATCGACCCCTACAGCAACCCCCGTAGGGGCGGATTCCATATCCGCCACGGAGCAGAACGACAACCGCCAAGCCCGCGGGTCGATGACGAGCATCGATCCCTACAGCAACCCCCCCCCGTAGGGGCGGATTCCATATCCGCCCGCACTACGCCGTGCCGCGCATGTGGGGGGGCGGCGTCCTCGACGCCCCGCAATACACAGCACACCCAAAACATAAAGGAACACCCATGAACTACAACAACAGCGAATTCCTCGCGTCCTACGGTCTGTCCCGCCAGCTGCCGGACAGTGACCGCCCTGAAATCGTATTTTCGGGCCGCTCCAACGTCGGCAAGTCGAGCCTCATCAATAAGCTCTGCAACCGCAAGAAGCTGGCCCGCGTCAGCGCCACGCCGGGCAAAACGGCAACCATCAACTTCTACCGCGTTGATACGGCCTACTTTGTTGACCTGCCCGGCTACGGCTATGCCAAGGTCTCCAACGCCGAGCGCGAGCGGTGGGACGATTTGATCAACAGCTATTTTGAGGCGGATCGTGCGGTCTGCCTGCTTGTCCAGCTGCTGGACAGCCGCCACGCGCCCAGCGCTGACGATGTGCAGATGCTTGAGTACCTGCACTACCACCGCATTCCGTTTGTGGCCGCGCTGACCAAGGGCGACAAGCTGAAAAAGAGCGAGATGGCCGCCCGCAAAGAAGAATTTGAAAAGATCTGCGCTCCCTACGGCTGCCAGGGCGTTGTGCTGACCAGCGCCGAGAACGGGCTGGGCATGGACGAGCTGCGCGCGCTGCTTGAGGCCAGCATGACCCCCGAGACAGAGGACTGACCGATGGCCTACAACGAGTTTGCCTATTTCTACGACGAGTTCAACGGCGAGGCTGACTATGACGCGCTCTACGGCTATATTACCGACGAGCTGAAGGCCCACGGCATCACAGACGGCATCCTGGCCGACCTGGGCTGCGGCACCGGCGATCTGACCCTGATGCTGACCCAGGCAGGGTATGATGTCATCGGCATTGACCGCTCCGAGGAGATGCTCAGTGTCCTGCGCGAAAAGGCAGACGAGCTGGGCCTGACGGGCCGCTTGCTGCTGCTGAAGCAGGACCTGCTGGACCTGGACCTGTACGGCACGATCCGCGCCGCGGTGTCCACATTTGACACCTACAGCCACATTGGCCCGCAGGAAAATTTTGAGAAGGCCATCCGCAAGGCTGCCTACTTTATGGAGCGGGGCGGCGTGTTCATTTTTGACTTGAACACGCCCTATAAGCACCGGCACATTCTGGCAGGCCAGACCTTTGACATCGAGGCCGAGGACGCCGACTGCCACTGGTCGAACCGCTACGACGAGACGGCGCAGCGGGTGGATATTACCATCAACATTGACTACCACGAGACGGGGGAACACTTCCACGAGGCGTTCAGCGAGTACAGCTACGCGCTGGACACCGTGTGCGCCCTGTTGGAAAAGTACGGCTTCGCCGTGGCCAAAGTCGCCGACGGCGAGAGCTTTGGCCCGGTGCGCGGCGACAGCCCGCGCTGGATCATCACGGCTGTCAAGCAATACACACAAGAGGAAAAAGCTAATGGAACAGAATCATAACATGCTGCGCGGTATCTCCGAAAACGGCGGTATCGTGTTTTATGGTGTTGACTCTACGGAAATCGTCCGCGAGATGGAACGCCTGCACAAGACCAGCGCCGTCACCACCGCTGCCCTGGGCCGCCTGCTGACGGCAGCCTCGATGATGGGCATTATGCTCAAAAGCACCCAGGACTCGGTGACGTTGCAGATCAAGGGCGGCGGCCCCGCAGGCCGCCTGCTGGCCGTTTCCGACGGCACCGGCAACGTCAAGGGCTACGTCGAGCACCCTGTTGTGGAACTTCCCCCGCGGGCTGACGGCCATCTGAACGTCGGCGCAGCCGTCGGCAAGGACGGCACGCTGGACGTCATCCGTGACTTGGGTATGCGCGAGCCGTACATCGGCCAGGTGCCGCTGACCTCCGGTGAGATCGCCGAGGACATCACGACCTATTTTGCTATCAGTGAGCAGGTGCCCACTGTCTGCGCGCTGGGCGTGCTCGTCGATAAGGACCTGAGCGTCCGCTGCGCGGGCGGCTTTGTCGTGCAGCTGCTGCCCGGCGCAACCGAGGAGGAGATCGAGCACCTCGAGAAGAACATCAAGGCCATGCCCAGCGTGACGACAATGCTCGAGGAGGGCAAGAGTGTCCGCGATATGCTGGAGCTGGCTCTGGCCGACTTTGCACCCGATATTCTCGACAGCTACCATGTGACCTACAAGTGCGACTGCGGCCTTGGGCGCGTTGAAAAGATGATCCGCTCCCTTGGCAAAAAGGAGGTCGAGCGTATGCGCGACGAGGACCCCGTTGCCGAGGTGAACTGCCAGTTCTGCAACAAGAATTATAAGGTGGATCTGAATGCACTTCTCAAAAACTGGCCTTCCACCGCCGAAAATGTGCCGAGCGAAAACGCATAAAAATTTATGCAAAAAAATGTAAAAAACGCTTGACTTTTCCGCTCATATAGTTTATAATAACAAACGTCGCCCGGAGAGAGCGATTGAGCAAAACTCTCCAACATGCGGCCGTAGCTCATCTGGTAGAGCGCCACCTTGCCAAGGTGGAGGTAGCGAG
>ERZ836939.3611-NODE-3611-length-12783-cov-2.573460_pt1 | contig 12783 bp, 10 predicted proteins | sample MGYA00519912_ERZ836939 | MGnify/ENA primary metagenome ERZ836939 (study PRJEB31850, sample SAMEA3708810) | human gut metagenome | biome: human gut; feature: human-associated habitat; material: faeces | place: China | collected 2014 ... | reverse complement strand
TTCAGCGGGAGATTGGAGAAGCACATGATCGTGTTCAGAGAAAAGGCCAGCAGTTTTTTGATACTGTACTTGCTCTCTCCCGCTACCCGGTCATGGGCCTCGTAGGTAATCGTCGTCTTCTGAAATCCAATGCTCTGCACATAGCCGCGCAAAAACCGCACCTTCTCCCGGTAGTTCTTCCGCAGCACCTCGGCTGCTTCCCTGGATACCGCAAAAAAGTCCGACGCGTTTGGCTCAAACTTTACCTCCGAAAGGGCATTGATAACCCGGTAAAATCCGGCAGAGGTGATGTTCTTGATCAGTCCGGCAGACTTGTTTTTTGTCCGCACCATGCTGATAACTCCGCATCCCTCCTCAAATTTCCGCACGATCTCCGGCAGACATTCCGGCGGATGCTGCAGGTCCGCATCCATACAGACGATGCCATCTCCGTCCGCGTAATCAATGCCTGCTATCATCGCTGCCTCATGGCCAAAGTTGCGGGAGAAGGATACGAACTTGACTTTCTCATCCCGGGCTGCATACTCCCGCAGGATGAAAAGACTGTCATCCCGGCTTCCGTCGTTGACAAACAACAGCTCATAATCCCATGGCAGGATCTCCAGGATCAGCTTTGTTGTCTCGTAAAACATAGGCAGTGCCTGTTCTTCGTTGTATACCGATACGACTACCGATAATTTCTTTTCCATTATGCTTCCTCGTCAAATACCTGAATGTCTATTGTGGAATGGGCCGGTACCCGCTCTGCCTCCGGCGGCAGCTTCATGTAGTCGCCGTACACCCAGGTCAGAACCTCATGAGCATACTTCGATGCCATCAGCGTCTCGCCCTCAAACTCGATGTCGGTAATCTCCTCGCACCATTCCTTCTGAATGGTCACATACAGGTAATCCGGCTGGTAATTGCTGTAATAGCGCAGGCTGCTGCAGCCATGCTTGTCCTTCAAAGCTGCCGCATGCTGCATTTTAAAGATCAGCTTCATCGGAACCAGTCTTCCGACTGCGGAACCGCCGCCTACCGCCAGCTTATGGAACAGGCTGTACTTGGAGAAATCCAGATGATACCGGTGTCCCATGGCCAGAAGATAGATGCTCTTGTGAAGCAGCCGGGTAAAGCCTGCTGCCGCCTTGCTTTGCGGAAGCTCGTCAATGATGAACAGATCCACCCACAGATGGTTCAGCTTTCCCTCGTAATACTGTACCTCAGGTGAATCCTCATGACGGCGGCTGTTTTTGTAGATGACCCGGGCCGTAAAATCGAAGAAAGCCCTTCCACCCTGGAAATCCTCCGGCATCAGAAGCTCCATGGTATCCGGAAGCTCCCGTCTTACTACCTTTAAAAATGCCTCATAGTTGTTTCTCGTAAAGGCGATATCCGCGTCGTCATCCCACGGGATAAAGCCCTTGTGGCGGACCGCACCAAGTAATGTGCCGCCGTCCAGCATATATTTAATCTTGTATTTTCTGCAGATCCGGTCAATCTCTTTTAAAATCTTCAGGTTGATCTCATGGACCTTTGTTAAATCGTACTGCATTGTCCGACCTCTTTTCCGGGTATTACTGGTTGATGGCTTCGCGGATCGTTGCTGCCATATAATCGATCATCTCATCGCTCATGCCCGGATAAACGCCTACCCAGAAGGTATCCTGCATGATGCGGTCGGTGTTGGTTAATTCACCCACCACACGGTAGCCACTCTTCTTTGCACGCATCTGGTCAAAGCACGGATGCTTGGTCAGATTACCTGCAAACAGCATTCGGGTCTGTACGCCCTTCTTCTCCACGTACTGAACTACTGCGTTGCGGTCCACACCTTCCCTGCAGGTGATAAGGAAACCAAACCAGCTCGGTCTGGAGTTCTCGCACGGCTCCGGCAGGATCAGCTTGTCGGCGGTGTCTGCCAGCGCTGCTTTCAGCCGGTCGAAGTTATGACGTCTGCGCTCCACAAAGCCCGGGAACTTGTCAAGCTGCGCACATCCGATGGATGCCTGAAGGTCGGTGGCCTTTAAGTTGTAGCCGAAATGAGAATACACGTATTTGTGATCGTAGCCCAGCGGCAGCTCGCCGTACTGGCGGTCGAAGCGGTGTCCGCACAGGTTATCCCGGCCGGACGGGCAGACACAGTCGCGTCCCCAGTCACGGAAGGAGCGGATGATCTTGTTCAGCAGCGGGTTATCGGTATAGACAGCTCCGCCCTCACCCATGGTCATGTGATGAGGCGGGTAGAAGCTGGAGGTTCCGATGTCACCCACGGTGCCGGTAAACTTCTCCACGCCGTCAATGGTATAGCGGCTTCCCAGGGCATCACAGTTGTCCTCGATCAGCCACAGGTTATGGCGGTCACAGAACTCCTTTACAGCCTTTAAGTCAAACGGGTTGCCCAGAGTATGGGCGATCATGACTGCCCTGGTCTTCTCAGAATAGGCCTCTTCCAGCTTCGTCACATCAATGTTGTACTGCGGAATGGTTACATCCACAAACACTGGAACCGCACCATACTGGATGGCCGGGGTTACAGTAGTCGGAAAGCCTGCTGCCACGGTAATGATCTCATCTCCCGGCTTCACCTGACGCTCCTTTAAAAGCGGAGAAGTCAGAGTCATGAAAGCCACCAGATTTGCGGAGGAGCCGGAGTTTACCAGGGCGCAGTAGCGCACGCCCAGATACTCAGCCAGCTTCGCCTCAAACTCATCAGTATAGCGGCCGGAGGTCAGCCAGAACTCCAGAGCGCTGTCCACCAGATTCACCATCTCGGCTTCATCGTACACACGGGACGCATACGGAATGCGGTCGCCCGGCTTGTAAGGTTTCTTATTATCGATATGATAGGTTCTGCAGTAATCCGCTACCAGGTCAAGAATTTCCTGGCGTGCCTGCTCCTGTGTTTTTTCCATGTTATTACTCTCCTTTAATATTCTCCGATCTGCCGATCCATCACCTTCCGCATATCCTCACCGGCCAGGTACGCTTTCGACCAGACAATGGTCTTCCCGATGGCATCCTGAATGTGCCAGTGGGGCTTCCAGCCAAAGGTCTTCTTGAGCTTTGAGCAGTCCAGCTTTAAAAAGTTTGCCTCATGCGGACCTCCGTCATGGCGGTTTACCCAGGAAGCGCCCTCGCCCCAGAGATCGCAGAACAGGGTTACCAGCTCGCCAGTGGTCACACAGTCGCACTCATCCGGGCCCACGTTGTAATAGCCCTGGTATGCCAGATCCTCGTACTGCTTCTGGGCAATCTCCAAATAAGCAAACAGCGGCTCCAGCACATGCTGGAACGGACGGGTAGAATAGGGATTGCGCACCACGATCTCCCTGCCTGCCTCCATGGCCCGCACACAGTCCGGGATGATCCGGTCGTTGGCAAAATCACCGCCGCCGATCACATTTCCGGCCCTGGCAGTGGAAATGGCACAGTGTCCGTCCGCAAAGAAGGACTTCTGATAGCTGTGAGTCACCAGCTCGGAACAGGATTTGCTGTTGGAATACGGATCATAGCCATCCAGCGGATCGCACTCCCGGTATCCATACTCCCACTCCCGGTTCTCATACACCTTGTCGGTGGTCACATTCAAAAAGGACTTCACGGAAGGCGTCAGGCGCACGCACTCCAGCACATTCACCGTGCCCATCACATTGGTCTCATAGGTGTAGACCGGATCCTTGTAGGAATCCCGCACGATGGGCTGTGCAGCCAGATGCAGCACGATCTCCGGCTGTACCCGGTCAAAGACCTCTTTCAGATGCCCCAAATCCCGGATATCTCCGATCACACTGTCCATGGTATCCGCCAGCCCGGCAATCGAAAACAGGGCCGGGTCGGTCGGTGCCTCGGCCGCATAACCGGTCACCTGCGCACCGGCCAGTGTCAGGATCCGGCACAGCCAGGAGCCCTTAAAGCCGGTGTGACCGGTCACCAGAACGCGCTTTCCCTGATAAAAATCCCTGCATGTATTCAAATCATACTTCATTGTATTCTCTCCCTGCTGCTGCCGCTTGTTCCGACAGCCAGATATTTCAGCAAGCTTTCTTTATTCCTTCCAGATCTTCCATGGTGCGTTGCCGGACTGCCACAACGTCTCCAGAAGCTGCATCTCACGCTGCGTATCCATGCACTGCCAGAAACCATCGTGATAGAAGGACATGAGCTGTCCCTCTGCTGCCAGGCGGGTCATCGGCTCCTGTTCAAACACAGTGGTATCATCCTTCAGATAGGAGAAAACTTCCGGATTCAGCACCATAAAACCGCCGTTGATGATGGCGCCGTCAGATGCTGCCTTCTCTCGGAAGGAGCGGATTGTATTGTCCGGACCGATATCCAGCACGCCCTTCTGCTGGTCAATGCTGACGGTCGTGATGGTCGCGGTCTTTCCGTGAGACTTGTGGAACTCCACCAGTCCCTTTAAATCCACGTTGCACACACCGTCACCGTAGGTCAGCATAAACGGCTCATCGCCAATATAAGGCTGGATACGCTTTACACGGCCGCCGGTCATAGTATTTAAACCGGTATCCACCAGCGTTACCTTCCACGGCTCCGCATAGTTGTTGTGAACCTCCATCCTGTTGTTAGCCAGGTCAAAGGTCACATCGGAGGTATGCAGGAAATAATCTGCAAAGAACTCCTTTACCACATACTGCTTATAGCCCAGACAGATCACAAAATCATGGAATCCGAACTCGGAATAATATTTCATGATATGCCACAGGATCGGACGTCCGCCAATCTCGATCATTGGCTTCGGCTTTAAATGGCTCTCTTCGCTGATCCGGGTTCCCAGACCGCCTGCCAGAATTACAACCTTCATCTTCTTTCCTCCGTATGTTTCATTGCATTTTAATCTGCAGTCATCTTCAGAAGCACGGCCAGCCGTGTCACACCGCGTTTTTCCAGCGCGTTCGGCACATAGAAATTGCTCTCAAACCGCAGGGTCACCGGCTGGTACGGATCTGTCTGGATCGTGCACTCCTCATTCTGCTCCGTAAAGTTAATGTACTTGGCTGGCTCACCGTCCACATACACGGTCAGCCACTGGTCATCCGTGAGATCCCGCGGATAGTTGAAGCTTAAATGGATTTCTCCTGTGCTTCCGGCCATCACCTGGACGGATGCCCTCTCATCTAACCAGCCATCATCATAAAAGCCGTAGATCGGGCGGCACTTAAACAGGGATGCCGCATGGGTGATATCCTGGAACCGGTTGTTCTCCGGATCCTCCTGGATCACCAGCATGTCATCGGTAATCAGACCAATATCACGCAGATCCTTAATATGAACGACCCTCACACAGTCATCGCGGTTTAACCGGTCGAATACCCGGAAAAACTCCGCCTGGGTGAAATCATCCATCTCGAATTTGTCCCCTACAATGTAGATGGTCTTTCCAAAGATCCCGACACCGTACTGTCCGTAGGTTTCTTCTGCCAGAGCATTATAGTGCTCCTGGTCAGCCCAGTAATAAAGGTTCGGAAACAGGCCGCGGTAATAATGCTCCACCGGAAGCATGAACAGCACATAGAGCGTGAACAGGCTTAAGTACGGAAGTGCCTGGATCCAGCGCCCACGCTTTGCCATCTGCTCCGTCAGACTGCCGTACATCCAGGAAAGGAATAGCAGCGCTGCCGCCAGGGAAACATAGACCCAGCGCATCTCCACGCGGATGGTCACGCTGGAGCAGACGATACAGGCTCCGATAAATGCCACAAACAGGAATGCCTTCTGCAAGTACGGAACCATCTTCTTTCCCTTCCGGATCACACGGATCAGAAAGGCCAGCACCAGCATCGCGATCATCAGATCTGCCAGGGCAATGAGAATGATCACCCACAGCGGCGCTTCCCGGAAGTTCTGTCCATTTAAGTGCTCCGGTCCTGCATTGATTCCGAAGATATAGGCAATCTGGCTTAACACAAAGTGCAGCACAGAGCTCACGGAAATGGTATCTACCACGTCGGTTCCGCCGGTCCCCGGAGGGGAGATGGTGCCGATAAAAACAAACCGCAGAAGCTGGATCAGGGCAAATCCAACAGTTGGAGCCGCCCAGAGCTTCCAGTTCCTTGACAGCCGAAAGATCAGGGAAAAGTAAAACAGCGGAAGCAGCACCATATAGCGCTCATGCACCAGGCAGACACAGAAATAAAGAACCACCGCCAGGTAAAACTTCCGGTTCGCAGCCGCCTCATCTGTTTCGCCCAGAAACTCCAGCAGGAAATACAGGATTCCCAGCGCCATCCACATGGCCATGGTCTCCATCAGCCCCAGCGCCTGGCCGATCTGGTAGTAAGACATACGGGACATCAGAAACATGACCGCACATAAAATTCCCACATACGCAGAATGGCTGAACCGTTTTGCCATGCGGTAAAGATTGTACGCAAGACAGGAGTTCAGCACAATGTTAAAGGGCACATACCAGTTTACATGGGTGCCGAAAAGTTTCATTTCTGTCCATGCCGCCAGATTGTAAAGGGCACGGAAACGTGTCCCGCCGCTGGTAAACACCGCCGCGAAGAACGGGTTATCGTTAAAGCAGAACCACTGATAGAGATCGTCCATGTAAAGACCCTTGATCTCCATGTGACGGTTGATCACAAACGTAAAGGCAGTCAGCAGGATCAGGACCAGGGCTTCCGTCTTCCAGACATCTGCCCGTTTCGTCCACCGGTATTGCATGGCCTCCGCCCTCTGCTTTCCGCTAAATTCCATCTTTTCCATAATTATACTCCAATTTTTTGTTGCAGTCCGGATGGCCCTGAAGCACGGCGCTTTCCTTTGCTGCGTTCCGGTCATTGCAGGCTCTTACGCGTTATCGTAAGCCGCATACGCTTTCCGGTAAAAGTGCATCAGTACCTTCACCACCGGCTTTGGCCAGATTTTCTCATACATAGCTGTCTCATCTGCCCCGCGGCGGTGATCCTGAATGCAGGCCTTTGTGGTAGCTCCGTCATGGATCCGGTAACGGATCAGCGGACGTTCCACGCAGATAAAACGGCCCGGCCGCGCCGCCAGCTTCCACATGGTATCCCAGTCCAGCGCAAATTTATAGGGCGAGTCAAACAGAGGCGTGCCGAGCGCCTCTTTATCATAAGTACAGGAAGGGCAGATGATCGGGTTGCCAAACACCAGCGCTGCCTTTTTCACAAAGGTCCGGTCTGCCAGTCCATGCAGGCGCAGCGGCAGACGCAGAAGCATCTTGATAAACTGGATCATGCCCGGTCTCTGCAGCTCTTCACCCTTTAAGATCGCGCAGTCTGTGGTGAACACCGTGGTGTCCGGGTATCGTTCCCAGCACCGCTGCACCCAGGCCGCGTAATCCCGGTGGTAGCAGTCATCCTGATGAGCAATGGTCACCAGGCGGGTATCCGCCTTTTCACAGGCAAAGTTCCAGTCATCCTGAATGTCACTTTTTCCGTCCCGCACGTACAGCGGAATGTCGTGGATCTTTGCCATAGCTTCCAGAAACGGACTTGGTGTAGAGGTACAGAGAATGATCTTTGATTTCACCGACTGGCGCTTCAGGGAATGGATGCAGGCATCCAGATAAGGCGAATCCTTATAGGCACAGATTGCAAACGTATGACTCATCATATTCCTACTCCTCGAAGAAGGCCTCTTCCAGCATCAGGCACAGTGCATGATAAATCGGAAGATGCAGTTCCTGAATCTTAAATGTCTCAGGCTCCGGCACAATGATCGCCACATCGGCACGTTTTCCGAGCAGGCCGCCATCCTTTCCGGTCAGGCCGACGATGCTTAAGCCCTTTGCTTTCGCAACGGTCACTGCGTAATCCACATTTTTAGAGTTTCCGGAGGTGGATATCCCCAGGAATACATCATCCCTGTCCCCATATCCACAAACCTGCTGGGCAAAGATCATATCCGCGTCCACATCGTTGGCAAAGGCCGTGGAAAGTCCCGGATGTCCATCCAGTGCAATGGCCCGCAGGCTGCCCTGAAGACTGCGGGCCAGATCTGCCCCATGACTTATGTTTTCCATGGCCAGACTGTGCTGCAGTGCTTCGTCTAACGGGCGGCGCTTTCTAAAGCCCTTCATCAGTTCCCCGACAATATGCTCCGCGTCCGCGCAGCTTCCGCCGTTTCCGGCTACCAGAAGCTTTCCGCCTGTGCGGTAGCAGGTCTCCAGAACCTCATATGCCTTTAAAATATCCTCCCGGTTCTTCTCAAGAACCGGATAGCGTACAAACAGCTCCTCAAAGATTTCCTGCTGTTTCTCTGTTAATTTCATTGTATGCCTCCAGTAAATCGTCTGCGTACAGGTCATAGGGGAAGTCTCCCTTTTTCTTCTGTTCCTCATGGACTCCGGCACCGTAGCCGGTTCCCACTAACACAGTACGGACTCCGTAATTGCGGCCCGCTTCCATATCGATCAGCTTGTCACCGATCATCCAGGAGGATGCCTTGTCAACCGCAAAATCCTGTTCTGCCATCTCGAACATGCCTGTTTCCGGTTTGCGGCAGTGGCACCGGACCTTGTATTTTCCGATTCCATGCTCCGGATGGTGCGGGCAGTAGTAAAACGCATCAATCTTCACTCCCTGTCCGGCCAGCAGTTCGTTCATATAACGATGCAGCTCTTTTACATCGTCCTCGGTATAATAGCCGCGGGCCACGCCTGCCTGATTGGTGACCACCACCAGCCTGTAGCCCTGGTCCTTAAACGCCTTCAAGGCCTCCGGCACTCCCGGAAGGAGCACCAGATCTTCTTTCCGGTGCAGGTAATTGACCTCTTCATTCAATGTACCGTCCCGGTCCAGAAATATTACTTTTTCCATAAAATATCCTTATAATTTAAATTCGTAATCTCCGTTCGGCAGATGTACCTTCACCTCATTATAATTCCAGCGGTTTTCATCTGCGATCCAGGACTGGGCGCCGCGCAGCTCAAAGTTCCAGTCTGCCATCTGGCCGCCCATCTGCTCCATGCGGGCTGCCACCTTATGCTTGACATTGTACGGGCAGTACATCAGAAGATAACCGCCGCCGCCCGCGCCAAGCAGCTTGCCGCCCAAAGCCCCGGCCTTGATGGCCTCATCGTAAAGCTCATCGATCTGCGGGTTTGTGATTTTGCTGCTCATGCGTTTTTTGCTCTGCCAGCCATAATCCAGCAGTTTTCCGAAGCTGTGCAGATTTCCCTTTAACAGCTCATCCTTCATGGCATAGGCCAGAGCCTTCACCTCGCACATGGCATCAAAGGCATCCTTCTTCTCGTAGTTTTTCACCTGGTCCTTGATGATATTCGCAGACACATGGATATTGCCTGTGTAGCATAAGAGCAGGTTATACTGCAGCTCATGCAGAATGTCCTTCTTAATGCGCAGCGGGTTGACCACCACATTGTTGCGGCCATGGAATTCAATGAAATTGATGCCGCCGAAGGTAGCAGCATACTGATCCTGATAACCGCCGTCAATCTTTAAATCCTCACGCTCAACCTGGTAAGCCAGGTCAGCCAGGCGGTATGCATCCATCTCTACGCCTTTCCAGCGCGCCATAGCCGTCAGCAGGGAAACCATAACGGTAGATGAGGTTCCAAGGCCGGAACCGGCCGGCGCGTCACACTGTAAATAAACCTCACAGCCCTGGTTGATATCCATGGCCTTTAAAGCAGCGGTGACCAGATCCAGCCGTCCGTCGTAGACAAAATTTTCCTTCGCGTTATATTTGACTGTCATGTCAAAGTCCAGAGAGTGTACGATAATCTGATCATCCTCTCTCGGAACGATGGAACAGTACGCATACTTGTTGATGGTGCTGCCGATGATGGCGCCGCCCTGCTCCACACAGAAGGGTGCCACATCCGTACCGCCGCCGCCAAAGCTGACGCGAAGCGGTGCCCGTCCCCTGATTACCATACCACTACTCCTCTCTCTACATCCTCAATAAACTGATAATAAGCCTCCGGAATACCAATATCAATGAAGTAACCATCATTTACAAAACCGCCTAACGGACGGCCCTCAGACAGCCACTTCGGGATCATCTCATTTTCCAGGGAAACCTTTCCTGCCGGGATTTCGTCAAGCAGGGCGCGCTTCATCAGATACACGCCGCCGTTGATGGTGCCCGGCTTCGCCTGGGCAGTTTTTTCGTTAAAACCGGTCAGGCGGCCATTTGTCAGAACCGCTGCCCCGTACCGGGAAATATCCGGCACCTCCCGGAGCACCAGTGCCATATCCAGATCAGACTCCTGCTGCATGGTCACCAGGCGGCTGTAGTCAATCTGATAAAAAGTATCCGCGTTCAGGACAAAAAAGCTGTCCTCCGTGACAAATCTGCCGGCATTTTTGATGGCTCCGGCTGTGCCGAGAAGTTCTTCCTCGTAAGCATAATGAACCGTGATGGGAGTCCCGTCCGGTGCGGCAAAGCCGCTTCCGTCCCCGAAATACTCCTCCACCATGGAACCCTTGTAGCCCACGGCAAAGATGATATCTGTGATGCCATGGCGGGAAAGCTCATGTACCACATACTCCATAAATGGCTTCTCTCCGATCAGGGCCATAGGCTTCGGGCGGTCACTTACCACGCTCCGGAGCCGGGTTCCCAGACCACCGGCCAGTAAAATTGCCTGCATTGTATACTCTCCTTAGCTATCTCTTAAAATCGTTCTCAATGACCTTCCATGCCGCATCCATGCTGAAATGGGTACGGATGTAGCTCTGGGTCTTCTCGCAGAGTGCCCTGCAGCCCTCCGGGCTCTGGTACAGTCTGGTCACAGTCTCGGCAAATGCCTCCGGCTCGTCTTCTACCAGAAGAACATCCTCTACCTGCGGAATTCCCTCCGCTCCAATGGAGGTGGTGACGATCGGGGCACCGTTGTAGATGGCTTCTACCACCTTGCCCTTTACACCTGCGCCATAACGCAGCGGAACCACCACCACACGACAGGTGGCATAAAGCTCACTCAGCTCTTCCTCAGATACAAAGCCCTTGATGATGATGCCGTTGTCCGGCTGCTGCAGCGCCCTGATCTCATCGGTCACCTTGGAACCAACTACGATAAATTCCGGCGGAACCTGGCCTGCTGCCTCCATCTTCTGACGGATGCGCGGATAAATATCCTTCGCGAACCAGAGCACCGCGTCTGCGTTCGGCGGATGCGCAAAGCCGCCGACAAACAGGAGTCCTTCCCGTTTGGCGAAGTCTTTGTTCAGATTCTGTAAAAACTCCTCATAGACATATGCCGTGATCGCCTTGACCGGAATCGTCTCATCAACGGCGTGGATCGCCTCTTCTTCGACGTAGGACGGATAATAAGACACCGCCACTTTGTGGAAGAGTGAAAACTCGATCGATTTCCAATATTCGGATTCCTGACGCTTCTTCACATCGCCGGTCAGCTCATACTCGCGGAACTCACGCATAAAATGAAGGTCGTGACCGTAATAAATCATCTTGATATCCGTGTGTTCTTTGATAAAATCCACATATTTTGTCGCGATATGCGGACGGTTCAGATATGCCACGTGGATATCTTTTCCATTTTTCACCAGCCAGTCCCAGATACCGGTCAGGTATTCCTGTCCGTAGAGGACCTCGATTCCCATCTGCTGCAGCGTAGACGTATACGGTTCCTCATGGAGGTAATTATCTCCGATAAATTTAACAACATACCCCTTTTTCAGGAACATTTTCAGGTACTGGAACGTTGTCTTGGAACCAGCGTCTTTGTCAAAGGTCGGCACATAGTGATCGATCACGACAATGATCTTTTTGCCCATGCTGCGCTCGCGTGCGCGGAATGGATTCGGATTGCCGTTGTTGACGCACTGGTTCTTAAACTCTTCTTTCCATTTTTCTTTGAGCTTCTCGCTGTTTTCCACCTGATACCGTTTCAGACCGGTTCCGTTGACATCCGTTCCGTTGGAAATGCCTTCGAAATGGATGACCTTGGATTTTGGCTGGTAAACGACGCGGTAGCCCGCTTTCCGTACCTCAAATGCCAGATCCGAATCTTCGCAGTACGCCGGGGCAAACCGCTCGTCGAAACCGCCGATCTGCTTCCAGAGTGCGGTGGATAAAAGGATCGCTGCGCCGGAAATATAGTCTACATCCTTGACGTAGTTATATTCTGCCTTGTCCGGATCGTCGAGGCGGCCGTAATTCCAGCCGGAACCATCGCTCCAGATGATGCCGCCTGCCTCCTGTAAACGTCCATCCGGATATACCAGCTTAGACCCTACCATACCGATGGTGGAGTCAGATTCAATGAGATTTACCAGGGAGCTTAGCCAGCCTTCTGTTACCTGGGTATCGTTGTTTAAAAACATCACGTATTTGCCGCGCGCCGCCTTCGCCGCCTGGTTGCAGTTGCGCAAGAAGCCCTGGTTCGTCTGGTTACGGCAGATCACCAGGTTATCGGCAAACTCTGCCAGATGCTCGGTGGCATCGGTTGAAACGTCATCTGCGATGATAACCTCATAGCTCACATACTTCGTATGCTCCAGAATCGACTGCAGGCATAGATAAGTATAGTGAATCTGGTTGTATACCGGAATTACGATGGAAACCGTCGGATTTTCTTCCTTCGGAAGGTGGATTTTTCCGTAAGTCAGATACTCCTCACCTATCTCAAAATCACCTTTGATAAGGTTCTTTCCTTCCTCGGTGGTGTACATCTTCATCATTTTGCCCGGATGAAGAATTGTGCGTTTCCAGTAGCCGAGCTTCTTGCGGCGTACCGTGCCCTTTGGATAGCACCGGTTAAATGCCTGTCCGAGCTTGCGGCGCACCTTGAAAATGACCGCCTCATGACCATTTAAGTAGGTC
>ERZ836939.3595-NODE-3595-length-12813-cov-3.675027_pt1 | contig 12813 bp, 10 predicted proteins | sample MGYA00519912_ERZ836939 | MGnify/ENA primary metagenome ERZ836939 (study PRJEB31850, sample SAMEA3708810) | human gut metagenome | biome: human gut; feature: human-associated habitat; material: faeces | place: China | collected 2014 ... | reverse complement strand
AGCACAAAAGTGCTCATCTTAAAAGTTCCTTGCGGAACTTTATATGTGCTGAAAAGCTGCACAAAAATAAGGATATAAAAAAGCTCCCTTCTGGGCTGGCAGGTAATTGTACCTGCGGCTTGGAAGGGGGCTTTTTATTTAATTATGAAACTTATTAAACCGGAAGCTTTATTGTAGTCTTCTTTTTTAACGTATATGGTGGCTTCTATTGGTTTTAATATAACTTTTGAGCCATATCCTCCGGTGAAAGTCCGCTTTTCAACATCACGGAAGGAATTAGAGGAACTTTTATATTTAACTTTATATTCAATGTTGTTATTTTTTAAGCATTGTCCAGCTTTCATACGTATTTCTTCGGTGTTACATTCGATTAATTTCTGGCGGTTAAAGATTGTAATCATAGGCTTATCATTCCGTAATTACAATTGATTTTGGATTTGCACAGACCATTCTGAGCCAGAAGCTGTTCTGAAAAGTGTTATTTCATATGTAGCACCAATATCACAACCAGCATTGGCATTTACTGCACCTGAAAAGCCAGTGGTATAATAAAAACTGCTTTCAGATGGACTTGGGTATTGAATATTATTTTCGTTTACAATAACAGATGAACCAGAACCGAACATTCCATATGCTACCATTTGAGATGAAATTTGTGTGCCACCATCGCCAGCAATCCAACGATAACCACCAGATACTGCATTTAATCTTACGCATTCAGTGTCGCCAACATAAAGATATTCGTAATAGATTGTCAGAGTGCCCCTTATTGTATATGTTGAGTCGCTTTTGTTTTGTGTTTTCTGTCCATCTTCTATAGAATATAATATAGTTTTTGAAAGTTCATTATTTGAAGATACATTATTAGTTTCTATTGGTTCATATGTGGTTATGGTATAGTATTGGTCATCAAATGAAAATGTTTGTTCGTTAGCTGTATAATTAGCTAAATTTTTCTCGAATGATAATTCAAATAAATTATCATTTGCTGGTAATTCATTCTGATTTATCATTTTTATTTCCGCAGCACTTGCATAAGACGTGTTGTACATAAATAAAAAAACAACTGTTAATAGTAGTGAAATAAAACGATTATGTTTCATAAAAATATCCTCCTTGTATATTATATTTAACAATTAATTGTTAAGCGTAAATTATCATATAATAATTATATTGACAACAATTTTCTGCTAACTTGTAATATAATTATGTATTTCCTGATATTTATTTAAGATATATTGATTAGATAGTTAATTCGCCTTAATATAATATTGTGGCATATTAGCCGATACAATTATTGACTATTTATAGCAATAGCCGTAAAATATATGTTAAGTATTAATATAAATACAATAAAGCATATCAATTTTAATGCTATTATAAGAATAGCGTAATTTTGGAGGTTTACTATGAGGATTTTTAAAACGGGAGAATATAGTAATAAAAGACGTCATAGCTGCAAGAAAATGGTATTATCCGCTGGAATGGCATTAATGCTGGCAGCAGCCCCTGTAACAGCAATGGCTGGACAGGTATATGGCAGTAATACAGGTGTGTCATCGGCAAACAGCGTGATGAATAATATAGCATCCGGCCTTAGTATGAGCAATAAGATTGATGTATCAACATTAAAGAATAACAAGAAGGTGGGCGGAGATGATATTACTCTTGATAATGACCTTACAGACTGGAAGAATGTGACAGAAAGAAAGGCTTTATCAGATAAGGTATCAAGCTGGAAAGCAGTAATCTCAGCCGATTACTCTACATTATACATAAGCTATGAGGGAACAGCACAGTCAGAGTGGGATTATGGATATACAGGCCAGCAGAACCTTGTTGATATTACATATGCCTCAGGACTTAATGATTCAACTAATCATATTCAGTTTGTTGCGTGGAATGGTGGAGCACAGGTTAAGAACGGCTGGTATGGTGATATAGAGGGTGCTAAGATGGTTACAGTTAATGAGGCACACCAGAATACAGCAGGACCATATACAGTTGAGGCTTCAATTCCTATGAATTTCTTTACTGAGGGGAATTTTAAGATAACATTTGCTGGCGTTATGGTGGATTTAGCAGATATAGAAGTGCTTGACGGCAGTGCGATTAAAGAGGATACAACAGAGGCTGTCTATGAGGGCATAACAATAGATGGCAGTTTTAAAGACTGGGATGCAGTTGCCAGGTATAATGCAGCGTGTCCTAATGAAGTACACAAGGACTGCCTTTCAAAAGCAGCTATGGTGTTTGATGGAGATTATGTATACATATACTTAAAGGACGGAGCAACGGGAAGTGCTTATGGTGCTGGAACTCATTCCAATGGCAGGTATTCAATAAAGACAGACTTGGGCAGAGAACTTGTATTTCAGCTCACACAGGATGGACAGGTTAATGGCATAGATGGTGTTTTGTGTCAGCATGTTGGAAGGCAGTGGGAGATAGCAGTTCCTAAGGATAAGCTTCCATTTTATAATAAGACAATATCATTTGGCTTATACCTTTCAGAGCCATTTGTTAAAGATGTAGCTAATCTTAAGGATGATGGCAGTAATGACAGTAGTGCTGGTAATTATGATATAGCATATGATGGCTTATATGGCGACTGGAACAAATATCCGCATACAACGATACAGTATGCAACGCCTGGCACTCACGAACACGTTGCAGATGCCAGTGCTGCAATATACTGTGATGGAACACAGCTTTTTGGACACGTTGAAACTTCAATGAAGGCACATTTAGCTGAAGCAGGTGGAGAGTTAACACAGGCAATTACAATAAAGTTTAATGATAATTGGAGTCAGGTATTTTATCCAAGAATGGAGACAGTAGACAGTGATGGTAACATTAACTGGAATTCTCAAAAAGGTGGACTTTCCGAAGGTACATACGAATTCTACATTTTCTCAATAGATGCATGGCATACTTCAACTAATATTAATAGCACTAATGAAGCAGATACCTGCTATGGAAAAATGATGGTGACTATTGGAAGTGATAAGGATGAATGTGAGTTTATAATATACCTTAATAAGGTGGCTGATAAGCTTGGATGTGATGTCAGTGATTTCAAGCAGATTGATGCACAGTTTGGAAGATTAGGGCAGCAGTGGGTTACAACAGCAGGTGCTTCAACAGGTGCCTGGCTTGGACTTTGCATATGCGTTCTTATAACAGTAGGTGTTCTCGTTTATCAGAAAAAGAAAGGCAGTAATCAGGTAACAGAATAATGAGTGTTAATCCAATCGTGGCAGTGGCAGTTATAGCAGTGTGGCTGTATATACTTTCAGTATTAACAAGAGCAAAGCTTTATGCGTGGAAGTTTATGTGGGGAAGCTTTGGGTTGTTTCTTATAATGATGATAACTATACGTCCCGTGCTTACTATGCCGCTGGCACGTTGTGTATCAGCACTGGCTGGTGTAGTTGGAAGTGTGACAGGAGCATTTACATCATATTTCAAGTATGGAATTATATTTATTCATACAGGAGTTACACAGGCGACACTGCTGATAGATTTTGAGTGTTCAGGAATTATTGAGATTATGGCATTTATATCATTGCTGGCATTCTTTAATGTATACAATTTCAGCGAAAAGGTTATGGTGGGAATAGGTGGTTTTTGCTATATAATGCTCTGTAATGCGTTAAGAATTGTGATGATATGTATGTCAGTATATTTTTGGGGAATGGGAGCATACTATGTGGTTCATACATTTGTTGGAAGAATATTCTTTTACGTTCTAAGTGTATATCTGTATTTCTATGTATTTACCAAACCTCAGGTTATAAAGATGAAAGTAGGCAGCTTTTCATATGGTAATAATAAAACAAATTCTTAACTCATTTCTTTTCTGGGGCGGCTGGATAATCATTCCATTTATTATGGAGATTGTCCCGGCACTTGGAAGTGTATTTCTTCTTATCAGGAGAAATCTAAGACATAAGAAGAAAAGAAAAGAGATGAAGATATATCCAGAGATATCTCTTATTATTCCTGTATATAATTCAGCGGATACTCTGTATGGATGTATCAAGTCGGTTAATGACAGTACTTACCCTAATGATAAAATCAGAATATTCCTTGTTAATAATAAAGGTCAGGACAACAGCTTCGCCGTATATGCGGACTGTCAGAAGAAGTTTCCTGACCTTCTTATGCAGTGGCTTAATGCAGAGCAGGGCAAGTCAAGAGCACTTAACCTGGCCTTGTATAACAGTGACGGCAAGTATATTATTAATCTTGATAGTGATGGAATATTAGAGAAAAATGCACTTGTCAATCTTATTACAAGATTTGAACAGGATACAGATCTTAACTGTATGACAGGAGCTATTCTTACAATTCCTGAACAGATACAGGCATATAAAGGATTTTTTCCAAGACTGCTCCGTAATCTGGAATTTATGGAATATGCACAGGCTTTCCTTGCAGGCAGAAGCTATGCTTCCGAGATGAATGCAGTGTATACATTATCAGGAGCATTTTCCGCATTCAGAAAGTCAGTTGTGTTAAAGTCGTGGATGTATAACACGGATACAATATGTGAGGATACACATATCACATTCCAGATGAAATACAGGCAGAATGAACGAGTCGAAGTGTGCGAAGATGCGATATTCTTTGTTGACCCAATAGAGGATATGAACAAATTGTACACACAAAGACAGAGATGGCAGAGAGGAAGCCTTGAAGTAGCCAAGATGTTTATGGACAAGTCCTTTAAGGTAAAGAATATATTCAGCAATGTAAGTGTAAAGACTCTTCTTTATGACCACACATTTGCGTTTCCAAGAATGATATGGTATCTGGCACTTATATGCCTTATGGCTATTGGCTATTCGGGTAAGATGATACTTGTATCTACAGGAATAATATTCGGCTTGTATACACTTGCCGGATATCTGTACTTTATAGTTGTCGCGTATTTCCTTAACATCAATAAGGATGTAAAGAAATATTATGTACGGCACTGGTGGTGCATATTGTTCCTGCCGTTCTTTAATTTTCTCGTATTCTTTATAAGAGTAGCAGGTATTATTAACAGCATACAGACAGATAGTGCATGGAAGACGATGAACTTCACAGATGAGTGCAAGGCATTTGCTAAGGTTGTGAAACAGGATATGCAAAAGCCGGCGGCATTTATTGGAAAGTTAAGAAAAGCAGTCAATTACGAGCCTATGGAGGATATGGAGCTTATAGAGGTAGAAGAAGCTGATACACCGGAGGCTGTTGATATTACAGAAGACAAGCGTAACATTATGGAAGATAAAACTATGGCAGAAGACAGTAAAGAAGCCGCAGAGAAAATAGAACAGATTGAACTGATAGATGAGGATGAGTCTTTATAAAATGTGTTAGATGGGAGTAAGCTATGAAACTGAAAGACAGATTGGGTAAACACCCGGTGCTTATTATTACAACAATATGTGTAATATGTGTAGCTGTTATAGCAGGATTTACAGCACATATAGAACTTCAAAGGTATGAGGACGGAATTCTTGATGTGTGTGCGACACAGCAGGATGCGTATGTACAGCTTGTTCTTGACCAGATTAATATTAAGGATAATAGAAATGATGAGCAGATTATTAAGGAAATCCTTGAGACAATGGATGCCTCGTCTAACCATTACTGGACATTTTCAAAGGACCAGTCAATGCTATTTGTAAAAGATATAACAGAAACTAATAAATATAAAGGCGTTACAGCTTCAACATATTATATGTCAGATAGTGCCAAGGAGTTCATAGATGGTCTTATACAGAATAAGGTTGTGCATAAGACAATTAATATTAACGACAACGATTATATTGCCTCAGGAGTTCTGTTTGAATATAAGAATGAGCCATACAGATTATGCCTGCTTACACAGAGGGGTGCACTTCTTGATAACAACAGTTATCTTGGTGTAAAGACACAGATGACTACATTATTCGTGGTACTTCTTCTGATTATTGTCTTAGTGCCAATGCTTATGGCTTATTATATAAGACATATGTTATTCAAAATGGACGTACAGAAGGATACAATCGATACGGTCAACAGACGACTTTCAAAGATTAACCAGAAGCTTATGGAAAGCGACCTTCACGATACAAGAAATAATCTGTGGAAGCAGAAGGCTATTATTCCGTTTCTTGAAAAGATTACTAAGAGGGAGATATATCCGGTCACATTTATACATATCAAATGCAGGAATACTGAAAGCAGGGTTAAGTTTATAGAAAGAGCAGTATATATTCTTGATAAAAATGTTCTGAGATTTGAATATGGCAGGACGGATCTTGTGCTTATATTTATTAAGATTGATGAAAAGCGTGCCCTGGACAAGATTAATATACTTGTAGATGATAATTCATCAGTTGAGAGCAGCCAGCTTGTTAATAATGAAGCTGATATTAGTAAACTTAAGGACAGATATAAACAGAGTAAGGCTGTATAAATACAGTGTATATGCTTAAAATATCAGACAGGAATGGAGATTAATATGGCAGTTAAGTTGTACAGGGAATATAGAATTAAATTTTACCTTAATATGAGGCATTACATAATTATTGATGGCAAGAAGGGTGAAATACATCCACACACATGGGAGTTCGCTCTGGATATTAAGTTTGGAAGAAGCTCATTTGTTGAGTTTAATATATTCGAGAAGGGAATTGCCAATTTCCTTGAAAAGTACCAGAATAAGGTGCTTAATGATGAAGAGCCTTTTGACAGCATAATGCCGACACTTGAGAATGTAACTGATTATTTTTCAAGTGAATTCTACAGGATAATTCATGATATCGGTGGAATGATGACAAGATTAGAGGCGAGCGAAACTCCTACAAGAAGTTATATTGTTAATATGGCAGAGCAGGAGGGAAATGCACAGATTAACGCAGATACAGAGAATATAATATTATCTGAGGTTATGGATGCAGTATTAGATGATTTAACAGAAGGATGATGGCTGTTATGAATAGAAATGATGTGAACAGGAAGACGTGGTATCTGTTAATTCTTATGCCAATAATATATCTGGCAGTGTCAGTGCTTGTTGTATTTCTGGTTAAGAATAATGGGGTATATCCTGCGGGTTCAGATACTATGTATCATATATTCCGTGGAGATTATGTATACAATTCTATAAAGGAAGGCAGCTGGTATCCTATATATAATTCTATGTGGTATAACGGCGTGGAGATTATGCGTTACTGGGCACCACTTACAGCATATTATATGGCATTATGCCAGATGATTGCAGGTGGAGGACAGCTTGCAGGATACCTTATATTCGTGGGCTCAGTCTGCTTTTTTAACAGCATATTATGGCTTATAATAGGCAGGAAAATGAATAGGCCATATCTTGGTGCATTTGTTGGACTTATATGGTTCTTTATGCCTAATAATCTGCTTGCATTGTTTGTTGAAGGTAATCTTGCAAGATCATTGTGTATGATATTTCTGCCTGTATTCATATATGCGGTATGTGAATATCTGTCAGAGAGAAAGAGAATATATATTCCTATAATTATAGTTACATTCGCACTTATGGCAATGTGTCATCTTGGCTATGCTGGTATGATTGCACTGGCAGTGCTTATATACTGCATAGTGTATATGTTCCAGCAAGGCAATAAGAGAGCGGTATTGGAAGTGATTGTCAGCATACTGCTTGGATTTATGGTTCTTGGAATATGGCTTGTTGCTTCGCTTAATGGAGGAATAACATCACTTGATAACTCAGAAAATATGGCTAACTTCTTTCAGAAGCTTGTTGTTACTCTTAATCCGCTTGATAGAATTAAGAGCAATAACTCCCATTTCTACTATGGGCTTGCAGCGTGCATAATAGCGGTATGCGGAATATTCCTTGGATATAAGAAGTCAAGAGCGGGATTTGTGACAGCGGTAGTCATTCTTGTATGCACTACTACAGCTATGTATCCGGTGTTAAGCCTTCTTCCGGGAAGCCAGTATCTTTGGATGTTAAGATTTATTTCCATAGCATTATGCTTTATATTGTACAGCTTTCTTAAGTGGGATACATTAAAGAAGCCGTTGGTGCTATTGATGTGTGTTCTTCTTATAGCAGATATAGTGCCATCACTTACATTGATAACAGGCGGAAGTCTGTTTACAGAAGATAATAAAATATCTTTAAGTGGAATGTTCAGCCGGTATAATAGTACATCAGAGGATAATTCTTCTGATACATCGCTTATTGATGACATTTTATCATTAAATATGACAGATACAAGTGAGGCAGAGGACAGGATTAATCATACACAGAACTATACACTTATATCAAAGGCACAGAGCATAACAGGACAGAGGCTTGCACTTATGGATGCGAGCAGTCTTGGAGCTATGGGTGCGTGGCTTACAGCAGACTGGAATAACGGAGTGCCGGCTGCATTTGGTGCGGGCTGGGAAGCGGCTAACACATCAACTAACATAGCCAATCTTAATAAGGCTATGGCTGAAAGCAGATTTTACTATATGTTTGACAGATGCGAGGAGCTTGGTAACGACACAGTTGTTGTAAGGCTTTCACAACTTAATAAATATACAGGAACTCTTGATAAGCTTGATGAGGCGGCAAATGCTGTGGGTTATAAGCTTGTTGACTACAATGGTGATTACAGGCTTTATCATCTTGATGTTAATGGTAACTGGGGAACTATAAGCACTTATGAAGCTATAGGCATAGGAAGTGGTGCTTCAGGAATTTCTTTAAGATTTCCAGCGGTAGAAGAAACGGACTCTTATAATCTTGATGATTATACATTTGAGCAGTTATCGCAGTATAAAGAGATATTCCTTGACGGCTTTACTTATAATGATAAAGAGGCGGCAGAGGAGCTTATTATAAGACTTAGTGAGGCAGGGGTTAAGATTATAATCTCAGCAGACTCCATTCCGCAGGATAAGAGAACCCATACACAGACATTTCTTGGAGTTACCTGTAATGCGGTTAAGTTCGAGAATGGTTATCCAGAGATGAATACAAGAATTGGGCGTGTATATACAGATATGTTCCCACAGGGACACACTGAGTGGAATACTGTATATCTTGATGGACTTGATACTTCTTACGGAAGTGTTGACGATAATGGACTGAGTCTTGATTTCTATGGAACAGTTAAGAATGATAATATAATAATGTGTGGTCTTGGCATTATGAATTTCTACAGTATGACAGGTGATAAGACAGTTGGAAGACTGCTTGAGAATATTTCAGGTCTTACACAGGAAACATTGCCACAAAGAAAGATATTTCCTCTTACAATTGATTATACAGGCAGCACGATTACAATAACATCTAATGAGGATAATGTTAACACTGCACTTGCTTATCACGACATATTCAGCACAGCACAGAATATTGAAAAAAAGAATAATCTTATGTATATACAGAAAGGTACAACAGTTATTAATATTAAAGTGCCTTATGTATGGCAGGGAGCAATTGTCAGCATAGCAGGAATTATCCTGTCAGTTGTATGGGTGATTGCGCTTGGAAAGACAGGAAAGTCAGGGAAGAATAAGAATGAGAATATTTGATACACACGCACATTATGATGATGAAGCATTTGATGTGGACAGGGACGAACTGCTTAATAAGCTTTTATCTACAGACATTGATACTATTGTAAATGTCGGTGCAAGCATAGAAGGGTGCAGGAAGACTTTAAATCTTGCGAAGCAGTATAAGAATATATATGCGGCTATAGGCGTTCACCCAGATGATTATGACAAACTTAATGAGGATATTATAAGCTGGCTTAAGGAAGAAGCACTAAGCAATCCGAAGGTTGTTGCAATAGGTGAGATTGGACTTGATTATTATTATGATGAGCCAGAGAGGGCAGTACAGCTTAAATGGTTTGAAAGGCAGTTACAGATGGCTGTTGAAGTTAATAAGCCAGTGATTATACATTCCAGAGAAGCCTGTGCGGACACAATTAACATTTTAAAAAATGGAAATGCGGACAGGATAGGTGGAATAATACACTGTTATTCATATACTAAGGAGTCGGTCAAGACATTTTACGATATGAACTTCTACTTTGGAATAGGCGGCGTGCTTACCTTTAAGAATGCAAGAAAGCTTGTTGAGGCGGCGGAGGTTATACCAATGGAGCGCATATTATTAGAAACAGACTGCCCATATCTTGCACCAGTTCCTAACAGGGGCAAAAGAAATGACAGCAGTAATATAAGATATGTCATAGAAAAGCTGGCAGAAATCAAGAAAATGTCTTATGATGAGATAGTGGACGTTACTAATAACAATGCGAGAAGGTTATTCTTTAAAGAGGCATAACATATTCGTCAATCAGTAATTATAAGAATGGAGATTATATAGTGGATAATAAATACGCACACGTTATGCACCTTGGCAATCCGACTAATACAATCGCGGTGCTTAACAGATACGGTTTTAATTTTCAGAAGAAGTTCGGTCAGAACTTTCTTATAGATGAAAATGTAGTTGAAAAGATTGTGAGGGAAGCCGGAGTTACGAAGGATGATTTCGTGCTTGAGGTAGGACCGGGTATTGGAACTATGACACAGATACTCTGCGAGAATGCAAGAGAGGTTGTAGCTGTCGAGATTGATAAGAAGCTTATACCAATTCTTACAGAGGATACACTGTCGTGGTATGATAACGTAACAGTTATCAATGAGGATATATTAAAGCTTAATATTAAGGAACTTGCAGACAAGAAAAATGGTGGTAAGCCAATAAAGGTTGTTGCTAACCTTCCTTACTACATAACAACTCCTATTATTATGGGACTTTTTGAGAGTGGTGTGCCTTTGGACAGCATAACTATTATGGTTCAGAAGGAAGTGGCAGACCGTATGCAGGTAGGTCCGGGAACTAAAGATTACGGTGCACTTTCATTAGCAGTGCAGTATTATGCCAGACCTAAGATTGTGCTTAATGTTCCAGCAAGCTGTTTTATGCCACGTCCAAATGTAGACTCAGCGGTAATAAAGCTTGAAAGATACCAGAAGCCTCCAGTTGATGTGCTTGATGAACATCTTATGTTCAAGATAATAAGAGCTTCATTTAACCAAAGAAGAAAGACTATGATGAACAGCGTGGGTAATAGCGGTGAAGTCAATGTATCCAAAGAGGAACTGCTTAAAGCATTAGAACAGTGTGGATTTTCTGCTACAATAAGAGGAGAAGCACTCACATTAGAGCAGTTCGCGGCTCTTACTAATGCGATAATTAATAACAGATAACAGACAGCACATAATTAAGGCAATGAATATTTACCTCCCTTAGGACATAAGATTGATTAGTTAATCTTATGTCCTAAGGGAGGTTTTAAAATGGCTGATTATCAACGTTTTGTGTCATATATCTATTCATATCCGGGTGGAGTTAAGGATAAGAATGTAGGCTTTGCAAAGGTTGAAGTTGTCAGGGGAGAAATCCGGTTAAATATTAATCTAAGGGGTGTATATACTGATACTCCGGAACTATTCGGGGTGTATCTGTTATTCGCAGGTTATAACAGTGGTGAATACCAGCTTTTAAAGGCTGGCGACTGTATGGTGCAGAATGGTATGGCTGTGTACAAGGGCATATTTAATTCGTCCAACATTGATAGTACAGGGTACGCATTTTCTGACATATGCGGCATTGGAATAGCCAATCAGGCGGATGCATTCTATATGATGTTCTCAATGTGGAAAGATGAGAGCATTAATACACAAAAAATCCACTTCGTTGACAAAGAAATGTTGATTAATGAAAGAAAAAGAGCTTCTGTTGTTGATAATTTCAAAGATAGTACCAATAAACCAGACAATGCCAGCCATAACGTAGCAGTGGATAATAATGCACCAGAAAATGCTAATGCTTTGCAGAATATGAATGGAACAGTCAGTGCAGCACAGTCAGACAGTAATACAGCATACACCAATGGATGTATGATACAGGAGGATAAGGATGTTGCAATTATGCAGGCGGAGACTTTGGATAACTGCACCGGTCAGGGTAATAAGATAATGGAAAGTGATAATGATAAGTCAAAAAGAAAAAAAGCAAAGACCAGCTTTGACAAAAAAGTCGATAAATTATTGTATGCAAAGCCTGATTATATTGACGCATTTGATGATGACTATCTGTACGACTGCGTAGAGGTGTCAACAGAGGTGCTTAAAGAGCTGTTGTCCATAGAGAATGACATAATAAATAACAGTTTTTTAATACACGGATATTATAATTTCCGGCATCTTTTGTTTGGCAGGGTGTGTGAAAATGAGAATAACACACATTATTTTATTGGCGTGCCGGGGATGTACTGCAACAGGGAGAGGTATATGGCTTCAATGTTTGGCTTTAATAATTTTAAGAAAAGCCATAGAAGCGATTATTCTAATCCATATTTTGGATACTGGTATCAGGAGATATAGACAAAACGTCTGTGATCCTGCCATTTGCCGTTAAGCTTTACATAAGAATGTGCAATGCCTTCATCAATAAATGACATTTTGTCCATAAGGTGGAGTGAAATCTTATTGTCAGGATGAATGTAACATTCTGTGCGGTGGATACCTAAATCGGGAATTACCACATCAAGCATATGGGCAATCATAAGGGAAGCAAGCCCTTTGCCGCGGTTAAGACGGTCTATTTTATATCCCATATTAGCAGATGGTGATGAGCCTCTGTTGATGTGGGATAAAGAAATAGTTCCGATAATGTAGTCGGGATTGTCATTAGATACAAGAAAAAATCTTACAAAATGTAAAGACATAAGAGCTTTGTTCTCAGCATTGAGCATA
>ERZ836939.3583-NODE-3583-length-12846-cov-2.986553_pt1 | contig 12846 bp, 10 predicted proteins | sample MGYA00519912_ERZ836939 | MGnify/ENA primary metagenome ERZ836939 (study PRJEB31850, sample SAMEA3708810) | human gut metagenome | biome: human gut; feature: human-associated habitat; material: faeces | place: China | collected 2014 ... | reverse complement strand
CGAGAATGTGGAAAAACTGGCTGACGCTCTCCGTTTCCGAAGAGCCGGAAACGGCGTTCGCGCGCGTGAATGCCGCGCGCACGAAGCGCGAGCTCGACGAGAGGTCACCCGGCAGCCCGAGCGCGCCCATGCCGCGGCTGTAGGAGCGCAGATCGAGCGCGGGCGCGAACGTATTTTCCGGCTGCCGCGGGGAGAGCGATCGATAGTCGTTCAGCCGGAAGAGCTGCTGCGGGAACGGCGGGTTGTTCGTCAGGACCCCGGCGGGGTTATCATAGACGTGCAGACCGTCCGCGGTGGACTCGATCGTGACGCATTCGTCCTTGTCCGCAAGCAGCCAGTGGAGCTGCGCGGCGGGAAGAGCGGCGGAAAACGGCGTGCCGGTGAGATTCGTCTTCCCAAGCAGCACACGCGCCTCGGAAACGGAGGCGCACTGCGCGAGCACCCACGGGATGAATTCAAACTGCGCGACGTCGTCCTCGCCGCCGCGCGGCGCGGCGTAGGCGGCGTTGCCGACAAAGTTCAGCCCCGCCATGCAGAGACCTTTTTCGTTCATCGCGTCGTAGTAGAGCGGATAGCCGTCGGCCACATGCGCCATGCCGAGCAGGGCAAAGTGCTCCGAAAGCGCCGTGCCGCCGCTAAAGGCGAGCGGGAAGCGCCGGGGCGTCACGACGATCTCGTCGCCGTAGGAAAACTCGTAGTCAAGCGTCCGGCCAAAATAGAATCCGTCGGTTTTATATGTCGCGGCTGTGCACATGATGTAATACCTCGTTTCCTTTCGTATTGCCTCCCTTTACGCAAGGGGGTCTTGGACAAAAGACGGAGGAACTCTCCCTCTGTCTTATAGTATACCTCAATCGAGCGCTTTATAATAGGGACAGATATCGGCATATGTCCCGTCGTCGAGATAGTTTCTTACGGCAATGGACAAGGGGAGCGCTCCTTTTAAAAAATATCAGGCATTTTCCGCTCCGGCGGTGAGTCTGCCGAAACGCGTGAAGAACATCGCGGCGGTCGTGCACACGGCGAGCGTGTCCGCGACGGGCTCGGCGAGAAACACGGCGAAGGCGGCGTTTTCAAAAATGCCGAGCCGCGGCAGGATCAGAATGAGCGGGATGAGCAGGATCACCTTGCGCAGCAGCGCGAGGAAGATCGCCACCTTTGCCTGCCCGAGCGCAACAAAGCTCTGCTGGCACGCGATCTGGATGCCGAAAATGCCGCTCGCGGCCATATAAATGCGCATGGCCCATGCGGTGTAGGAGGAAAGCTCCGCGTCCGGCGTGAACATTCCGGCAACGGCGCCGGGGAAGAGCATGCACACCGCCCACACGAGCATGGAGCCTGTGAGACAGCTTATAAACAGGATGCGGAACGTTTCGCGCACACGCTGTCCGTTCCCCGCGCCGTAGTTGAAGCTCATAATGGGCTGCGCGCCCTGCGTGAGACCGTGCAGAAGCTGCATGCAGAGACTCATCGTGGTCGTAAGGACCGTCACCGCGCCGACGGCGGTATCTCCGGCGAAGCGGAGGAGCGTCACATTGAAGCTCACCGCGACGAGGTTTTCCGTGATCTGCATGAGGAACGGCGAGAGCCCGAGCGCGAGACAGGGGAGAAGGAGCTTCATGTCCGGCAGAAGGTTCTTCACGCGCAGCCGCAGTGTAGATTTTTCCGAGCAGAGGAAACGCACGACCCACGCGCACGAAACGGCCTGCGAGAGGATCGTTGCGAGCGCCGCGCCGCGCACGCCCATGCCGAACACGAACATGAACAGCGGGTCGAGCACGATGTTGAGCGCCGCGCCGATCGTCACGGTGAGCATGCTCGTTGTGGAAAAGCCCTGCGCGGTGATGAAGGCGTTGAGCCCGAGCGAGAGCTGCACGAAGATCGTGCCGAGACTGTAGATCGAGATATATTCGAGCGCGTAGGGGAGCGTCGCGTCGCTCGCGCCGAAGAGACGGAGGATCGGCACGGCGAAAAGCTGCATGATGAGCGTGAGCGCGAGCGAGATCGCGCAGAGCGTGAAGGTGCACGTGCCGATAATGCGCTCCGCACTGTCCGGGGCTCCCTTTCCCATGAGCATGGAAACGCGCGGCGCGCCGCCCGCGCTCACGAGCGCGGCGAACGCCGAGATGATCATGATCGCCGGCATCGTCACGCCGACGCCGGTGAGCGCCGCCGCGCCGTAGACCGGGATGTGGCCGATGTAGATGCGGTCTACAATATTATATAGAACGTTCACGAGCTGCGCCGCGATCGCCGGAAGCGCCAGCTTCCAGAAGAGCTTGCCGACCGGAGCGGTGCCGAGCGCGGGATCTCTGCCTGTTTTTATGTTCATGTCAAACTTCCTTTTCTGTCAAAAGTCAAAAGCTCCCGGTATCGGGAGCCGTTGACGCTTATTCGCCGACAGGATCGAGAAACGCGGGAATGTCCATCGCGCGCTCAAACACGCGCTCGCCCAGCAGACCCACGGTGCGCCACGAGTCGCGGTAGCCGTTCTTTTTCCGGTCGGGGATGTACACGAACTCCTTCCCGGTCTTGGCCGGATCGTTTGTAAAGCAGATCTTCCGGTACGGCGCGGCGAGATACTCCGCCAGCCCGCCGTTTTTGGAAAGGCTCGTTTCGTCCGCCATGAGCAGGATCTCATATCCCTGCGCGCGGCAGGCGTTGAAGCGCTGCAGACGGCGCTCCCAAGCGGCGAGAAATTCCTCGCGGCTTTTGTAGTGCGTGCCCTCGATGATTGCCTCGCCGAGCGTGAACATCGGGTAGCTCCGCTCCGGCGCGTCCATGGGGACGGGCGTCATGGCGAGATATTCGTCCAGATGCGTGCACAGCTTTTCAAACCGGTGGAACGCCATATTGACTGTGGGCATGGTAAACTGCATCCCGAGATCGTGCAGCAGCAGTCCGCCGTTGCAGTCGCTTGCAATAAGGAGAAACCGGCGGTTTTTCACTCTCCGGCGCAGCCAGAGCAGATACGGCCACCGCCGCCACGACCAAACCGTGCGCAGAATGCTTTTGAGCTTCTCTTTCATCGTATCCCCCAACGTTTTCTTACCGCTTACCATACCACAGCTACGGCGCAAATGCAATCGGGGCGCACTTGCAAAGAGCCGTGCGGCGCGGTAAAATGAACGCGATAATAATTTTTCCGGGAGGAACGGAATATGGACCTCAGCAAACTGCAGAACGGCAGCGACGTGCGCGGTGTGGCGCTCGCTGGAGTGGAGAATGAACCGGTAACGCTTGACGATGCGGCGGTGCGTGCCATTGCGGGCGGCTTTGCGCGCTTTCTGCGCGCGCGGCTCGGAAAAGAGAGCTGCCGCGTGAGCGTCGGGCGCGATTCGCGTCTTTCGGGCGAAGCGATCGTCGCAGCGCTTTGCGAAACGCTCGCCGCGTGCGGCGCGGAAGTGACCGATCTCGGTCTCTGCACCACCCCGGCGATGTTCATGACGACCGTGACGGGGGAGAGACCCTTTGACGCCGCCGTTATGATCACGGCGAGCCATCTGCCGTGGAACCGCAACGGACTCAAATTCTTCACCGCCGCGGGCGGCGCGGAGAGTGCGGACGTGCGCGAGATCCTCCGCCTCGCCGCGGAGGAGACGCCGCTCGCCCCCGGCGGGAGCGTGGCGCGGGGCGAATTTATGGAGACCTATGCCGCCATTCTGCGCGAAAAGATCATTGCCGCGGCGAACGGGAACGAAAAGCCTCTCGCGGGCAAGCATATCGTTGTGGACGCCGGAAACGGCGCGGGCGGCTTTTTCGCCGAGCGCGTGCTCGCCCCTCTCGGCGCGGACACGGCCGGCAGCCGCTATCTCGACCCCGACGGGCGCTTCCCCAACCATGTGCCGAACCCCGAGCTGCCCGAGGCGATGGACAGCATCCGCGAGGCGGTGCTCGAGAGCCATGCCGATTTCGGCGTCATTTTCGATACCGATGTGGACCGCGCCGGGGCGGTGCTCTCGAACGGCGAGGAGCTCAACCGCAACCGCCTCATCGCGCTCATCTCCGCCATACTGCTGCGTGAGCACCCCGGCACGGCGATCGTGACCGATTCCATCACGTCCACGGGGCTTGCGGAGTTTATCGCCGCGCACGGCGGCGTGCACCGCCGTTTCCGCCGCGGCTACCGCAACGTCATCAACGAGGCGCTGCGGCTCAACGCCGCGGGGCAGGACTGCCAGCTCGCCATCGAGACCTCCGGCCACGCCGCGCTCAAGGAGAATTATTTCCTTGACGACGGCGCGTATCTCGTCACCCGCTTTCTGATGGAGATCGCCGCGGGGCGCTCGCTCGAGAGCCTGCTCGAAGGGCTTTACGAGCCGGTCGAAAGCCGCGAGTTCCGGATAAAGATCCTCGCGGAGGACTTCCGCGCCGCGGGCACAGCGGTGCTTGATTCTCTTGCGGAGTACGCGAAGGAGCAGCCCGGCTGGAGCATCGCGCCGGACAACTGCGAGGGCGTGCGCGTAAATCTCGATAAAGCGCACGGCGACGGCTGGTTCCTCCTGCGCCTTTCGCTGCACGATCCGATCCTGCCGCTCAATATCGAGAGCGACAGGGAGCACGGCGCGCGCACGATCGCCCGGCAGCTCGCTCCGTTCCTTGCGCAGCAGACAGAGATCGACGCTTCCTCCGCGCTGGAATTTACATTGTAAAGCCGCGTAAAGGATGTTTGTGTTTCCTGCGTGGACAAACTACACAAAGCGCCACAAAAATGCGCTAATGTTCTATTGCATTTTCCCGATGAAGCGGCTATAATGTAAGGCACAAATTCCCGTACAGGGGATTAATTTTAGGAGGAAGATAACCCATGAAGAAAGCACTTGCTCTCATTCTGGCTCTGGTCATGGTCCTCTCGCTGGCTGCCTGCGGCACCCAGGCCGAGACTCCGGCCACCGAGCCGACGGAAGCCCCTGCGGAAGCGCCCGCCGAGCAGCCCGTTGAGACCGAAACCCCGAAGGATTACTCCGGCTACACCATCCGCATCTACTCCAACTCCAACTCCACCGAGCGCACCACGTGGCTCGTGAACGAGGCGAAGGAAGCCGGCTTCACCATCAGCATTGACGACAACAGCGTCATCTCCGGCGATACGGCCGCCATCCAGGCTGCCAACGAGAAGAAGGACGGCGACATCCTCTTCGGTCTGAACGAGACCCGCTGGGGCCAGGTCGTGGACGGCGTCTACGAGAACCTGTCCCTCGTTGACTGGACTCCGTCCTGGGCGGAAGAAGTCGGCGAATACAAGTATGACGGCCAGGCCTACGGCCTCGTCATCCAGAACGTCCTCATGCTCTACCGTACCGACGAGCTCGGCACCAACGGCGAAGAGCTGCACTTTGCGCACTGGGCCGACGTCGTTGACAGCGGCTACACCTGGTACCGCCAGAACAAGGTCGGCGGCACGACCAACGCCAACATCAACTCCGCCATGCTCTACCCCTTCACCGACCCCGCTTCTCCCGCCGGCGGCATCTCCGTCGATGGCTGGAAGACCCTGTGGAAGTACTGCGCCGAGGGCAAGTTCGGCGGCGACGACTGGAAGTACGGTTTTGATCCTCTGAACAAGGGCGACGTTGCCGTTTCCTCGTTCTACTCCTCTTCTCTCTACGGCAAGCTGGACGCCGCGGCGGAAGGCTCCGAGCACCCCATCACCGACTGCTGGAAGCTCGTTGACATCGACGACGGCACCTACTACATCGCCGAGTACATCGGCATCCTGAACAAGGAAGGCCGCACCGAGGAAGAGACCGAAGCCGTCAAGGCGTTCGCCGAGTGGTTCGGCTCCGCCGAGACCCAGGCTGCCTGGGCCGAAGAGTTCGACTCCTTCCCCTGCAACCAGGGTGCTGTTGAGCTGGTCTACGGCTCCGACGTCCCCGAGATCTACCTCATCAAGAACTTCGCTCTCACGACCGTGGAAGGCACCGACATGACCTACGCCGCTTACGTCGCTGCCCACAGCTCCGAGTGGACGAACATCATGACCAACCTCGGCTTCTACTGGGCCGATGCCAGCAACGCTCCTGCCGAGCCCGATTGGGACAATCTCGACTGGGCGACCCTGACGCAGAAGGCTGAGTAATTCTCCGTCACCTTGAAATCCTGTATGGCGAGCCCCCGCGGCTCGCCATACTTCGTATTTTCCGAAAATATCCGCCAACCACCCACAGTCCCTGCAAAAGAGAGGAAGGAATGCCACTGTGATCCGGCTCAATAACATCGTCGTCAAATTCGGCGACTTCACCGCGCTGCACGACATCAACGTCCAGGTAAAAGAGGGCGAATTCTTCACGTTCCTCGGCCCGTCCGGCTGCGGCAAAACGACAACGCTCCGCACCATTACCGGCTTCATCGAGCCGGCGGAGGGCCAGGTGTTCGTCCGCGATAAGGACATCACCCATGTGCCCATCGAGGATCGGAACATCGGCATCGTGTTCCAGAGCTACGCGCTCTTCCCGACGATGACCGTGTACGACAACATCGCGTTCGGTCTGCGCGTCAAGAAAATGAAGAAGGCCGAGGTGGACGAAAAAGTCCGCGCCATCGCCAAAAAGGTCGATCTTTCGGACGAGCAGCTCAGGAAAGCCGTGTCGCAGCTCTCCGGCGGCCAGCAGCAGCGCGTCGCCATCGCCCGCGCGCTCGTCACCGAGCCGGCGATCATCTGTCTGGACGAGCCGCTCTCCAACCTGGACGCCAAGCTCCGCGTGCAGCTCCGTCTGGAGCTTAAAAAGATGCAGAAGGATTTCGGCATCACGAGCATCTACGTCACCCACGATCAGGAGGAGGCCCTTACGCTTTCCGACCGCATCGCGGTGTTCAACAAGGGCGTGATCGAGCAGATCGGCACGCCGAACGAAATTTACAACCACTCCGCCACGGAATTCGTGTGCAACTTCATCGGCGACATCAACCGTCTCTCGGACGATATCGTGGAAAAGCTCAACGCCAAAGGCGCGCAGCTTGACCCGACACACCACCACTACATCCGTCTCGAGCGCGTCCATGTGAACGACGCTCAGCACGCGGAATCCGGCGCCGTTTCTCTTTCCGGCACCGTGGAATCGAGAGAGTATTACGGTCTGTATATAAAGTACTACATCAACGTCGGCAGCCAGACGCTCAAGGTCATTGAGCGCAACGACGGCGTGCATCTGCACGATACCGGCGACGCCGTGACCGTCACCGTCCACCCCGACGATCTCATGAGCTACGCTCCCAACGGGGAGGAGGCCGAGAAATGACACTGCGGCCGAAGCCCTTCCAGCCGATCAAAATGCTGCAGATCATCGGCGGCGTTTTCTTCGCGTATCTCTTCTTCGGGTTTATGCTGCTGCCGTGCCTGAACACGCTTACCAGCATTTTCACCGTCAAGAACGCCGCCGGGGAAACCGATCCCCTCGCGGTCATCCGCTTCTTCCTCGCCGGGTCCATGTCCCAGTATGTGTGGAACTCGCTCAAGCTGGCGCTGTGCCTTGTCATCACGGTCAACGTCGTCGGCATTTCCATCGTGCTGCTGACCGAGTACTTTGACATCAAGGGCGCAAAGATCCTCCGTCTCGGCTATATGACGACGCTCATCTACTCCGGCGTCGCGCTTGTCACGGGCTACATGTTCCTGTACGCCAGCGACGGCATCATCACCACGCAGCTCAAGGACGCGTTCCCGAACATCAACGTCAACTGGTTCACCGGCTTCAACGCGGTGCTTTTCACGATGACGTTCGCCTGCACGAGCAACCACGCGCTCTTCCTGCGCAACGCCATCCGCGGCATCGACTACAACACCGTTGAGGCCGCCCGCAACATGGGCGCGAAGCCCTTCAAGGTGCTCTGGAAGGTCGTATTCCCGACGCTTCTGCCGACGCTCTTCTCGCTCACGGTCATGACGTTTATCACGGGCCTGTGCGCCATGAGCGCGCCGACGCTGCTCGGCTATGACTCCATCAACCCCGAGATCGTCCGTCTGGCCGGTTCGTCCGTGGCGGACGAGGCGTTCCCGCAGGCGCGCGCGGCGCTGCTTTCGATCATCCTCGCGTGCTTCACGATCCTCCTGCTCACTGTTCTCTCGTCCTATGAGCGCAAGGGGCATTACCTCTCCGTTTCCAAGACGAAGGCGAAGCTCCAGAAGCAGAAGATCACGAACCCCGTGGCGAACGTCCTTGCGCATATCTACGCCTACGTCCTGTTCATCATCTACATGACGCCGGTCGTGATGATCGTCATCTTCTCGTTCCAGACGTTCAGCGCCGTGCGTATGCGCAAGCTTGATCTTTCGCAGTGGACGCTCGTGAACTACTTCGGCAAGCAGGACTATTCGTATCTCACGTCCCGCGGCACCTACAAGATCCGCGAGGGCTCAATCTCCGGCGTGTTCTCCAACGAGGCGACGCTCGGCGGCATCCAGATGAGCTTTGTCATGTCCGTCATCGCCGCGGCGCTCGCGTGCGTGATCGTCGTTGTGGCCTGCAACTACATCTTCAAGCACAAGAAGACCGGCACGATCCTGGAGTACGCGCTGCTCTTCCCGTGGCTGCTGCCGACGATCCTCATCTGCTATTCTTACCGCACATTCTTCAACAGCGGCGACGTCTGGTATGTGTTCGGCCAGAACCTGTACTATGCCGACCGCGTGAGGATATTGATCGTTATCGCGTATACGGTAGTAAAGCTGCCGTTCTCGCTGCGCATGATCAAAGCGTCGTTCTACGCGATCGACGAGGAGTTGGAGGACGCCGCGCGGAATCTCGGCTCCGGGCCGGTGCGGACGTTCCTCAAGGTAAAGCTCCCAATCATCCTGCCGAGCGTGCTTGCGGTGTTCGCGCTGAACTTCAACGCGCTCTTTACCGAGTACGATATGTCGGCCACATTTGCGAGTACCTACGGCACAACGTACGCCATGGTCATCCAGAGCATGTGTCGCGAGGAGGGCCTGTACGGCTACAATGTCAACGCCTCCGGCCGCCGGTGCGCCTCCACGGTGTTCATCATGCTCGTGTCGGGCCTCATTCTGTATCTCGTATACGGCGTGGGCGCGCGCGATCTCGGCGAGCGGCTCGAAGCGCGTGACCGCCGCCGGAAACGCATGGATCGGATAAAAGCCGTATTCCGCAAAAAACAGCCGGCGGAGGCGGCAAGCCCCCAATGATCAAAAACATCCTCTTTGATATGGGCAACGTGCTCATCCGGTTCGAGCCGAAGCGGTATGTGAAAAACGCCGGTCTGTCCGAGAGCGACCAGCAGCTCCTGCTGCGCGAGCTTTATGGCAGCATCGACTGGGTGCGGCTCGACCGCGGCACGCTCACCGAAGCGGAAGTCATCGACCGGTGTGTTTCGCGTGTCGGCGAGCATCTCCGCGGCGCGGTCGAAAAGCTCGTCGGCCACTGGGATCGGCCGGAGCTGCCCGTCGAGGGTATGAAAGCGCTCACGGACGAGCTTTATGAAAAGGGGTACGGGCTGTACCTTCTTACGAACGCGGGCCCGCGCCAGCGGGAATACTGGCCGCGGTTTCAGGCGGGCGAGCACTTCCCGGAGGAGCGCGTGTACCGCTCGGCGGACGTGCATCTCCTCAAGCCCGATCCGGCGTTCTTTGAAGGCGCGCTTGAAAAGTTCGGTCTGGACCGCGCGGAGTGCGTGTTCATTGACGACTCGGCCGCGAATGCCGAGGGCGCGCAGCGCGTCGGGCTCGACGCCATCGTCTTCTTCGGCGACGCCGCCCGCCTGCGCAGAGAATTGCGCGAGCGCGGTGTGGATGTAAGCGAATAAAAGAGAGATGCGGGAGCTGCGGCTCCCGCATCTTTCTATAATTGATGGAGCGGCCGGCAAAAGCCCCTCCGTCAGCCTTGCGGCTGCCGGCCCCCTGTTAGGAGGGGAAAGTCGATTTGCGGAAAACGGTCTTGCCTCCCCTAACAGGGGAGGTGGCAAAACCGAAGGTTTTGACGGAGAGGTTTATCCCATCCCCTCGCGGAGCGGATTATAGTTAGAATAACCCGGCGGCAGGGGAACTTAAATAAAATATCGCATAATTCGGTTTATTCTCAATATTCGATTCGTCAAAACGCCAAAAATCCGGCAAAAATCTTTGCCGGATTTTTACTTTGCCTTATAGCCGCTGCATGCCATATTCTGTTATTATAGAATAACGAGAGAGAGGAAACTTTATGAATCGCTACGCGGTCGCCGCCGTGCTGTCCGGCGCATTTTTCGGTCTGACCGGTCTCTTTACCCGCACGCTGACCGGCGCGGGACTGAGCACGATGGGCATTCTTTCCATCCGCTGTTCCGTGGCCGCGCTCTGCTTCTTCTGCACCGCTCTCGGCGATATCCGCCAGCTCAAAATGCACAAGAAGGACTTCTGGCTCTTCGCTGCCGTCGGCATTCTCGGGCAGGGCATGTTCTCGTTCTGCTATTATAACGCGATCAACATGATGTCCATCTCCACGGCGTGCATCCTCATGTATCTCTCGCCGGTGTTTGTCACCATTATGGCGCACTTCGTGTTCAAGGACGGCATTTCCCGCCGCACGGTGTTGGCGATCATTCTCTGCATCGCCGGGTGCGCGTGCGTGTCCGGCTTCGGCGGCACGATGACGCTGCTCGGTCTCATCTGCGGGCTGGGATCCGCGATCGCGTTCGCGCTCATCAATATTCTCACGCGCGCTCTCCTTGGCCGCGGCTATACCGGCAAGGCTGTCAACTTCTGGATCTGCGCGTTTGCCGCTCTGTTCGGCATCGTTATGGATCTGCTGCTCTTCCGTGAAGGGTTTTCTCGCCCGTTTGCGGTGCTCTTCTCCGGCTGGAAGATCTTCCTTGTGGGCATCACCATGGCGCTCACGACGGGCTTTCTGGCCTACCGGTTCTTCTCACTGGCGCTGCACGGCTGCAAGAGCGGCACGGTGTCCATTCTGGCGAGCAGCGAGCCCGTGGTGGAAACGCTCGTGAGCGTATTCGTGTTCCGCGAGCCGTTCGGCGTGCTCTGCGTTGTCGGCATCGTGCTTGTGCTCGCGGGCATCGTTTTGCAGAATACCGCATCCAAAACAGAAGCCTCCGCGCAGTAATTTATCCGTTTCCCGAAAGAAGGGGTCGTTATGAGTTCCCGGTTTTATGACATGTCCTATCCGCAGTACACGGTGCACGACGTTTCGGTGCTGACCGGTCTCACGCCGCAGACCATCCGGTACTACGACAGCATCGGCGTCGTTGTGCCGCAGCGCGGCGCGCAGGGCCAGCGGCTGTATTCGTATTACGATGTGCTCAATCTTGTCCGGCGCAGTCTTTATAAGGCGCAGGGCTTCTCCCTGCAGGAAACCGAGCAGGTGCTCTCCGGCGCGATCACGCCGCGGCTCGGCGCGCTGCTGGAGGAAAAACGCGCCGATATCGAGGAAAAGCAGCGCGCGCTCCGGCTCGCGCAGCTCAATCTTGACCGTCTGTCCGCACAGCTCGACCGGCTCGGCGTCTGCCGCGGGCGGGTGATGTATCTCGAGCGCCCGGCGTGCTGGCATGTACCCTACAGCCGCGACGGGCACATCTGCTTTGAAGAGGCGAGCCGCGCAGCGCACTCCAGTTGCGGCAGCGCGTTCGCGTTTTCGTTCTCGCTGCCCGCCGTGGGCGAGACGGACGACTGCGTGGACTGGGACGTGACGATGCCCTCGCCGTTTGCCGAGGAACTGGGGTTCACGGATCTGCCGGGCGCGGTGTTTGTCCCGGCGCGGTACTGCCTGTACACCGTGGTCGAAACGCCGGGTATGGACTTCCTTCGCCGCGAGGCGCTCCGGCTGCTGTACGACTTTGCCGCGCAGCAAGATCTCACGCCGGAGGGGACGGTCTATGGCCGCGACATCGTAAACGCCGCTTCCGACGGCGCGGTGCTTCGCTATTATGAAGTGTGGCTGCCCGTCCGTGAAACGCAGGGCTAAAGCCGCTATAACGCTGCGATTACCGGAAAGCCTGCCTTTTCCGGCGATCGCGGCGGTTTTTGCTTTTCGGATGCCGTCTTTTCGCACAAAAAGCCCCCCGAAAATCGGGTGAAAAAACTATTTGCCTGTCCAGCGGCAAAATGGTTTATGATAAAACCATCGGAAAGCAGTTCTTCCGATAAAGCCTCTCTTTCTTAAAAACCGGCGCCGGAGCGTGATGAACTCCGGCGCCGGTTTTTATATGCAGGGAAGGAGCTGTCAGCGCTTGCGCAGGGCGAGGGGTGAGCGCTTCCATTTCTGTGGGCGGGGAAGCTGCTCGAGCTGCGCGCGGAGAGGTTCCGGCGCATATTGCAGCACGAGATCAAATAGCTCCGGGTCATACTGAAAGAAGACCATGGTTTTGACATAACGGTTCGTATTTTGAATGAATCGCCGCCGTTCGTTGACGGACAGATTTCGGCCGCTCAGGTAGACCCAGTAAGTATCTACGGCATTTCCGACAGAACCGACATCCACGTCCGCCATACCGCAGCAGGGAAGGTCATCCCAGGCATAGCAGTACTTTTTCCAGCCGATATACATTATGCACCCGCTGCGATCAACAGAAATTTTCCCGCCGGAGAACGTAAAAACCAATACCTTGAGCATCCAGATTGTGCCGAAAGCATGAACTACAATAAGAATACAATCGTTAAAAGCCAGTCCGTCTTCACTTAAAATTTTTGTATAAAAAATAACGAGCATAAGAAATACATATCTGGGCAGAGGTGCAATATGACGAATTGGTTTGTTCAGTACCGGAGGCGATATCGAAAACGAGTCGCTGCAAACATGCGTGCAGAAATTATACAGGGGTATTTTCGTTGCGGGAGCAGTCCATTTGGGCTGCTCCCGCTTTAACTTTGTATAATTTTTCACAATACATCGGTGTGAGGCC
>ERZ836939.3566-NODE-3566-length-12901-cov-4.025300_pt1 | contig 12901 bp, 11 predicted proteins | sample MGYA00519912_ERZ836939 | MGnify/ENA primary metagenome ERZ836939 (study PRJEB31850, sample SAMEA3708810) | human gut metagenome | biome: human gut; feature: human-associated habitat; material: faeces | place: China | collected 2014 ... | reverse complement strand
GTACGGTGGAAGCTTTGCAGCTGCGGCTCCAGGCGCTGGGGTCCCCCCTTCCGTACCAGTTTTTTGTGGCCCTTCCTTATGCGGTGACGCTCATCAGTCTTGTGATATTCGGACGCAATATCCATGCTCCCCGGTATCTGGGACAAATATATAATAAGGAAAGCCGGTAACCGGCCTATTTACCTGCTTGGCAGGATTAATATAATACAAAAGGAGACGTAATTATGAAAAAGAGCAAACAAGTAGTATCCCTTCTTCTGTGTGCCGCCATGGCAGCATCTGTGATCACAGGCTGCGGCAGCAAAGCAGAAGAAACCACCAAGGGTGGCATTATCCTGACCGCAGCCGCGAAGGAGAAGCCTGACCTGTCTGTTGTCGTCGCTGTTGGCCCCGGTGGTCTGGTTGACGGAAAAGAAGTGACCATGATCCTGAAGCCAGGCGACAAAGTCATCACCAGCAAGTACATGGGAACCGAAGTGAAAATCGACGGCGAACAGCTGACCATCGTCAAGCAGAGCGACGTCGTGGCAATTGTGGAAGACTAATTTTGACCGCAGATCGGAAGGAGAACATATATTATGGCAAAGATGCTTAGTTATGGGGAAGAAGCTCGTCAGGCACTGGAGCGCGGTGTTGACAAGCTGGCCAATACTGTCAAAGTAACGCTCGGTCCGAAGGGCCGCAATGTGGTCCTGTGGAGAGCCTATGGCACGCCCCTGGTCACCAATGACGGTGTCACCATTGCAAAGGAAATTGAACTGGAAGATCCCTTTGAAAACATGGGCGCCCAGATGGTAAAGGAAGTTTCCACCAAAACCAACGATGTGGCCGGCGACGGTACCACCACCGCCACGCTGTTGGCCCAGGCCATCATCCACGAAGGCCTGAAAAATCTGGTAGCAGGCGCCAATCCCGTTGTGATGAACAAGGGAATGGCCAAGGCAACCAAGGTCGCTGTGGAGACCATTCAGAAGAATTCTCAGCCTGTCAACGGCAGTGAGGACATTGCCCGGGTTGGTACGGTCTCTTCCGGCGATGAAAAGATCGGCACCTTGATCGCCGAGGCTATGGAAAAGGTCGGTTCTGACGGTGTCATTACCGGTGCACAGGGCGGACATCCTGATACAGCAGCAGGAGCTAAGTGTACTATCGTTATCGCTCCACTGCTTCAGGGAAGAATTCCTGCGATCTGCAACGAGGTAACCACAGTAACCACTCCTGGAGAGAGCATTGACGTAGTTATCACGGATTACGGTATTGCTATCAACCCAAGAAGACAGGATCTGATCGAGGCAATGAAGGGCGTAGACCTGCCATTTAAGACCATTGAAGAACTGCGTGACATTGCATATTCTATCGTAGGCGAGCCGGAGAAGGTTCAGTTTGGAGACAGAGTTGTAGGTATCATCGAAGCCCGCGATGGCACGATCATGGACGTTGTACGCCAGATCAAGCCATATGAGTTTGCTGACTAAGCAAACCAAAAACAAGCGGCTGCGCAGCAGACATTTGTTTTTGGTGCGTGTCAGCAACGAACAAACCGCCTGCGTAAGCAGGCAGTGGAGCGCGTAAGCGCGGGTTTGTGAGTCTGAGAAGTTTGTGAGTCTGCAAAATTTATAAGTCTGAAAAAAAAAGTCCATGCCGCTGCCGCACTGGCAGCCTGCATGGACTTTGTTCTACTTCAATTTCCACTTCAAAAGCAATGCTGAATTGGTAATAACCAATACAGATCCTGCATTATGCACCAGCGCTCCCACAACCGGATTTAACTTTCCTGTAATAGCCAGTGTGATAGCCAGGAAATTCAGTGCCATGGAAAAAGTCATATTGACCTTAATGGTAGTCATCATGCGCTTGGAAAGAGCTACCAGATGAGGGATTTCTTTTACCTCGTCATCCACCAGCGCAATATCTGCTGCATCTACCGCAATATCACTTCCCACACCGCCCATGGCAATACCAACATCGGCAGCTTTTAAAGCAGGAGCGTCGTTAACTCCGTCCCCGATCATACATACCAGTTCCTTTTTCTCCTGACAGGAACGGATAAAGTTCAGTTTATCTTCCGGGAGACAGTTTGCCTGTACTTCTTTGATATGCAGCTGTCCGGCAATAGAAGCGGCTGCATTTTCATGGTCTCCTGTAAGAAGGACAGGTTCTACATTCAGACTGTGAAGCCGGCTGATCATAGAGGCACTTTCCACACGCACTGTATCAGAAAGAGCCAGGAAACCAGCCAGAATGCCGTCAAAAGCCACATAGATCACAGTACAGCCCTGGGCCAGGAAGCCTTCTGCTTTTTCTGTAATATCCTGATTGAAAGAGATCCTATTTTCAGCCATCATTTCCATATTTCCAGCCAGTATCATTTTGCCTTCTACTGAAGCAGAAACACCACGGCCGGGGATCATATGGAAATCATCCACTGCAGGGACAGCGCCGTATTCCTGCTTAAAACAGCCAAGAACCGCTTTTCCAAGAGGATGTTCCGAGTGCTGTTCTGCTCCGGCACAGAAGCGGTAAATATCTTCACTGGAGTAGCCTGGATGAGCGCTGTAGGCGGTAACTACCTTTGGAGTGCCGCAGGTTAAAGTACCTGTTTTATCAAAGGTGATCTTAGAAACTTTTGCCAGTTTTTCCAGCGCGTCCCCTTCACGTACCAAAAATCCGTGCTTTGTGGCATTTCCAATGGCAGCCATAATGGCAGTAGGAGTGGCCAGGACCAGAGCGCAGGGGCAGAAAACAACCAGAATAGTAACAGCGCGGATGATCTGACCGGTAAACAGCCAGGTAAGAGCAGCAGCGCTTAAGGCAATCACCACGATCCAGGTTGCAAAACGGTCAGCCAGACCAACGATCTTTGCCTTTCCTGCATCTGCTGACTGCACCAGACGGATCATTCGCTGGATAGAGCTGTCTTCGCCAACCTTAGTAGCCTTCATTTCAAAGGTACCAAACTGGTTCACTGTACCGGAAGAAACATCATCCCCAATGGTCTTGTCTACCGGAAGAGACTCCCCGGTCATAACAGCCTGGTTTACCGATGTATTTCCTGAAAGGATCACACCGTCTACAGGAATGGTCTCACCGGGAAGGACACGGAGAATATCGTCTACAGCTACATCCGTTGCGGCAATTATGGTTTCTGTGCCATCCTTGACCAGCCTTGCAGTCTGTGGTGTCAGGCGCACCAGCTTTTCAATTCCGGCCCGGGCTTTTGCAACAGTCAGTTCCTCTAACAAAGCACCTAACTGCATGATAAATGCCACTTCACCGGCAGCAAAATCTTCACCGATAAAGACAGAGGCGATCAGCGCCAGAGATACAAGAACATCGGCTTTGATGTCAAATTCTGTGATCAGACCAATGACAGCTTCCATGATAATGGGAATACCGCACAGAATAATGGCAACCCAGGCTGCGTCAAATGGCAGCGGGATCAGCTTAAAAATACTGATGATCAGTGCAATACCGGAAATGACCAGGAAACAGATGTCTTTCTTTATACCGCCGATCTTCATAAGAGCTTCCAGCTTTTTAACAGACTCTTTCATAATGGATCCTTCTTTCTGCTTTATTGCAAATGTTATGTGAGAATGCATATGACTTTTATACCTATGGGGGTATACCTAACATATCTGCATTATACCTATAGGGGTATATGTTGTCAAGAAGCAATTATAAAAGGATCCAAAGAGTAAGGCTCTTTTTTGCACACAAAAAAAGCCAGCCCTGAATGGACTGACTTTGGATATTAGTATATGATGTTAGATTGCGTTAAATTTTCAATCTTTGAGCACTGACGTCATTGCATGTTGGCAAAGCGCTCCACTGCCTTTGTAAAGCTTTCAATGGTCTTATCTGCGTCACCATGTTCGATGCCGTCCCGGACACAGTGTTTAATGTGGCCTTCCAATACCACTTTACCGCAGCCGTTTAAAGCGGATTTTGCAGCATTGATCTGGGAAAGGATCTCTTCGCAGGGAATATCTTCATCGATCATACGGTCAATAGCCTGGACCTGTCCGATGATCTTTTTTAAACGTCTGTGCAGATTATCTGAATCCATGCACTGTCTCATAGTATTTTACCTCCTTATCCGCGGATGAACCTTTGGAGTATAAGTAAGTGTAACCAAATTTTGGCGGTTTGTCAATGAAGGGAAGAATTGACAGGAAGTGTTGTTTCAGAGTAAACTTGCAGGAGATGCATTTTACTATGAAGGCTGGCGGCAGCTGTGAGAACGCTGACTGTAAGGAGCAGCCAGCTTTCAGGTTTTGAAAGAACGAGGAAGACAGAATATGAAACGATCACTGGAACTAGCAGAAAAGCTGATCCACCAGAGTTATCTGGAAAAAGAAGAATATATGGAATTATTAGGCAGTTATCAGGATAAGGAAACGGTGGTTTGTCTGGGGCAGGAAGCAGCGAGACTTCGTGAAAAATATTATGGAAATAAAGTATACATGCGTGGTCTTATCGAATTTACCAATTTCTGTAAAAACAACTGCTATTACTGCGGTATCCGCCGGGATAATAAAAACGCCAGCCGTTATCGTCTTACAGAAGAAGAGATTTTAGACTGCTGCAAAAATGGATATGAACTGGGCTTTCGTACCTTTGTACTCCAGGGAGGAGAAGATCCTTATTTTACCGATGAAAAGATTGTGGATATCGTTAAGAAGATCCGTAACAGTTATCCAGACTGTGCCATCACTCTTTCCATTGGAGAAAAAAACAAGGAAAGCTACCGCCTTTACAAAGAAGCAGGAGCAGACCGGTATCTGCTGCGTCATGAAACTGCAAATGAAGACCATTACCGCCATCTACATCCGGAACAGATGAGTCTTGCGAACAGGAAGCAGTGTCTGCGGGATTTAAAAGAATTGGGCTATCAGACCGGCGCCGGTTTTATGGTAGGTGCGCCGGGACAGACGCTGGAGTGCCTGGCAGAGGACCTGATCTTTTTAAAAGAATTAAATCCGGAAATGGTGGGGATCGGCCCATTTATCCCCCATCATGATACCAAATTTGCTGATGAGCCTGCAGGAAGCGTGGAACTGACGTTGTTTTTATTATCGGTTCTTCGTATCATCCTTCCAAAATGTCTGCTTCCGGCAACAACAGCTCTTGGAACTGCAGATCCAAAGGGAAGAGAAAAGGGACTGCTGGCAGGTGCAAACGTAGTAATGCCTAATTTATCCCCTGTAAAGGACCGCAAGAAATATGAACTGTATGACAATAAAATCTGTACTGGTGATGAAGCGGCTGAGTGCAGAGTCTGTCTTAAGAACCGGGTGAAGTCAGTTGGATTTGAACTGGTGGAAGACAGGGGAGATGTGGCGTTATAGTGTTTACGCCGCAAAAGGTGGAAAAGTATGTTATGAATTCAGTAGGAGGAAATTAATATAATGGGACATTTTTATTTTGTAAGACATGGACAGACTGTATGGAATGTGGAAGGAAAGATCTGTGGGGCAACGGATATTGCACTGACACAGCTTGGTCATGAACAGGCAATAGAAACAGGAAAGAAGATATTAGAAGAGCATATCCAGGCAGACGAGATCCTGTATTCCCCTTTGATGCGGGCTGCAGATACAGCAAAACACATTTCTGAGATCACAGGCATTCCGGTCCGTGAAGAATTACGGTTAAAGGAGCAGAATTTTGGTATATGGGAGTCAACACCAAGAGGTGGTGAAGACTTTAAGAAGGCCAAACAGTCCTTTGCGTGCAGCTATGAAACCGGTGAGTCTATGCTTCGTCTGGCACAGAGAATTTATAATCTTTTAGATGAGATCAAGAGTCAGTCAGATAAGAAAACATATATCCTGGTAGCTCACAATGGCATTGCCCGAGTGGTGCAGTCCTATTTCCATGATATGACAAATGAAGAATTTGCAGCTTATGGGATCAAAAACTGTGAGATAAAAAGATATGATTTTTAAATCAGGAAACGCGTCACGGGCGCATTCTCCATATTTTCAATATGTATGGCAATAAAAGTCCCCTCATCAGCGGTTTACAGAGTAATAAACAGCTGATGAGGGGATTTGTCATAAATGACTGTGTCCGGTGTGGAAATGCGTCAGTTATCTTGAACGTGGTATATCAGGATCACACCCGCTCCATCAAAATATCAACCACTCCGCCGCAGACCATACCATCATCCTCTGCGTCCTGTCCTGTAAGATCCCCGTGATAAAGGATAGGAGACTGATCCTTATCATGGATCATTTCCAACGCGCGGCGCACAACCGCTGCTTCCATACAGCCGCCGCCAATGGTGCCGATAATGGTTCCGTCCTGAAGGACTAACATTTTGGTGCCAACGCTTCGCGGAGCAGAGCCGTGGCGGGCTACGATGGTAGTCAGGATAGCCGGAAGCCGCTCAGGAGAGTGATTATTTAAAAAGCGGGATACTTCTGTTGGGAAGCCGCAGCTGCGCAGCTTCTGGTTCTTTACCTGAATGATCTCTGCCATAATGGCAACGCCGATCTCTTCTGGTGTTTCCGCACCGATATTTAAGCCGATAGGCGTATAGACCTGGTTTAAAACTTCCGGATCAGTGCCGTTTTCAATCAAAACTTCCTTTACTTTTGCCACACGTTTGCGGCTGCCGATCATACCAATATAGGCGTGAGGCATTTTGGCAATCCGTTCCAGACAGACCTGATCATATCTGTGGCCTCTGGTAAGGATGACAAAATAGGTATCTTTGGAACCTTCGATCTGGTCAAGACCATTTTCAAAGGAGTCGCAGATCACCTGGTGGGCACCGGCTCTTCTGGCATTGTTGGCATACAGAGGACGGTCCTCTAAAACAGTCACTGTAAATTCCATCATGGCGCCAAGCTGGATCACCGGCATGGAAACATGACCGCCTCCGCAGATCACCAGGCGCTTTTCACCACCTAAGCAGTCGCAGAACAGTTTCTTTCCGGCGGCTGTGGCCTGTCCGCTGTCATGGAGTTTTCCAACTTCTTCCTGGTTCTGGGAGAAGAACCCACCTTTTGTGCTTTCCCAGACCAGTTTATCATCTGAAAAGAACGCTTTTTCCCCGAAGGCGTCTTCTTCTAAAACTGTATAGAGAATGTTCTGCCTGTTGGGACTGACACTTGCTATAGCTTCGTATACATCTTTAAATTCTGTTGTTTCTGACATTTTAACCCCCCGTTTTTTAATGTACTCTTGGAGTACATATCGTTTTGTCTATCTGCAGTATGCTGATGGAATATCTGCACAGATATTGGAACTCGTTATTATATATTTTTAATAACGCTTGCTAAATATTATTCATTATAGCATCTTCCGGGAACAGGGGCAAGCAACATTCCAGTTTCTTCACTTGAAAATGTGCTGACATTCGCATATACTAGGTGCAACAGATTTCAGATAGGATATTTTTCATAAGGGGACATTGTCCTTGCTCATGTTTATAAAGCAGGTATGATGAACTTGATCATATCTTTCAGAAAGGCGATGTACGAATGAATGGCTATGTATCTGTAAAAGAAGCTTCACACAAGTGGGAAATTCCAGAACATGGGACCAATTATGGGAAATCCCGGGAAAATCAGAAAAAACGTTTGATCCGTGCCAGTAGAAATCGGATGGGAGGCAGACAGGTGTGATTACCGATGAAACTATATATCAGCAATATCTGCGTGGAGAAACCAATGCGGCTGATCTGCTGGTGGAAAAATACGCTGATATGCTGATCTTTTACATAAACGGTTATATCAAGGATATTCATGAGGCTGAGGACCTGATGATAGAAGCCTTTTCCCAGATATTTGCAAAAGAGCGTCCTATTACGGGAGAGGGCAGCTTCAAGGCATATCTTTACAAAACAGCCCGCAACCTTGCCCTGCGGCATAGCAAAAAACACCGCCACATCTTCCTGTGGATTGATGACCTGGATTTTGAACTGCCAGATAAAACCCTGGCTGAGACCAAAGTCTTTCGGAAGGAGAGGGATCGGCAGCTCTATGCGGCACTGGATAAACTGAAACCGGAATACCGGGAAGCAGTATACCTGATTTATCTGGAGGAAATGAGCTATCGGAACGCGGCAGCGGTTATGTCTAAAAGTGAACAGCAAATCAAAAATCTTGTATACCGCGGCAAGCAGAGTTTGAAGGCAATTTTGGAGCAGGAGGGATTTGAATATGCGGACGAATGAAGAACGTTCCAGGCTGATTCATAAACGGACAGCAGAAATAAAACGGGAAAAGCAAAACAGAATACAGAGAGGGCTTGATGCGGTCTGCATAGCAGTTTGTCTGCTTTTGGTTACAGGTATCGGGGCATGGATGCCGGAACTGATGACAGAACCTGCGGCAGGAAGTATTATCCATTCTTCGGGAGCAGCAAGTATGATCGGCAGTCATGCTGCTCTTGGCTATATTGTCATGGGCCTGCTTGCTTTTCTCCTTGGTGTATGCGTAACCGTGCTGCTTTACCGTCTGCGGCGCAGAAATGAGCGCAGGAGCAGAGAGGAAAAAGAAGATGAACTTTGAACTGATTGACAATAGTTTTCAGATAACCATATTGGGATTTTGCACCATTGCAGCCCTTTTTCTGGCTTTGCGGTACAAAAGCAGGAGTTTGCTGATCCTCGCTTTGGCATATGCCTGTTTCTGCATGGGAACGACATACTATATCCTGTATCTGGTCATTATGGGAAAAGTGCCGCAGGTTTTCTATGTAGCTGAGATTTCCTGGCTGGCCGCATGGCTTTTCTATCTGTCCGTGCAGATCCTGCGGATAGAGAGGATCGGATACCGCTTCTCGTGGTTTGCAGGCAGCGCGGCGGTGCTTGTCGCAGTGGTCGCTTTTGCCGACCATGCCTTTGGGCCTTCCTATTTCTTTTCCGCGCTGTTTGCACTCGTAGCGGGAGTGAACATGTATCTTTCGGTGTTTGGCATGCAAAGTGTTCAGCCATATCGAAGCACGGATGGTCTGATGGCTGGCTGCATCGTTCTGCAGGTACTTCTGTATCTGGTTTCCGATTTTATACAGGATTATACCTGCTTTAACCTTTATTTTGCCGTGGACATTACACTGACACTATCCATGGTAGCATTGCTGCCATTTACTCTGCGGGAGGTGGGAAAATGACTTATATCGAAAATATCTTTCTCTGCCTCGCCATACCGATGATACTGTCGCTGTTCTTTATAAAAGGACGGTCCAGAAGCTATACCCTGTTTGTGACCATTGGAATGGGGATTTGTCTGTTGAGTGCCTATGTCAACAGCTTTTTTATGTGGCTATACGGCGTGGATGGAACAGTTGCCGCTATTGAGATCACGCCTGTATGTGAAGAATTATTAAAGCTGCTTCCGTTGTTATTTTACTTTTTGATTTTTGAGCCGGAGCCGAGAGAACTGCCTACGGTGGCAATTGCCATTGCCGCAGGTTTTGCAACCTTTGAAAATGTATGCTATCTGACGGAAAACGGTGCGGCCAACTTCAGCTTCCTGCTGATCCGGGGGATTTCTGCGGGCGGGCTGCATATCCTTTGCGGGATCCTTTCCGGATTCGGCATCTCCTATGTCTTTCGCCACCGCTGGCTGTCAGTTACCGGAACTGCCGGAATTTTAGGTGCCTGCACAGGTTTTCATGGAATTTATAACCTGCTGATAACAGCCGATGGTGGATGGAAAACGGCAGGGTATCTCTTTCCCTCTGTTTTGATCCTCTGCCTTTTCATAGCAAAAATCCTTCTTCCTAAGTTCACCATATCTTTAAAATAATACGAACAAGGCACATTGAGCCGTCCCGATTTGGGGCGGCTTAAAATTTTTTCAAAAATTTTTGATTTTTAGTGAGAAAATTTTAAATTTCGTGTCTTTTAGTAAGTAGAGGGGTGTGTAAAGCATCTACAATAAGGGAAGGAGTGTGACGATGAACGGCATAACTGAAATCCGGATGCGAAAAATACAGTCCAGGACACGGCAATACCGGCGGCGATATGAATGGCGTGAGATCTCCTGTCTGACAGTATGCAGCCTGTTTCTTTTAGCCGGAATAGGAATTTTGCTTGGGCACATACAGGAACCGGGGATATCTTCTGTGGCAGAAGGCTACGGCGCGGTTCTGCTGCGAAACGGAGCAGATCTGTATGTGACCATTGGCATCGCCTCTTTTACAGCCGGTGTGGTGATGACGATCATCTGTATCCGTTGGAGGAAGAAAAAATGGCCATACATCGGATAAGGAAGAAAGTGAGGAATGAATATGAAAAAGCGATTGAACAGAATGCTCAGTACCCTGCTGATATGCAGCATGGTGATGACGCTGATGCCCACAACCGTTTTTGCGACGAACCGTAAGGATGCCGTTATGGAAGAATACGCAGGCGGCTTGTGTGAACATCATCCGGAACATGATGATGAATGTGGATACTCCGAGGGAATAGCAGGAACAGACTGCAGTCACGAGCACACAGACGATTGCTATACGGAAGTGGTCAAATGTACCCACAGGCATGACGAGGATTGTTACCCGGATGAAATTATATGGGATGATGAGGCCACTCCATCCGATGCAGACCGGTGGGAACCGGAAGATTGTCCCCATATGTGCGAGGAGGACAGCGAGTGTATTACAAAAAAACTGAACTGCCGGCATGAGCATGATGATGAATGTGGCTATTCCCCCGCTACCAGGGGAACACCCTGCGAATTTGAATGCGAGATATGTGGCGTGGATGATGACATGAAAACAGCTACCCCGTCTAATGCCAAAGCTGTCACTGTGGCGGGCGTGCAGGCTATGATCGACGCACTGCCGGATGTGGAAGATGTCAGGAAAGGTAATGCAGAAAAAGTAAAGGCCCAGCTGGATGCCATTGACGATGCAAAAGCGGAGCTTTCTGACGAGGAAATAGATGAACTTGATCTCTTCCGTTACATGGAAGTTGCTGCCGCATTGGAACAGCTGCTGTATGGAGTAGCGACCCAGTCTAATGCTGTTATGCTGGCGGATTATGACGGCCCTGCCATCCAGCTTGGTACAGGTGGGATCAGTGGACCGACAGAAGAAGAGGAAGAGGGCAAGGGCAGCTATTATGTCCCCAACAGCTACGTTTATTTCGGTGTAAACAGCGGAAATAGCAGCACGCCTATTAAGTGGCGGGTACTGGATGCGGACACGGCCAACGATGGAACAACAAGCGGAATGTTCCTGCTGTCGGAGTATTTGTTGGCGTCTGACGTACAATTTAACAGTAACTATAGCAAGGGTAATGCCTATCAAGGCAGCGACGCACAGACTTGGTGCAGCAGCTTTGTAGGCAATACAAGCAATTTTTCCACGGCAGAGCAGGCCGTTATGTTTGGTGTTGCAAAGACCGACAGTGGCGAAAGTGGTTTGTATTCTATTCCTTGGGGCGAAAGTAGATTAACTGCAAACGACAAGCTATTTTTCCTGTCTGTGCGGGAACTGGCGGACTATGTGGGAAATTATTGTGATGCACCAGGACTGGCGGCAACAAACACCGCGCAGAGTGCGGGCGTGTGGTGGCTCCGTTCTCCTGACTCCGGCATTGGTTACTATACGGGCACGGTCTACGACGACGGTGAAGTGGTCAATAGCCTCGTGAACCACGACTGGGCGGCTCGTCCCGCTTTTAACTTAAATTCGGATTCTATCCTCTTCACATCTGCCGCTGACGGCGGAAAAACGGATGCTGCGGTAAACGGTAATCTGACCGAAGTTGGCACAGGCAGCGCGGAATGGAAACTGACGTTGAAAGATACAAGCCGCAGTTTCAGCGCTTCTGCGAGCAGCACATTGGTAAGGGTAGGTGAAAACCTGACCGTTACTTACTCCGGCGCGGGTACGGGCAAGAACGAATATGTTTCCGCTATGCTCGCAGACAACAGCGGCAATATCCTCTATTACGGGCGCATCGCACAGAACAGTGCAAATGGCACGGCAAGCGTGGAGATTCCGTCCGACCTTACAGCAGGAACCTATACCCTGAAAGTGTTCAGCGAGCAGTATAATGGCGATTATAAGACCGACTACGCCAGTGAATTCCAGAATATTACGCTGACTGTTAATGGGAAAGTCAGTGAGCAGTTCAATCTTACGCCTGGCACGACCTACTGGTTTGACTTATCCAGTGCGGGGATTCCGGGTTCAACAAATAACGCATTGCCGGATACATCCCGACACTATGTGCCTTTTACTTATGTAGGGAGTCTCAACGCTTATGTGCTGAAACCTGCATCTGAAAATGTGCTGACCTCCTCCGAGGAAGCTTCCCAAGTCACAGATAAAGATGCAAAGTACGGATATACTTACAAGCACAGTCTGTTCATTGCCGACTATACTATGACCCATACCATAAGCTGGAAAATTCTAAATGATAACAAGCTGATTTTTGGCACAGACTTTCAGAACAACCGTGTGGCATACACACTGCGTGCGCCATCAGCAGGACACACCTATGCTTATGGTGATAATGGCGGCAGTACCCCAGACAACAACGAGTGGGACACAATTTTGAAGAAAGCCAATCAAAGTACTCAAACCAATGTAAGCGATTATATCAAAAATTGGGAAGGCATTTGGTCTTATGGGCAGGACACTGCGAATACATCTGCCTTCAGGCAGTTTCGTACAATACGCGGACGTATGATATCTGCGTTCTCCTGTAATATGGAACATAAAGCAGCATCGCTCCCAAAATACGGTTTCCGTCCTATTCTTGAAATTCTGGACGCTGATACGTTGGGCTATGACGGACTGAAAACCATAGTGCTTGACTTAAATGATGGGAAAATTGGCGATACCACAGGCACGGTAAATATCGTTGTGAAAAACAGTGAGAGCTTCACGGCTCCCGAAAGTTCCGGCCTGTCCAGTCCAATCGGGAAAACGG
>ERZ836939.3562-NODE-3562-length-12923-cov-10.070096_pt1 | contig 12923 bp, 13 predicted proteins | sample MGYA00519912_ERZ836939 | MGnify/ENA primary metagenome ERZ836939 (study PRJEB31850, sample SAMEA3708810) | human gut metagenome | biome: human gut; feature: human-associated habitat; material: faeces | place: China | collected 2014 ... | reverse complement strand
ATGAACTAAGACAAAAGCTACGCTGTAATAACAAGAGGTGAGTGCTAATTTTTTGTGAAGAATTTGTGAACGCTACGAGCCATGCAAAATGGTGAAAATAAACGCCCTGCAAGTTTATGATCAGTTTTCAGTGCTTTTTTCATATTACTTTATTGAATATCCCTCATTCTGCCTATATAAGTGAAACTTAGCGAAACTTAAATTAAATCTCTTTCAGACAATTCATTTTGGATATTCACCAACTGTGGATTATTTCTCAGTGCACCAGTTTCCAACTTACCGCCTGCTGCCTTGCATCCACAAATCTCTTATAAATACCTTCCTGCTTCATTAGTTGCTCATGTATTCCCTGCTGCACAATTCGTCCTTTTTCAACAACCACAATCTGGTCTGCATGTCTGACTGTTTTTAATCTGTGGGCAATCATAATAATCGTTTTTTCCTTTGTAAGTGCATCTACTGCATCCATCAGCTCCTTTTCATTCTCCGGATCAACATTTGCCGTTGCTTCATCCAATATGACGATTGGCGCATCCTTCATAATCGCTCTGGCTATCGAAATACGCTGCTTCTCACCACCGGAAAGTGTGGCTCCTCCTTCTCCGATCACTGTGTCATATCCATTCGGAAGTTTGCTGATGAAATCATGACAACATGCTTTCTTCGCCGCTTCCACCACTTCCTCATGACTTGCATCCTGGCGTCCGAATTTAATATTATTCTCAATGGTGTCTGCAAACAAATACACAGACTGAAATACAAATGAAAAATTACGCATCAGACTGTTCATACTATAGTCTTTTACATTCACGCCTCCAAGTGTCACTTCCCCTGAATCCACATCCCAGAATCTGGCGATCAGATTGCAAAGTGTTGATTTTCCTCCACCAGATGGTCCAACGATTGCTGTCGTCGTTTTCTGCGGAATAGAGAGCGATATATCATCAATAATCTTCCGTTTGTCATAAGAAAACGAAACATTAGAAAGTCTGATATCGTAATTTTCCGGCTGTATTTCTTTACCGTCGATATCCATGGTATCCAGCTCCAATATTGCATTTGCTTTATCTACACATACGCTTACCACATGTAAAAGAGATGAATAATTTCCTGCACATTCCAGACTGGCATAAAGCATAAATGCTGAAATTGTCATACCGATCGCATAGACCGCACTCATAGTTCCATTAATATAAAAATATGCACTGCAAGCCACGATCACAGCACCTGTAATTTTGGTTATCACACTTTGCAGAAAATGATAGGGCACAAACAGCAGTTCCATCTTTGTATTGATCTTTTCACATGCTTCATTTGCATCATTTAATCTTTTCGCCTGTTTCCCAAGCAAGTTATATGATTTAACTTCTGATATTCCCTGCAGATACTCCATGATCTGGTTTACAAGCTCCGTATCGCATACTACTTTTTGCTCTGAATCTTTTTTACCCGCATTCTGCATCACAGAATTGACCCCAAAGAAAATAAGTACTCCTGCTGCAGCTATCAGTCCGATTCTCCAGTCAAAAATAAACAGCATAAGAATGATCATTGATGTTTCCAGAATTCCCTGCATTGTCAGCATAACCACTCTCGCAGCCACATCGCCAAGTATTTCCATTGTATTGGTTGTAATAGAAGAAATTTCCCCGATACTATTGGAATTGAAATACCCCATCGGCAGATATCGCAGATGTTCTGCAATCTTGATTCTCATAAAAGCACTTGCATTATATCCTCCCTCTGTCTGAAGCACTGTAGAGTATCTCTTGCAGATTACGTCGACTACAATTGCAAGAACCATAATCGCAATGGAGCCTCCAATATATTTTCCTGTCGTTTTTCTACTCAGTAAACCAATCAGTATGTACATAATAGCCGGAATCTTCATCGCTGAGGCAAGAGCCTCTATGAGTCCGATCACCATCGACAGTTTAAATTTATTACCATTTTTCCTGCCTGAAAAACGAAAGAATTTTGCCAGAATTCCAAACATATCATTCTCCCTCCTTCACAGTATCTTTTACAGAAATATGAGCATTCCACATTTCCTTATAAAGTGGGCATGACACCAGAAGTTCCTCATGTGTGCCATGTGCTGTTACATTTCCATCATTTACAACAAAGACCCGGTCACTGTCCTTAACGGTAGAAAGCCTGTGTGCTATTACGATCAGGGTTTTCCCTGCTACCAATTTTGCAATAGAATTCTGCAGGATTGCCTCATTTTTCGGATCTGTGTAAGCAGTTGCCTCATCAAGGATCACGACCGGAGCATCTTTTAACATTGCTCTTGCAATCGAGATACGCTGTCTCTCGCCTCCTGACAGATGTCCTCCTGCGCCTCCTACAACCGTATCAAATCCATTCTCCAGCTGCATGATAAATTCGTAGCATCCACTTTTCTTTGTCACCTCGATGATCTGTTCATCTGTAGCATCCGGATTTCCCTGTCTGATATTTTCACGGACTGTTTCATTAAACAGATAATTGTCCTGTGCAACATATGCAATTTTCCGATTAAAATCTGCAAATGCCAGTTCTTTGACATCAACTCCACCGATTTTGATGCTTCCGGAATCCACATCCCACAGGGACGCAATCAGCTTTGCGATGGTCGACTTGCCGCTTCCGGAAGGTCCTACGATTGCATTTACCGTTCCTGCTTTCAGCTCCATAGTTACTCCGTGCAGGATTTCTTTGTCGTGATAACCAAATCTGACATCTTCAAGCGTAACGGAATTATCTTTGGGAACACTTTCACTTTTCTCCGGACGTTCCAGTTCCGGCTGTTCCAGAATTCCTGTCACTTCACCAACAATCACTCCGATTTTTCCTAGATCATCTGTATAGGATCCCACTGTGATCAATGGTCCAACGATTCCAAGTGATAAAATAATACAGATGACAAAATCTGAAATCGCAAGTGTTCCATTGGCTACATAATGTGCCCCAAACGGCAATACCGTAAGAAGCGTATAAGGTGTGACCACCATCATCAGTCCATGAAAGATCGAGCACCGTTTCATCCAGGAAATAAAGGAATCTGCATAAGCCATAGCCGCCTTTGTAAATTTTGCATAAGAACTTTCTGTCTTTCCAAATGCCTTGATCACTTCGATTCCGTCAATATATTCCACTGCCGCATCATTCAGATCTTTTGTTGTCTGAACCGTTCTCTCGAAGCTTGGTTTATAATCCAGCATCATTCCAAAATAAGAGAACAGTCCAACAATAACCGGCACCAATGACCAGAGTGCCAGTCTCCAGTCTATCAGAAAGAAATAGATCAAAATCACAACCGGTGCCAGCAGATTGGACGTGAATTCCGGGACAATATGCGCCAGTGTAGTCTCGATACTGTCGATTCTTTCCACCATGATATTTTTAAATGTACCGGAGGGTGTATCCTTCACATAACCCAGCGGCACCCGCGCCAGCTTGTCACAGCAGGTTTCTCTTATATTTGCGAGTACCGCAAACGTTGCTTTATGTGACAATACTGTTGAGAGCGAATGAAACAGTTCTGCAATGATAAACGACAGTGCAATGAAAACTGCTTTTGCAAGATATGGTTCAAACCCCTTTTCACCACTTAAAAACAGCTTAACTACATCTGCAATGATAAAATACGGAAAAATCTTAAAAATCACATTTCCTATTGCAAGTAACACACTCCACACATAGGCAATTCTTTTTTGTCCGGCCCATGTCAGGATCCAGCTGACTGCCGACTTCTTTTTTTCTTTCACATCTGTTCACTCCTTACGTTCGTTTTATTGTTTTACCTTCTGTTAGCTCACGCTAACCGGCATATAATAAAATAGGTGGTTTACTGGCATCAACCACCTGATATTATTATCCTGTCTGAACTTTATTCAAAAATCCAGAACTGCAACACACATAACCTATTAAGAATTCCTGCATCAGTTATACTGGAAATTCAATATTCCACAATCGTTCCCAGCCACCTGTATTAAATTCTTTCAGTTGATGTACATTTTTCTTTGCAGTCTCCCTGTCTATATCATGCTCAATAATCTGAAATACTGATGAAAAAAATCCCGTATAGATCATATGCATAAGGCTTTCCTCTACAATCGGTATTTTTACACCGTTCTCCTTCATCTTTTCCATATAATTCAAGCTGGACTTCATTTCCCGCTCTACCATATTGTGTATGAATAATTCAAATTTTCCACTGTCTCCGCATTTCAACAATAATCTGAAATTATCATAATGATCATAGATATAATCAACCATCTGCTCCATCCCATCACTGGATGTATCCGACATATTCCTTGTCTGATCACTGGCAGAAAGCTTTTCAAACTCCTCAACGATCTGGTCATAAATCTGATAAATATGTTCCATATAAGGATCCGTCAGTGCATCAAAAAGTGCCTCTTTCGTCGGATAATACTTGTAAAATGCACCCGTAGTAAGTCCTGCATCTTTTACAATGTTTCTTAAAGATGCTCCGGTCAGACCATCTTTCAGGAAATGTTTTCTGGCTGTATCTAGTATTTTTTTTTGTGTATCTTCTGCTTTCGTCGACATTCTTTTCGTATCCTCTAAAGTTCTTTTCAAAAATATAACAGTGCTATATAGCACTGTTATATTTTAACTCATTACAGGAATTTGTCAAGTCTACTGTTTAGATTTTCTTTATCTTTTATCTATCTACTCTTTTCCATTTTGCAACAGCATTTCTTACCCGCTGGTCAATATCCAGTCGTGCTCTGCGACATTCTTCCGGATATTTTCTTGCTGCCTGAAATGCCAGTTTCACAAAAAGTCCGGAGCCAACCGGGAGCATTGTCTTTAGCATGCTATCTGGAAAAACGAAATGGGTTCCATGCTCATAAATTACAAACTCTAATCTGCATGTATGAGGGTGTTCTTTCATTCGCTGTTTCATTCGGCGGATATATTTTGCAGTATCCCACAACACATCATCTTCCGCACCAATCAGCAATAACGTTCCATGGATTTTTTCAATCTTGATCATCTCGTCTTCTGTGATTGGATGAGCCTTTTCCGAGTCATCAAACAGTTTTCTTGAATTAATCATATCACCGGTCCGTTTTGTTTCTTTCTCAATCACATGCCAGTAATCCGGATGTTTGTAGCAAAATGGCATATACGGAAGGGGTTCTCCTTTGTAAGAAAAAAGAGATTCTCCTTCAATCGGCCATTCCTTACATCCATCTTTTTTACCCTGCATAAACCCCTGCCAGATAAAATCACTCGGTGTCAGACCTATCGTTAATGTAATATCCTCAAAATAAGAAGCGACAGTCAATGCAAGTGTTCCTGTAGTAGATGCCCCGACAATTCCTATCTTCTGATTACTATTCATTTTTAACCAATTGATTGCTTTCTCTATACGTTCCAATGGATAATTATGATGTCCATAATCCTTTTTTCCAGGTGACATCGTCATCACATTTACGCCGAGTTTATGTAGCCATTTCACGGATGTACGCGCCAGATAATCCTCTGGATCATCTCCGATCATTGCTATCATTGCACAGTCTGAGCCTGTTTTACATTTCCAATATGCTCCATAAAATCCATCTGTTTCCACATCAAAATGTCTTTTCTTCATTTGTATCATCTCCTTAATATCGGCCACGTTTCTCCAAAACTATTATTTTATTTGAGATATTCCGAACAGCCGGAATCTTACCTATTACACAATAAACAGGCATAAGCTCTTTCATTCCTTCAACAAGACTGACTTCCTGCCGAACAGAAAATGCCGGTATGATTCTTTGCAGCTCTGTTCCGTTCTTAACTCCCCATGTGAATTTTGCATTGCTTCCCTCTATGGATTTCTCTTTCATATGCTTTACAACAAAGGGTGACATGGTTTCGACCATTACTGTAACTTTCTGAAATGATTTATCAATAATAGAAAACATCTTCCTGATATCTTTCTCATACAAATACATTGTAAGTCCTTCGATTATTACCAGAATATTCTTACCGTGATAATCGATATCATCTATGTAGGAATCATCCATTGCAGACTTTGCAATCTGATACACCGGATCAGTTTCGGTAAGGAACTGGCTCCTTATTTTCATTGTTTCCGGAAGGTCTACATTATACCAGCGCAGATATTTTCCCTTCATCCGGTAGCATCTGGTATTCAGTCCGCATGCAATATTTACGACAACTGTATTTTCATGCTTCTTCAAATATTGCTCAACCATCCGGTCTAATACAATTGTTCTTGCAATCACACCGTAGTTCATAGCGTTATCTTTATCTGCTATAGAAAAGTCATAGTCCAGCTTTTCCACAAGTTCTACTGCAATCTCATCTTTGATCTTTGCATTTTGTTTTTTTGTTTCTTTTGCTCTTGCATACAGGGTCTGTACCATCGTTTCCGGCACACCTGTCACATTCACTTTTTCTTTCATTATCTGTCGCCTTCCACTGCCTTTCTTACTTCTTCCACCCACTCTGCACTATGACAGCAAAACAGTTCTTCATGCTGCATGTTATGTCTCCGAATATCCGGATTTTTAAAATAAGTACAATATCGCTTTTCATACTTTCTGCCCATCTTTGTTGCGTAAAACACGTGTATCGTAGTTCCCGGCACATCAATTCCATGCTGGACTTTCGTAACCAGATCAGAATAAAACTGATTATAAACACTCTGTTTCGTAATCCATGGATTTCCTCCCTGCTCAATGCCGAACATATTTAAAAATCCATCAATCATTTCTTTCTTTGATTTATCTGCTTCATTTATTTTCTTTTGCATAAATGCTTCATCCATATCACTGCTCCCAATGATGCCATGATCTATATGAATTCTTTTTCGCTGAATCAAAAGGGATACAAAACTTCCTCCAAGAGAACACCCATACGCTGCTTTAATTCTTCCAGCATACTTTTTCTTGATTTCCTGCTCAATCTTTTCGCATTCATCTTCCATTGAATAAAATTCTGTTTTCTCATTTGGATCAAATCCATCATAAGAAACTGTTACCGTGTAAAAATAAGAATGTAATCTATCCAGTATATGATCAAAGCTACTATACAGGCAACAGGTACCAGGAAATAAAAATATCACTGGTTTACTACTGTCTCCACTTTCATAAAATTTCATATCTGGCCCCCTTTAATTTTTTCATATAAGCATAAGTATCATAACCAGTTTCTGCAAATAAGACCGCATACAAGGATCCAATCACACCTGCACCATAAATCAATATTCTCATAGAAATCCGTCCTCTTTTTCATTTTCAAAAAAACTGCCAGCGCTCATGTTAGTGATATCTAACTCTCATTTTCTAAAAAACCGTGTGAAAACAAAACTGTAATTCCACACGGTTTCTTTTCTTATGCATTCAGTATATCACTTTTACCTGGTTAATCAACCAAATTTTGTCTTCATAATATTTAAAATTTCATGTTCATGCGCATTATATTCACTGCACTTGGAATGCAATTTATACCCTCATCTGGTCATTAAAATAATAATTTACATACTCTTCCGAAGATACATTCTAATCAGTATGATTCCCATATTGACAAACACAAATAACACAATTAAATTCACAAGCAGATATTCTCTGATTACATCTCCTAGCACTGCAATCCCCGAAAGACTTCCAAGTAAAAACATCTGAGAAATTTTATCCCACATTTTTTTGTATCGTTTTATTGCTTCTGCAATCATTACTATCATAATTACCAATATAAAAATTATAGCTACGATTGCCAAAATCCTGATAACCCAGGCTTCTCCCCCCGTATAAGCTATTTTCTGATTGAATCCATTATCATAAGTCGGATATACCAACCATTCACAAAATCGAACATGCCATTTGATCTGCTTCTTTATCCGGCAGTGGTTCTTTTTCTTCCAACTGTTTCAGAATCATTTCTTCCCGTTCTCTGGCTGCCTTATCTACTTCCAGAAGGTGTTCTCCAATGGTGTCCTACAGAAGCATTACCTGATAGATTGAATTTCGATGGTTCTTCAGATAATCTCTGCGAAGAAAACCATACTTGCCAAGTTGCTCCATCTGCTCACCGGATTTATAGGTGAGATTCGGGATCAGATATCCATTTACATTTGTATACGTTATATAAACAGGACATTCGCAATCCGCTTTCGCTACTTGCTCATGAACGCAGTTGCTTCGCTGCCTGCGTTCATTTTATTAGCACTCTCCATTTCTCATCATTTTTTGACCACAAATTTACGACATTTACGACAAATCTGACACTGCTTTACAATACCAGACAAAATGACTGATGCCCCGGAAAGCCTGTAAAACAGGCACTTCCGGGATACACAAGACCGGACAAAAATCGACTTCCATTATCAAGTATCGAGTGCTAATTTTTTGTGAAGATTTTTTGACGTCTTAATTTTAGTCCTGTTTTCCTATTGCGCATATGTTTCTTCCATGCTATATTTTCTTTACACATTTCGAATTTGCAGCTAAATTTATATACCGGCTGCATTTCACCGGATATTTCATCCGTTTTTTCCATGTGTACGAAACAATTAAATATTGGAGAGGAATTTCGTGCAGAGCAAAAATTCAGTTATTATTTTATTATTGTTTTTATTTTCAGATATTGAAAGCTGGGGGGCTTCCATGTTACAATCTTGATAGAAGAACAGCCGCTATATCACACGTTTTCCTCTCCGCCACTACAAAGGAGAAGAAAATGTACAAGAGCAAAAAGTTCGAAGACCTTACCATTAGTGATGATTTTATGTTTGGGATTGTTATGCGCGATCCCAAATATTGTAAACCGTTTCTGGAAACTATACTGAATATTAAGATTACACGCAGTTGAAACAAAGTTTTGTGATCTTTGTCTGCACCTTTGATCCGTTCCATATCGGCAGGCATGTGTATACTTTTGAAAACCGCTGCGTGGAAGATCCGAATCTGCCTCTTAACGATGGCACACAGAAAATCATTTTAAATACGAAAGGAATTTTTGATGATGTTCGGCCGGAACTGAAACGGCTGCTTAACTTTATTGATGGCAGACAGCCGGAAGATTCTTTTACACAAGATCTCTCCAAGGCTGTGGAATCTGCCAAGCGCAATGAGAAATGGAGGCATGACTACATGACGCTGCAAATGGCTTATGACGAGAAATACCGCGAGGGGCTGGAAACTGGCATTCAGCAGGGCATTGAACAAGGCATTACAACATCTGCCCGTCGTATGCTTTCCTCCGGTAAATATTCGGATTCTGAAATTTCTGAAATTACCGGACTTTCCGTGGAACAAATTCAAGCTTTAAAGAATTCCGCAAAATAAACTCTTATTATTTTTAATTCAATACTTTATAATTCAAGAATAATCTTGAGGTTATTGTCCTGTACGCTTGCTCCTACATTACCATCAAGAGCCAGACATAAATCCCCGTATTGTAAACAGGCAGCCGAACGATTTTCAAACTGTACTCTGCGCAGATTGCTTTCGATTCTGGCAAGCACTTCTTCCATATCAAAAGGTTTTGTAATGTAATCATCTGCCCCAAGACGAAGCAGATCAATTTTATTCTGTGTCGTTTCTTTCGCTGAAATAATAAGAACCGGTATCGTAAATTGTCTGCGTATATCTGCCAGAATAATATCGCCGCTTCGATAGGGTAGCATAATATCAAGTATGATCAGATCAATTTTTTCTTTGTGTAAGAAATCCAGAACATGGAGTCCATCATATTGACTGTACACAACATATCCGTTTTCTTTCAGGAAATCTGTTAACAGCGTATTGATTTCCACATCATCTTCAATTATTAATATTTTATCCACTTGTGTACCTCTTTTTTACAGGCAATAACCTTCTCCCCTGAGTTTCTTTCCCTCTTCGATATAAGAAAGTGCACTCTCTTTTAACCCTGCAATTTCTTCTTCCGTCAATGCCCGCGTGACCTTCGCCGGTCTGCCCATAACCATGCTGCCGTCCGGGATATTCTGGTGTTCAAGCACAAGGCTTCCTGCTGCGATGAGACAGTTTTTTCCGATCACACTGCCGTTCATCACCGTTGCGCCCATGCCGATTAATGTGTTGTCCCCGATCGTGCAGCCATGAAGAATTGCATTATGCCCCACCGTCACATAATCGCCCACCATGGTCGGGTCGACTTTGGAAGTGTGGACCGTGCAGTTATCCTGAATGTTTGTCCCTTTTCCGATGATAATTTTATTGTCATCCCCACGCAGTACCGCATAAAAAAGAATGGTACTGTCCGCACCGATGGAAACATCCCCCATCACCACAGATTCCTTTACGATATTGGTTGATGCCGCTATACTTCCCGTTGTTTTTGTCATGACCGATTTCCTCGTTTCTTTCCTTATTTTCATACTGTTTTTAGTATAACATCTCCGTTTTTGCTTCTCAACATACTCTTTTTGGAAAAGAAAAAAGCGAGGACATCAGCAGATGCTCTCGCTCGACTCCACTTTACGATTTATTCGTAAATGTGTTTCTTTTTATCTTTTGCTTTCGCCTGTTTTTTCTTTAACGGGTGTTTTGGATTCTTATCTGACATAGTAATCGCCTCTTTTCCTCATATTCATATGTCAAATTTGTTTCCTTTGTTATGCCTACGTTATAGCACTGTATTCTGGCAATGTCAACCCTGTCTGTTAATTATTTTGTGTTTTTTCTGTGAATACGATAAATTTACTCATTTTAACGCAAGTTGTCAGGCATTTTGTGTTTGTGTTTTTTCTGTGAACTTACAAAATCCTCCCAAAAAAGTCATTGACATTTTAAATTTTCATCCCTATAATGGTAAAAGTTCGGTTGCTAACTATTTAAAATCATTTTAAGAAAGGAGTGATTTCTTGCAGGATTTCGATGAAGAACAACTCAAAGAAATTCATATGGGCCGCCTGATCCAGGTACTGTCCCATCAGATGAAACGGAAAAGCTGTGTGAACTCCATGATCAACGACGATGGTCTGACCACCATGCAGAAACATGTGTTGAAATTTCTTCTTCTGGAAACCCTTCACAAGGTTGTCTACCAGAAAGACATCGAAGAAGAATTTCAGATCCGCAAATCCACGGCGACCGGAATGCTGCAGCTTCTCGAAAAAAATGGTTTTATTGTGCGGGAAAGCGAAAAAAAAGATGCCCGTCTGAAACGCATCATTCCTACAAAGAAAGCGGAAGCACTCCGTCCGAGCATCCTTGCACACATAAGGCAGTCGGAAACACAGCTTACGACAGATATTTCCGAAGCTGATGTTCTGACCTGTAAAAAAGTGCTCTGCCAGATGCTCTATAACGTATCAGAACATAAGGAGGTATGTAAAAAAAATGAATAAGAAACTTTTACAATCCGTCCGGGAATACAAAAAGCAATCCATCATTGCCCCTCTTCTGGTTACATTAGAGGTACTGATGGAAGTATTGATTCCTCTGGAAATGGCAAAAATTATTGATATTGGCATTGCAGAAGGAAATCTCGGATATATTATCCAAAGAGGACTTATCCTTGTAATTATGGCAATGATGTCCTTGTTTTTCGGTGTACAGGCCGGAAACTTTGCAGCAATTGCCGGAGCCGGATATGCCAAAAATCTGCGGCACGATATTTATTATAAAGTACAGGATTTTTCCTTTAAAAATATTGACCATTTTTCCACGTCCGGACTCGTTACCCGTATGACCACCGATATTACCAATATCCAGATGGCTTATATGATGAGTATCCGTCTGCTTGCAAGAGCTCCGATTATGATCGTTTTATCCTGGATCATGACGCTGACGCTCAGCAAAAAAGCCGCACTCTTATTCTTAATCGTCATCCCGGTGCTCGGTGGAACGCTGTTATTTATTGCAAAGAAAGCCCATCCACATTTCATCAAGGTGTTTGACGAATACGATGATTTGAACAACTCTGTACAGGAAAATGTAAATAAAGAAGTAAGTTCTTCTAGCACTAGTGCAAGTGATATGGAACAGGCAAACGAAAAGAAAGTATCTGGTGTTACAATTTATTTCCCTGATGCTAATGGTGAAAAATTAATTCCAACACAAAGACAGATAAATTTAAATCGTGAAGATAAATATAAAGCTGTTGTACAAGCATTAATAGATGGACCTATTTCTGATAAAGAAGGTATCTATATCATGCCAAAAGATACACAAGTTTTATCAGTTAAAGTAAATAATAATATTGCCACTGTTGATTTTAATAAAGCATTTAAAACAAATTTCACAGGTGGTTCTACTGGGGAATTGATGTTGATTGGCTCTATTGTAAATTCTTTAACAGAATTCAAAGATATAAAAGCAGTTCGCTTTACTGTTGAAGGAAAAGTATTAGAAGCATTAGATAATCATTTAGATTTAACAGTACCTCAAGAACGCATGGGAGATTTGTTATAAAAAATAAAACATAAGAAGGTGTTTTTTTCATGTTAAAAACGTTAGAAAATGATATTTTACGCCTCACTGTAGATACTCATGGTGCTGAAATTCATAGCCTTGTAGCTAAAGATACAGGTATTGAATATATTTGGCAGGCTGACCCTAATTACTGGCAAAGACATGCGCCAATCTTATTTCCTATTGTTGGTAAATTAAAAAATGGTCAATATGAATATGATGGAACTGTTTATCGTATGCCAGGTCATGGTTTTGCTCGTGATAAAGAATTTGAGTTTAGCGGACAAACAGAAAATTCTTTGGAATACACATTGACTTATGATGAAGATACATTGAGAATGTATCCATTTAAGTTTAAATTAACAGTTACCTATACTATTAATTTTGCAGAAGTAAAAGTTTCATGGAAAGTAGAAAATCTTGATACAAAAGAAGATATGTATTTTTCCATTGGTGCTCACCCTGCATTCAATTGTCCAATTGGCGTTGAAGGCTCTTTTGATGAACATGAACTCG
>ERZ836939.3561-NODE-3561-length-12927-cov-46.270432_pt1 | contig 12927 bp, 15 predicted proteins | sample MGYA00519912_ERZ836939 | MGnify/ENA primary metagenome ERZ836939 (study PRJEB31850, sample SAMEA3708810) | human gut metagenome | biome: human gut; feature: human-associated habitat; material: faeces | place: China | collected 2014 ... | reverse complement strand
CCCGCTGGGTCAAGGCGTACTGGGCCGACAGCGTCAAGGACAGCTACAAGGCCGGCCTTGAGATCGTGGCGCTGGATCGCAACGAGCTGCTGCGGGATGTGCTGAGCGCTCTGGCCGATATCCGGGTGCCCATCTACACCATGAACGCCCGTCAGGTGGAAAACAACTGCGCCGTGGTCAGCCTGACCATCGGCATCAACAATACCGAGCACCTGAACCGTGTGGTGGCGCGTCTGTCCAAGGTCAAGGATGTGCTCAAAGTGACAAGGAGTTAAACCATGCGTGCAGTCATTCAGGCAGTGTCCTCCGCTTCTGTCCGGGTCAACGGCGGGGAGCCCCGCTCCATCGGCCCCGGCCTGGTCATCCTGCTGGGTGTCCGGGATACCGATACGCTGGACATCGTGCCCAAGCTGGCGGATAAGTGTGCTGGCCTGCGCATCTTCAAGGACGAAAACGACAAGCTGAACCTCAGTGCAAAGGACCTGGGCTATTCGGCACTGGTGGTCAGCCAGTTCACGCTCTACGGCGACACGAAAAAGGGCTACCGCCCCAGCTTTATCAAAGCGGCCCGGGCCCCGCTTGCGGTGGATGCCTACGAGCTGTTCCTTGCCGAGATGAACCGGCAGGGCCTCAGGGACGTGCAGCACGGCGAGTTCGGCGCGGATATGCAGGTGTCTCTGGTGAACGAGGGGCCCTGCACCATTGTCATCGACACGGACGAGTGGGCGCACCACTCGTAACGGCCCGCCCCCGGCAAAGCCGGAACATCTGAACAGTTAGAAGGATATAGGATATGAAAGCATTTCATCTTCTCGGCGCTGCGCCGCTTTATACCAACAGCTTTGTCCTGATCTCCGAAGCGGGCCATGCAGTGGTCATTGACCCCGCCGCCGAAGTGCAGGAGTACGATAAAATTTTCAAAGAGAACAACGCGACGCTCACCACCATCCTCTGCACCCACGGCCACTATGACCATGTGGGCAGTGCAGGGGTGCTGAGCCGGGAGTGGAAGGCCAGGATCTACTGTGAGCCCGCCGACTGCAGGGGCAGCCAGCTCTTTCCCCTGAAAAGCGCGGACAGCGGCTATGCGGAAGGGGAAAAGCTCACCGTGGATGAGCTGACCTTTACCGTCTGGCACACCCCCGGCCATACCGAGGGCGGTGTGGTGCTGCTGTGCGGGGACTACCTCTTTGTGGGCGATACCGTGTTCCAGGGCAGCATTGGCCGCACCGATCTGGAGGGCGGCAGTATGCAGAAAATGGATGCCAGCCTGCGCAAGCTGGCGGGCCTGCCCATCCCCAAAGAGACCCAGCTGCTGCCCGGCCACGGGGATTTTTCCACCCTTGGCGAGGAACTGGCGAACAATTTCTATATCCGCAGCGCCCTGCGCGGCGGGAATGCGGACTTTTAAGGATAAAGAGAGAAAGACATGAAGATTTATATTACCGGCCTGCCCTCCGGCTACGAGGTGGAGCATCTGGTGCGCCTGTTTTACCCCATGGCTCCGCTCACCCTTACCCCGCCGGAAGAGGGCGAGGACTGTGTCTGGGCCGAGAAAAAAGAGGATAGTCTGTACGCCATGGTGCGGGAACAGGGCCAGAGCAGGGATGCGGCGGCTCCATTGCCCCGCCCCGTGGAAGCAGGCGGCGAGACGGTGGAGTTCACCCTTGCCAGCCTGACCTATGACCTGCTGCGGAGCTGGACCGGCATCCGCCCGCCCTGGGGCAAGATGACCGGCGTACGCCCGGTGCGGCTCATCCACGACAAGCGGGCCGCGGGCTGGACCGAAGCTGACATCGACCGGTTCTTTCTGGAGCGCTTTGACTGCTCCCGGCAGAAGTACGACATGGCCAAGGCCATCGCCGACCTGCAGGAACCCATCCTGAAGCTGGGCAGTGCCCCCAAAACGTACAGCCTGTATCTCGGCATCCCGTTCTGCCCCTCCCGGTGCAGCTACTGCAGCTTTGTCAGCTGCAACCTTGACCGGGACCGCAAGCTGGTGCAGCCCTATGTGGACTGCCTGTGCAGAGAGGTGGAGGCCATCCGGGAGCAGGCCGACAAGGCAGGACTGAAGCTGTGCAGCATCTATATCGGCGGCGGCACCCCCACCAGCCTGTCCGCTGACCAGCTCCGCCAGCTCATGGGTACGGTGCGGGAGAACTTCGACCTTTCCAAGGTGGTGGAGTACACGGTGGAGGCGGGCCGCCCCGACTGCACCGATGCCGAAAAGCTGGCTGTCATCAAAGAGTATGGGGCCACCCGCATTTCCATCAACCCCCAGACCTTCTCGGACGAGGTGCTGGCGGGCATTGGCCGCAGGCACTCGGCGCAGGATATCCTGGACTGCTATGCCGATGCCCGGAGGGCGGGCCATGAGGACATCAACATGGACCTCATCGCGGGCCTGCCCGGCGATACGGTCGCGGGCTTTGAGCACAGCCTGCGGCAGGCCATCGCGCTGGACCCTGAGAACATCACCGTTCACACCCTGACCCTCAAGCGGGCCTCCCGCATCGTCATCGAGGACCAGAAGGAGAACGACTACGCAGACGTAGCGGCTATGCTGGAAAAATGCCAGCTGCTGGCCGATGCAGGATATCGCCCCTATTACCTCTACCGCCAGAAGAACACCCTGCAGAATCTGGAAAATGTGGGCTGGTGCAAGCCGGGCCACGAGGGGTACTATAATATCTATATCATGGAGGAAGTCCAGACCATCCTTTCGGCCGGAGCAGGCGGCAGCACCAAGCTGGTGGCCGACGGCGGCCGACGGATGCAGCGCATCTTCAATTTCAAGTATCCGACAGAGTATATCCAGCGCTTTGCGGAGGTACTGGAGCGCAAAAAAGGAGTGGCTGATTTTTATGATCACGATTTGGGTCCCGAAACGTCTGGTTGAAGTCGGGCTGTACAACGTTGCCGCCCGCAGTCCGCAGGAGCTTGCCGCACTGAGCGAGCAGAGCTACCGCGACCGCGTGAAGTACGCCGCCGAAAAGGTGCGCCTTTCCGGCACCAGGATCGTCATGCTTACCGGCCCGTCGGCCAGCGGCAAGACCACCAGCGCCCACAAGCTGGCCGAGGAGCTGATCCGGCAGGGAACATACGCCCATGTGGTCAGCCTGGATAATTTTTTCCGTGGGGCGGAGTTCTACCCCCGCCTGCCCGACGGCACCCTGGATTACGAAAACCCCGATACCATGGACCTGCCCCTTGTCCGGCAGTGCCTGCATGAGCTGAGCGAGACGGGCAGGACCACCCTGCCCATCTATGATTTTGCCAACGAGCGGCGCTCCGACGAGACCGAGGCCGTGGATCTGCAGGGCGGTGTCTGCATTGTGGAGGGGATCCATGCCCTGAACCCGGAGCTCACCGGCCTTGTGCCTGCGGAGGATGTCTACCGCATCTACGCCGGCCTGCGGGAGGAATATGCCATCGACGGCCGCCGGGTCATCAACACCCAGGACATCCGCCTGTGCCGCCGCACCCTGCGGGACGCTGCCGCCCGGGGCCGCAGCCCCGAAAAGACCCTTGCCATGTGGGACCGGGTGCTGGACGGCGAGACCCGGTATATCAAGGGCTTCAAGACCACGGCGGATTTCCTGCTGGACACCTCCTTTACCTATGAGCTGGGCCTGATTTCCAGGCTGCTGGGCATCGTGCGCCGCCAGTTCACGCTGGAGGGCCACAACGCCGAGCTCTGGGACGAGACGGCCCGCCGCTTTGAGCACGTGGTCCCGCTGGATCTGGAGCTTCTGCCCGCCGACAGCATGCTGCGGGAGTTCTACGGCAGTGCCGTAAAATAAAATCGCGCTTTGCGGGGAAAACGTTCCATTCTCTTGTTCAAATGCGAAAAAACTGTTTCCAAATCCGCACGAAACTGTAAAAGTTGCGGTGGATTCGTTGCAATCAGTGCCTGAGTGCGCTATAATGATACCATCATCTGACAGCACACACAGGGCCAATACCCGTAAGAGAGGTGTCATTATGGATTTCAATAAGATCAAGGAAATGGGTCTGGAGTACGCGGAAAAGGGCCGCAATGCCGCCATGGATCTGGCAGAGCGCGGCAGAACGCAGGCAAAGATCGTCTCGGAGCAGACCAAGCTTGCCCGGGCACAGCGTCAGCTGGGTGCACTGGTCTACAGCCTGGCCAAGGGCAACGAGGAGAACCAGCCCCTTGTGGATAAGTATATCGAGATGATCGGCAGCATCGAGGCCAACCTGAACGCCCTCAGAGAGAGCCTTGGCCCCGCTGCCGAGGTCATCACCCACGATCTGAACGAGGAGCCCGCCGAGGGCAGCGGCATCACCATTGAGCTGACCGTGGAAAAGGACAAAAAGCCTGACACGGACAAAAAGACCTGCCCCCAGTGCGGTGCGCCGGTCTCTGAGGATGCGCTGTTCTGCAACAAGTGCGGCGCACAGCTGTAACCCCAAAAGCCTTGAAAGGGCGGTGTCCCCGTAGGGGGATGCCGCCCTTTCTGCACAGAAACAGGGTAAAGTGTGAAAATTCTGGAAACAATTGAAATGAAAAGCCGGAAAATGCGCTTGTCCCCTTGAAAAATCGCGGATTCTGCGGTACAATCGAGCTCGGGTTTTTGAGCAGAGGAAAGGGGAGTGCACCCATGCAGGACTGGCCCGAACGGGAACGCTACACGGCGGAGGATCTACTGCAGATCATCCGCATTTTGCGCGACAGAGAAAACGGCTGCCCCTGGGATAAGGTGCAGACCCACGCATCCATCCGAAAAAACTTTCTGGAGGAGACCTGCGAGGCGCTGGAAGCCATTGATGCCGACGACGCGGCTATGATGCGCGAGGAGCTGGGCGACGTGCTGATGCAGGTGGCGTTCCATATCGTCATTGAGGAAGAGCGGGGCCGGTTCGATTTCGAGCAGGTCTGCCGGGAGGTGTGCGAGAAGCTGGTGTTCCGGCACCCGAACATCTTTACCTCTTCGGCGGCTAAAAATGCTGGTATAAACAGCTGGGATGCGCTCAAAAATAAGGAAAAGGGCCGCACCACGCTGGCGGATGAGCTGAACACGGTTCCGGCCACCCTGCCCGCCCTGATGTATGCCCAGAAGATGCAGAAGCGTGCCGCCCGCAAGGGCGCGTTTGCGCAGACGGCAGAGGATGCCGCCGCTGCCCTGAAGGCTGCTGAGTGCGGCTGGGAGGAAGCGGTGCCGGAAAATGCCGCCGAGCGGGCCGGGGCGCTGCTGTTTGCAGCGGCCAATGCCATGCGGCTGGCCGGTGTGGACGCGGAAGAGGCCCTGACCTTTGCATCCGGGCGGTTCCGTCAGGAGCTGCTGCAAAAGACCGAAGATTCAGACGGGCAGGAACGCCCTGCCACTGTCTGATAGAAAAAGCTGAGTAAAATTTTGTGGAGGTACCCCATTATGACCAAGACCGATCTGATCGCACAGGTTGCAGCAAACACCGAGATGAGCAAGAAGAGCGCCGAGCTGGCTGTCAATGCCGCTTTCGATGCACTGAGCAAGGCAATGGCTGAGGGTGAGAAGATCACCATCTCCGGCTTTGGCACTTTTGAAATCCGTGAGCGCGCAGAGCGCCAGGGCATCAACCCCCGTACCCGTGAGCCCATCACCATCGCTGCTTCCAAGAGCATTGTCTTTAAGCCGGGCAAGGCTCTGAAGGATACCCTGTAAGTTTGATCTTTGCCGCCGGGGCCGCAGTGGTTCCGGCGGTTTTTTTGTAAAACCTCTCAGTCAGCGCTTCGCGTTGCCGGCTCCCCTGTCCGGAGGTGCGGCGGCGGACAAAGCGCAATGATGGAGAGGGCCTGCTTTTCTGGAGGATCATAACATGAGACTGGATAAATACCTGAAAGTTTCGCGGCTCATCAAGCGCCGCACCGTGGCAAACGAGGTGGCCGATGCGGGCCGCATCCTCATCAATGGCAAGATCGCCAAGGCCAGCCAGGCGGTCAAGGAAGGGGACATCATCGAGGTCACCTTCGGCAACCGGCCCATCAAGGTAAAGGTGCTCTCTGACGTGGAGCCCCGCACCAAGGATGTGGCCCGGGAGATGTACGAGATCATCAGCGAATGACCCACAGTCACCTGCGGCGGCATTGCGTCAGCAATGACGGTGTGGTTTGTTCTATCCCGGATGCTGTTTGCATAACCTTCACCAGAAGGGGGAGAGATGCATGGCAGAGCAGGCGGGGAACAGCGACCTCATCCTGGAGAACCGGGAAAAGCTGACGGTAACAGGGGTCAGGCGGGTGCTGCAGTGCAACGCGGAGAGCGCCGCCATTGAAACAGCCCGGGGCGTGCTGCAGCTGGCCGGGGCGCAGCTCAACGTGACCAGCCTCGACCTCGACAGCGGGGAAGTGAAGCTGACGGGCCGCATCGACACGGTGGAGTACACCGCCGCGCGCACCCCGGGCGGCTTTCTGTCCCGGCTGCTCCGCTGATGGCACCGGCTCTTGCGCCCGCGCTCATCGGGCAGGAGGCGGCTGCCTGCGCCCTGCTGGGCCTTGTGCTGGGCAGCGTGCGCGCGGTGTTTCCGGTCAGGGGGCGGGCGGCGTTCCTGCCGGATATGGCCCTTGTGGGGGCTGTCCTGCTGGGCCTGCAGAGCTATGCCGCCGCCCTGAGCGCCGGGGGCGTGCTGCGGTGGTATATGCCGGGCAGCGCCTTTCTCTGCGCCTTTGGGGCCGAACGGCTTCTGCGGCCTGCCCTGCAGGCGTTGGAACAGGGGCTGTTCTGGCTGGCAGCGGGGCCGCTCCGGCTGGCAGCGGGGCCGCTCCGGCTGGCCCGGCGGGCATTGCAGCCGCTGGCAGCAGCCCGCAAAAAACGGGCGGAGCAGGCCAGAGCGCGCCGCGCGCAAAAAAGAAGCGCAAAAAAACCGAAAAAGAACTTGCCAAGCACACGGCGGTTGTTGTATAATTCTAACGTATCAAAGTAAGAGTACAGGCGTTTCGGGCCTGCTGAGCACAGGAGGCGCTGAAAAATGGCAAATACCACCCGGAAAAAGCGCAGACGCAGCCCGTTTGTGCGGACGATCCTTCGTCTTTTCTTCATTCTGCTGCTGTTGAGTATGCTGGCGGCCTACATCTCCAATCAGGTGTCCATCAGCTCCCGGCGTGCGGAATTGCAGACGCTGAGCGAGCAGATCGAACAGCAAAAGACCCAGAACGAGGAGATGAAGCGCATCCTCAGCGGCGATGCCGACGATGTGACCGAGTGGGTCGCCCGGGATTCTTACAACTACGCAGCCCCCAACGAGCGCATCTTTGTGGATGTGACCGGCAACTGAGGGCACACCCCGCCGGGCAGCTCTGCGGACAGACCCGGTGCCCCCACAAAAAGAGAGCAAGGAGTATTGAGTTTTGGCAATTGAGGTAGGGAACGTACTGGAAGGCCGTGTGACCGGCGTAAAGCCCTTTGGTGCATTTGTTGCGCTGCCTGAGGGCAAATCGGGCATGGTCCACATTTCCGAGGTGTCCAATGAATATGTGCAGGATATCAACACGGTGCTGCACGACGGCGATGCTGTGAAGGTGCAGGTCATCAACATTGCACCGGACGGCAAGATCGCGCTGTCCATCAAGCGGCTGCTGCCGCCGGCACCCCGTCAGCCGCGCAGTGACCGTGGGCCCCGGCCCGGCGGCCCGCGCCAGAACGGCCCCCGCGAGGGCGGCCATTTCGGCAATTCCCGCGGCGGCGGACGGCCCCCTCGTGAGGGTGGGCGCGGCCCTGCCCGGGACGCTGCACCCCGTGTGTGGCAGCCCAAGGCCCCGGCCAAGAGCGATAACCTGAGCTTTGAGGATATGATGAGCCGCTTCAAGAGCCAGAGCGAGGAAAAGATGGCCGACCTCGACCACGAGACCAACAACCGCCGCGGCGGCGGTTATGCACCGCGCTCCCGCCGCGGCCGCTGAGCCATAGAACGAACCGGGCCTGCCCCAGCGGGGCGGGCCTGTTTTTTGGTGGTGCGGCAACGCCCACGGACAAGAAAGGAACCAGAATGCCTGCAAAATTTGAACTGATCGCACCCTGCTTCTTTGGCTGCGAGGCAACTGCGAAATTTGAGCTGACCCGCATCGGGGCCGAGAACATCCGGGTAGGGGATGGCCGCCTGACCTTTGCGGGCGGGCCGGAGATGATCGCTGCCGCCAACCTGAACTTGCGCACGGTGGAGCGCGTGATGCTGCTCCTCAACACCTACCCTGCTTCCACCTTCGATGAGCTGTTTGACGGCGTGTACAGCATCCCCTGGGAAGAGCTGCTGCCCGCCGATGCCGCCTTCCCTGTGACCGGTTCTTCCCTGAACAGCCAGCTCACCAGCGTGCCTGCCTGCCAGAGCATCATCAAAAAGGCTGTGGTCAAGCGCCTGATGAACAAGCATCATACCTCTGTTCTGCCCGAGACCGGCGCGGAGTACAAGATCCGCTTCATGCTGCGCAAGAATGTCTGCGAGATCATGCTGGATACCACCGGCGAGGGCCTGCACAAGCGCGGCTACCGCCGCAACGCCATGGAGGCCCCCATCCGTGAGACGCTGGCCGCGACCATTGCCGACCTGGGCCGTGTCCGCCGCGACAGTCTGGTGGAAGATCCCTTCTGCGGCAGCGGCACCCTGCTGATCGAAGCCGCCCAGAAGGCCATGAACATTGCCCCCGGCCTCAAGCGCCGCTTTGCCGCCGAGCGTTACAGCTTTGTGCCCGCTTCCCTCTGGGCCGAGCAGCGTCAGAAAGCGCTGGCAGAGTCCAAGCTGGATGTGGGCTTTGAAGCCTTTGGTTACGATATCGACCCCGCCGCCGTGGCACTGGCCAATGCCAACGCAAAGCTGGCCGGTGTGGAAAAGCGCTGCCATTTTGAGGTGGCCGATGTCGCTGACTTTGCGGCAAAGCCCGAAGCCATCGTTCTGACCAATCCCCCGTACGGCGAGCGGATGAGCACCATCGAAGGTGCCGCCAAGCTGGCCCGCACCCTGGGCCAGCAGATGGCCGAGCATCCCTGCGCGGGCCTGTACGCCATCACTGCCGATATGGAGTTTGAGAGCCACTACGGCAAGCGCGCCAACAAGCGCCGCAAGATGTACAACGGTATGATCCCCTGCCAGCTGTATATGTACTACGAGGCCCCCAAGTTTGAGCACAAGGCAAAGCCGATGCCCAAGCAGGGCTTTGACGGGAAGCGTACCGCCGAGTTCAAGAAAAAGTAAACAGGAGAACAAAAAGACATGGACGGTCCGATGCGGCCTTATCTTCCGGAGCTTACCATCCGGGATTATAATATCTACCAGTGGTATCTGCGGGGCGTGCAGTATCAGCTGAACACGACCTACGGTCTCTACTCGTGCAGTCTGCTGCAGCACAACGGGGTTCTGTTCGCACTGCTGTCAGACAGCCTGGCCGGACGGGAGGCAACCTGCAAAAAGGTGCGCCTGCCCTGGACGCTCTGCTGGAGGCCGATGATGTGCCAGACCCAGGGCATCCTGCTCCGCCGCGCCTATGAAAAGGCCGTGCAGGAGAACCCCGCGCTGGAGCGGCTGTTTGAACAGGAGCAGGAGCAGGCGATCGTTCAGATGAACCTGAACGCCAAGAACTACACCGAGGTTGCCGAGCCTATGAGCAACATCTACGGCGCGCTCTACTCCACGCTTGCCACCGATGAGAACAGCCAGCGCAAGAGTATGCGCTATATCGGCAGCTGCATCGGGCGGGTGTTCTACCTGCTGGATAAGGCGGGCCGTGTGGCCGGTGACAAGCGGGCCGGGCGGTACAATGTGTATCTGGTCAACGGTGTCGAGGACCCCGGTGCTGCACTGGAAAATGCCCGGCGGCAGTCGCTGGCTGCGGCAAACGATCTGGTGCGCGCCTACGGGATGCTGGATGTCAAGCTGAACAAGAGCCTGATCGACAATATTATGATCCTGGGCCTGCGCCATGCGGTGGAGCCGCTGGACCCGGAGAACCAGCCCGTGCGCTGGGAGCTGCCGTGAAGGCCCGCAAGAGCTGGGCTATGGCCTACTGCGGCATGGCGGCTGCCCTGAGCGTGGCCCTGATGCTGCTGGGGGCTGTGGTGCCGGTGCTGATGTTCATTGCCCCGGCAGTGGCCAGCCTGCTCATCGCCACGGTCTGCGTGGAGTGCGGCAGGACCATGGCCCTGACAGCCTACGGCGCGGTGAGCCTGCTCAGCCTGCTCTTTGTGCCGGATAAGGAGGTGGCGCTGGTCTTTGTGTTCCTGCTGGGATATTACCCGCTGGTCAAGCCCCGGTTGGAGCGCATCCGTCCGCCGCTGGTGCGGGGGCTGTGCAAGCTGCTGCTCTGCAACGGTGCCGTGCTGGCCATGTACGGGCTGGTGCTGCTGCTGGTGCCTGCGGGCAGCATTTCGCAGGAACTGAAGACCACCGCGCTGGCGGTCTCGCTGGCCACCCTTGCCATGGGCAACGTGGCTTTTCTGCTGTATGACCGGGCGCTCCACAACCTGCTGCAGGTGTATCAGCTGGTGTGGCGGCCGAAACTGCATAAGATGCTGGGAAAAAGATAATGGGTCAAACCCCTCAGGCGGGCTTACGCCCGCCAGCCCCCCTAATAGTGGGGCCCTTGGCATTTCGTAAAGTTTCCCTATATACACAAACTGTATTGCTCTGCCAAGGCCGCCCCTAGTAGGGGCGGTGTCATCCCGAAGGGATGACGGTGGGGTTTAATAGCAGGGCTTTGTCTAAGAGGATTCTAATTGAGAGGAGTGATGTCTACCACCAGTTGACACAAAGCGCCGGGCCACACGGGTGACAGCCGTGAGGGTGACGAGGAGAGGAATCATCGAAAATTTCGGCGGATGTTTCTCCGGCTGACCATGGGCTATACCAGCCGCAGAGAGGGGCAAAAATCGGCAGTGATACCGTAACAGATCCCCTCAAAGAAAGCCATACAAGAACATAAACTGTTACAGGAGGCTGACAGCTGTACTGTGCGCGTTTTTTGCGCCGGGCTGTCGGCATGGAGGTGTTTTGTATGTGTGGCATTGTTGGTTATGTTGGAAAACGGAATGCACAGGATGTTTTGCTGGATGGTCTGGAAAAGCTGGAGTACCGCGGCTATGATTCCGCCGGTGTGGCGCTGGCCTTGGAGGGCGGCATCCGGGTGGTCAAGAGCAAGGGCCGTCTGGCCGAGCTGCGCAAGCGGCTGGCGGTGGAGGCCCTGGCCCGGAGCGGCTGCGGCATCGGCCACACCCGGTGGGCGACCCACGGGGAGCCCAGCGATGTGAACAGCCACCCGCATTCCACGCCCCGGGTGAGCATCGTCCACAACGGCATCATCGAGAACTATGGTGTGCTGAAGGAGCGGCTCATGGCCAAGGGCTATACCTTTGAGAGCGAGACCGACACCGAGGTCCTGGTCAAGCTCATCGACAGCTGCTATGAGGGCGAGCCTCTCAAAGCCCTGCGCGCCGCTCTGGCCATGGTGCGGGGCAGCTATGCGCTGGCTGTTCTGTTCCGGGATTTCCCGGATACCTTGTTCGCGGTCAAGCGGGAGAGCCCGCTCATCGTGGGCTGGGGCGAAGAGGAAAACTTTATCGCGTCGGATATCCCGGCGCTGCTGAAATATACCCGCCGGTACAGCGTGCTGGAAGAGGGGGACATGGCGGTGGTGAACGCCGACGGCATCCGCTTCTACAATGAGTTCGCGGAGCCGGTGGAGCGGGAAGTTCTGACCGCCAACTGGGATCAGGAAGCTGCTGAAAAGGGCGGCTACCCGCACTTCATGCTGAAGGAGATCAACGAACAGCCTGCGGCCATCACGGCCACAGTGAGCCCTCGCGTGGAAAACGGTCTGCCCGACCTGCGCGTTCCTGAGCTGACGGATGAGCGGCTGCGCCGCATCGGTACGGTGCATCTGGTGGGCTGCGGCACGGCCATGCACGCGGGCATGGTGGGCAAGGCTGCCATCGAGGCGCTGGCCCGGGTGCCTGCACAGGTGGAGATCGCCAGCGAGTTCCGCTACCGGAACCCCATCCTGCGGCCGGAGGATCTGGTCATCATCATCAGCCAGTCGGGCGAGACCAGCGATACGTTGGCAGCCCTCAAGTTGGCCAAGAGCCGGGGCGTGCCGGTGCTGGCCATTGTGAACGTGGTGGGCAGCAGCATTGCCCGTGCGGCGGATTATGTCATGTACACCTATGCCGGCCCTGAGATCGCCGTGGCCTCCACCAAGGCCTACATGGTGCAGATGTGCGTGCTCTACCTGTTCGCCCTGCGGCTGGCTTACGCCCGGGGAATGCAGACCGATGCCGAGATCCGCCGCCTGACAGCAGAGCTGCTCCGGGCTGGGGAGGTCATCAAGCCCCGCCTGGCCGATTGTGAGCAGATCAAGTATCTGGCCAGCCGTTTCGTCAATACCCAGAGCTGCTTCTTCATCGGCCGCGGGTTCGACTATTCGCTCTCGCTGGAGGGCAGCCTGAAGCTGAAGGAAATCAGCTATGTCCACTCGGATGCCTATGCGGCGGGTGAACTCAAGCATGGCACCATCAGTCTGGTAACAGACGGCGTGCCGGTGATCGCCCTTGCCACCCAGAAGCAGGTCTACGAAAAAACCATCTCCAACGCCAAGGAGACCAAGAGCCGCGGCGCAAAAGTCCTGCTCTTCACCACCCAGGATGCCGTGGTGCCCGATGGCGTGGCCGACTATGTGGTGCGTCTGGATGACTACGATGACCTGCTGATGCCCTTGCAGCTCATCGTTCCGTTGCAGCTGTTTGCCTACTATATGGCTGTTCTGCGCGGCTGTGATGTGGATAAGCCCCGCAATCTCGCCAAGAGCGTGACCGTGGAATAACCGTAGAATCAGAAATCAAGCCTTGCCAAACCCGCCCGCTGGTGGTATACTATCTAGGTAACCGATGCTAGTGTGGCGCAATGGCAGCGCAACTGATTTGTAATCAGTGGGTTGCAGGTTCAACT
>ERZ836939.3553-NODE-3553-length-12957-cov-5.187955_pt1 | contig 12957 bp, 7 predicted proteins | sample MGYA00519912_ERZ836939 | MGnify/ENA primary metagenome ERZ836939 (study PRJEB31850, sample SAMEA3708810) | human gut metagenome | biome: human gut; feature: human-associated habitat; material: faeces | place: China | collected 2014 ... | reverse complement strand
GGGTCCGGGGAAAGGCGACTATGAGCACGAAGTGCTCATCTGGAGCCGTCCCCGGGGGCGTTTTGCCTTCTTTTTCGCCATGGAAAAAGAAGGTCGCCGCCCGCAGGCGGCGAAACTCCCGCGATTGACAAGAGCATCCAGAATCAAAAGGGAGGAATCACGATGGCCATAAAACCCCGTCTCTCCGCTCTCTTTCTGACCGCTGCGCTGGCGGCCGCTCTCTGCGCCTGCGCCCCCAAGGAGGAGCCCCCCCAGGTCCCGGAGGAGCCCTCCGTCTCCGTCCTGGCCCCTGAGCCGGAACCGGAGCCAGAGCCCGAGCCGGAGCCCCCCTACATAAATCCCCTCACCGGGGAGGGCAGCTGGGAGGACGTGGCCCGGGACCGGCCGGTGGCCGTGATGCTCAACAACCTGAAAAAGGCCCTGCCCCAGCTGGGGGTGTCCCAGGCGGACATCATCTACGAGGCCCCCGCCGAGGGGGGCATCACCCGTATGCTGGCGGTGTTTCATTCGGTGGACGGGGTGGGAGACATCGGCTCGGTGCGCTCCGCCCGGGACTACTATGTGTCACTGGCCCTGGGCCACGACGCCCTGTTCCTCCACGCGGGCGGGAGCCCCAGCGCCTACCTGGCCATCAAAAACTGGGGGGCGGCCGCCTTTGACTGCGTCAACGGTCCCTACGAGGGCACCCTGTTCTGGCGGGACAAGGAGCGGCGGCGGAACATGGGGCTGGAGCACAGCGTGCTCACCTCCGGGGAGACCATCTCAGAGCTGCTGCCCACCTACGGATACCGCATGGAGCATAAGGAGGGCTTCTCCTACCCCGTCCAGTTCCTGGACGAGGGGCAGTCCGCCCAGGGGGACCCGGGGACCAAGGTGTCCGTCACCTTCTCCACCTATAAGACGGGGGTGTTTACCTACGACCCGGAGACCGGGATGTACGCCGTGGAGGAGTACGGCAGCCCCTATGTGGACGGCAACACGGACGGGCAGGTCCAGGTGAAAAACGTCCTGGTCCTGCGCACCGACGTGTCCAACGTGCCCGGGGACGAGGCCGGGCGGCTGAAGGTGCGCACCACCGGCACGGGCAGCGGCCTGCTTTTCTGCGACGGCACGGTGCAGGAGATCACCTGGTCCAAGGCCCGGGACAGCGCCCCCATGACCTACCTCACCCCCGACGGCCAGCCGGTCCGGCTGGGGGTGGGCCCGTCCTATGTGAATATCGTCAGCAACTCCGCCCAGGTGACGGTGGAATAGCATGAGAAAAAACAGGGCCCCCGGCATATGCCGGGGGCCCTGAGCGCATATCTTCGGAGGATAACGGTTTATACAGCTTCCGATATGAACCTCGCAGAGATGCCTGGAACTTGCTTGAAAGGACCGCTTGCCTGTTGACTTTTGTTTTGATCAAATTAAACGGCAAATGTCAATCGTCTGATTCCGCTGACAAAAATTTCACCGCAACAAATCTTCTCTGCCGTCACATACTGACGAATGGAAACGAACGATGGGCGGGGGTGGAACAGGTGCGGGACAGCGGAGCGCCCTGGGTGAGCTGGGTCTTGTTGGTGGTGTGCTTTATGCTGGCGGTGCCGGCCTCCGTGCCGGAGACGGCCTCCCCCGCCTCCGCACCCGCCCAGGTTGAGGCGGAGCCGGAGGAGACCGATATGCCGGTGGTGGCCCTCACCTTTGACGACGGGCCGCGCTCCTCCACCACCGGGCGGCTGCTGGACGAGCTGGCCCTGCGGGAGGTGCCCGCCACCTTCTTCCTCCTGGGCCACCGCATCCCGGGCAACGAGGACCTGGTGCGGCGGATGGCGGCGGATGGCCACCAGATCGGGGTGCACACTTACGACCACGTGGAGGTCACCGGCCTGTCACGGGAGGACTTCGACTTGCAGGTGGGCAAGACCCGCAGCCTGCTGCTGGACATCCTGGGCGAGGGGGAGTTCTGGCTCCGGCCCCCCTATGGGATCACCGACGAGGCAGCCCGGCAGTGGGCGGACAGCCCCATCGTCCTGTGGTCGGTGGACCCGGAGGACTGGAAGGATCAGGACGTGGGGCGGATCGTGGCCGGGGTGGTGGAGCACGTCCAGGACGGGGACATCATCCTCATGCACGACCTGTACGGCAGCTCGGTGGACGCGGCGGTGCAGATCGTGGACGCCCTGCTGAGGAAGGGCTACTGCTTTGTCACCGTGGAGGACCTGCTGGTCCGGAACGGGATCGAGGCCCAGGACGGGGTGATTTACCGCTCAGGGCGGAAATAGAGGGCCGCATCCCTTTTGAATCGGAGTGAGACAGCGCCCGGAAGCGTGGCTTCCGGGCGCCGGTGTTTCCCGGGCGCTGGAGGGGCATGCCCCGCCCGGCGGGGGCATATATTGGTGCTGACCAATGCGTATTTTTGGGAGGCGAATTACCATGAAAACATTCCTGATCCGCCGAAGGGCCCTGTCTCTGGCTGCTTGCGCCGCCGCTGTCTGCCTGATGTTTTATGTGATCAACTACCCCGCCGCCGTGGACGCCTCGGCTTCCCAGCGGCAGCTGCCCATCTACTGCGTCCAGCGGGACCAAAAGCTGGCCTCCGTCAGCTTTGACGCGGCCTGGGGCAACGAGGACACCCAGCAGCTCATTGACATCCTGGACCGCTACCAGGTAAAAGCCACCTTCTTCGTGGTGGGGGACTGGGCGGACAAATACCCTGAGTCGGTGAAGGCCCTCCACGACGCGGGCCATGAGGTGATGAACCACTCCAATACCCACGCCCACTACCCCCAGCTGTCGGTGGAGGAGATCGTGGCCGACCTGAACGCCTGCAACGACAAGATCGAGGCCATCACCGGCGTGCGGCCCACCCTGGTCCGCCTCCCCTACGGGGACTACGACGACAACGCCGTTCGGGCGGTGCGGTCCACCGGCATGGAGCCCATCCAGTGGGACGTGGACAGTCTGGACTGGAAGGAGATTCCGGCGGAGGAGATCGTCCAGCGGGTGACGGGCAAGGTGCAGCCCGGGTCCATTGTGCTCTTCCACAACGCGGCGCTTCACACGCCGGAGGCCCTGCCGTCCATTCTGGAGACGCTGATTCAGGAGGGCTATACCCTTGTGCCCATCTCCCAGCTGATTCTGGGCGGGGAGTACAACACCGACTACACCATCGATCACACGGGCCGGCAGTGTCCGGCGTAGCGGAAAAAGAGCCCGCCTCCCCGGATGGGGAGACGGGCTGTGCGCGTCTTGGCGGAAGCGGTCAGAGCGGCTCAGCGCCAGCTCTCGGTTCCGTTGGACTTGGTGTAGTTGTGGGCGTTGGTGGCCTCCATGATCTGGAAGTAGCCCCAGTGGGCCCGGGTCAGGTCGGTGAACTGGACCAGATCGGCCTGGTGGTCGATCACATAGTCCCGGTCGGCCGCGCGGCCCAGCATGTTGTTGACGATGGTGGTCACCTGAGCGCGGGTAATCTGGTCATTGGGACCGAAGTTCCCGTTGGTGTAGCCGCCGATCCAGCCGTAGCTGGCCGCCTGAGCCACATAGGTGTAGAACCAGTCGCTGCGGGATACGTCGCTGAAGTAGCACACGGCGTTCTCGGGCTCATAGGCGAAGGCCAGAGCGATGACGCAGAACTCCGCCCGGGTGATGGGATCGTTGGGACGGTAGTTGCCGTTGGCGTCGCCGGAGACCATGCCCAGAGAAGCCAGGGTGTTCACTGCGGTGGCGTACCAGGCGTTGGCCGGCACGTCGGGGAAGGTCTTGGTGATGGTCACGTTCTTGTTGTTCAGCAGAGCGTAGAACATCTGAGCCACTTCCGCCCGGGTCATGGAGTTGTCGGGGCCGAAGGCACCGCCGGGATAGCCGGTGAGGTAGGCGATGTGGTCCGTCACGTTCAGCCAGCGGGACACGCCGGTGACGCTGGGATCAGCCAGGGGCACGGTGCGGGTGGCGGTGAACTCCGCCTCATTGGTGCCGGTTCGGATGATGCCCTCCTCGCCGTCGATGACGTAAGTGTAGCCGTCGGCGGTCTCAATGATGACCTCGTACCGGGTGCCCTCGGGCAGGTTGCGGATGACGATCTTGTCGCCGCCTTCCAGGGTGATCTCATCGCCGCTGCCAATGGTGCCGGTGTAATCGCCGTTGTAGTAGAAGTTGTTTCTCAGGTCGTCCCCGTCCTCATCGGTGAAATAGACGGTGAAGGTGAACTCGTCGTCCCCGCCGTTCACGTCCAGTTCGATGGACAGGTTGCCGGTGGGATCGCTGTCATTGTCATTGCCGCCGCCACCGGTGTAGTGGTCGTCGTCGTCCTTATCATCGTCGGGATCGGTATCCGGGCCGGTGCCGGGATCCTTCGTCTCATAGACCAGGGCGAAGGGGGAGAAGGAGTCGGTAGAGAATTTAATGTATTGCTGGCCTCCGGTAGTCACGACAGATACCTGCTTGTCGCCTTGTAGTACCTGAACACTATCCAGAGTAGGTAGATCACCTGTATCTACTGTGCTCTCACGGTCCATACCAACGTAATGGACCACCTTGAAGATTCCTTCTGCGTCGGCATTTTCAGGCATGGGCCAATAGATGTCCATGCTGCCCCGGCCCAGTGTCACCACGGTGTTGCCGTTCTCGGTATCCACCAGGTCCAGATAGGCTGTCTCACAGGCTCCATCGGACATTTCCGCGTGCGTCAGAGACGCATCCTCCATAGCCCCGTCGAACCCTTCGTTACCAGATACTTTGTCCACCAGCAGCTGGACGCGGTCCGCGTTATTCGTCACGTCAATGGATACTTCGGAGTCGTTGACTACGTAGGAGGCGTTGTTGCCCACTGCGGCGATCTCATTACCGGTAACACTGGACTCATTCGCCGCAATGACAGAGGTATTATCCTCCTTCTCCACCACGCTGCGGATAGTCAACTTGCCGGTGCCGATGAACACATTCAGAGTCTTGCTCTCATCGCCTTTGGTGAGCTTAGCCTGAATCTTATTCTGATCCAGCTCACCGGGATTGATTGTCATGGTATACTCTTCGTGAGCTGCAGTGGCACTCATTTCGATCTTGTCGTCGTCAACAATCGTATCCCCGTCCTTGTACAGAATCCGAACAGGAATCTTCTTGCCGTTGCCATCATCGCTGGGCTCCAGCGTGTACACATACCGGAGCGGATCGCCGCTTGCATCCGTTGCGTAGACGCCTGCGTACTTCATCTCCCAATTACGGGTCCCAGCCGCAGTTCCTTCCTCAACATTATACTCAAAGCGCAGAATAGTGGCCAGGTTTTCAGCCGTGGTCCCATTGCCCAGCCAAGTCTGAATGTTGGCGGGCAGGTCGATGTGATATCCGGGTTCAGGCAGGCCGCTGTTGTTGGCATTCGTGATGATATCACCATCGGCATTCGTCACACCGCCATAGCCGTCGCCGCCGGTGTAGATGGTGATGTCGGCGGGGGTGATGACGACCTCGTTGATATCGGCCACGCCGTCTTCGTCCTCGTCATAGCCCCACACGGCCCACACGGTCACAGACTGATCTTCGATGGTTACTGTCTCTACGATTTCCGGAATGTCGGCGTCGTTATAGCGGTAAACCTGTTTGTTCTGCTTTTCCGTGGTCCAGCCGGCGAAGATAACTTTTTCACCCGTACTGCTATACACCAAGTCCTCGCTTGTGACATAGCTGCTTAACGTATGTTCACCGGCAACCAGATCCTCTTTGACATAAATTTCCTTACCATATGCCTCATCGCTTCCAAAAAATCCGCCATTGGCGTTGAAGGTCAAATCATAGGAACCAACCACAGTCGGGTCGCAGGTGACCTCGATGGTGGTGATGTACTGGTCAGGATTGGGGGCGCTCCAATCCCCGTCAATCAGAACCAGGAGGATTTGCTGGGAATTGGAGTCCAAGATCATGTGCTGGGTGGAGTCGGTGTTGTTGATAAACTGCTTCAGATAGGGGATCGGGTCATTGACCTCAAAGTAGCAAGTCCAATCGCCATTTTCATCCTGCTGGAGCGGGCCGATCTTATAGGTCCCCTCCAGCACGGCGTACTCCTCATCCTCCATCTCGTGCTCCCGATTCTCGTTCATGCACTTCACCAGGACAGGCTTCGTGTACAGAACGTCCAGGATCTCGTCAATGGTGGGAAGTTCAGGAGTATCGCTGGCTCCGCACTTTACTTTAAAGGTAATTGAAGTGCCGGGAGCCACTGTCCAACTTCCTTTTCCGTCCTTCTCTGTATAGGAAAGGGTAACCTGCGCTGTGCCGCTGTCATCGGTTTCGTGTTTGTTTTCACCCGTGTAGCCGTTGTCTTCGTTATACTTATCTACGAACACACTGTTGTTCACGGTGAAGGTGTAAGTGCCATCAGCGTTCTTAACCGCATTCGTCACAACAACATCTTTAAAGTCGCTGAGGTTATATGTTGCATCTGCATGCGCCACCTTGGAATTGGTGCACTCCACAACGACCTGGATGTCCTGGGCCAGGAGGTCGTCCTTGGTGGGCGCTTCAGGCTCGGGGGTAGTGGACTCGTTGCAGCTCACCCGCACGGCGATGGGCGCGGAGCTGACAGTCCATTCCTCTCCGTCCCAGGTCAAAACAACCAGCACATTGCCATCATACGGGTTGTGGGTATCCTTGTCTGTGTAATACTGGTCAGAATTGTATTTGGCTGCATAGGCCCCGGCGTTCAAGGAGATGATATAGATTCCGTTTTCAAGGTCTGTGCCGTCATAGACGCTATAGCTGCCGTCCCAAACTCCATAGATCTTGGAGAGATGGCTGCTGTCACTGACACACTGTACTTCGATCCGGCCATCCAGCAAGTCCTCTATCTGATCATAAGTGGGGGCCTCTGGAGTCTCAGGCTCTGGCTCAGTATTGCAGAAGATTTTGACTGTGAAGCCTTCCTCAGGTACGACCCACTTGAGCCCGTCCCAGGTCAGGACGATCAGGTTGTCGCCGCTAGCCTTGTGGAGGTTCCCCAGGTCCTTTACCTGGTCGTAATACATTGCGTAGCTTTCAGAGTTAATTTGGATCACATAGGTGTTCCCCTGGATACCCAAATTTTCCCCGTCAACAGTATAAGTATCTTTCAGCAGGCCGCAGTCCAGGATCTCATGGTCAGAATTATTTGCACACTTGATGTGGATGTACCCCTCCAGCAAATTCTCCAAGTCTTCGGGCGGAGTCAGGGGCTCTTCGGGGGCTTCAGATTGGGTAAACCAGACCTCGATCTTGCAATCCTTCTCCACAGATTTGATGGTGTAGGTCCCATCATCAGGGATCGCGATGGCATCATTGTCAAGGGTGGCCTTCTCATACTCGAAGCCCTGGTCGGGAGTAAAGGTGATGGTGATATCCTTACCCTTTTGTGCCAGGATATAGCCCTGGACCTCTGTTCCATTGAAGGTCGCGGTACCGTTGTAGACTTCAACCGCCACCTTACAAGTTTCCACCACCGGAGGCAACGCCTCGAAGTGTGCCTGGATCACGTAAGTTTCTCCGGCCCTGTAAGCATACAGCTTTTCTCCGTCATCCTCCAAATCAGCAGCCAACGAAATGAGCACGTCATTGCACGTCCACTGGACAAACTCTGCTCCAACCTTCGCAGTGGCGGCGCCGCTCAGAGCAATGGGCTCGGTCACAGGGGCGTGATTTTCGTCGACATCAAGATTTTCGGTCTGGAGCTCAGGAGTCACTATGCCGAGCTCCGGATCAGCGGATTCATACCGGATAAATACCTGCCGGTAGTCCGGTGTGCCGTCGCCGGTGTCGTTGCCGTTGTCATCGATATTGCCCTTCTTGTCTTTAGCGTAGACAACAGTGAGCGTCATGTCATGGCTGACATTCTCAAAAGTGTAGGAGCCATCTGTGCCGATGTACTCAGAGACATCAACGCCATCGACTACCGCATAGTCCAGAGCATAGCCGGAATTTGCACTAAGCTGGATTGTAGCGTCTTCTCCGCTATCAACCTGGAATGAAAGTTCTTGTCTGCCGTCTTGCCCGCCGTAAGAAACGGTACCGTTTGTGACATTGACCGTGATGGTGTGGTCGGTCTCGCAGGTGACGTTGAAGGTGACGGGGGTTTCGCCGTCTTTGGCCACCCAATCTTTCCCATCATATACCAAGGTAACGCTCTTAGTTTCACTAGATGGCGTATGGGTTCCGTTTGTAGTGTTGTACTGCGTCACATAGTAATCTGATTTAATCTGGATCGTATAAGGATAGCCGTTCAAAGCGTTTCCACTTACCTGATTGGGGGTTGGCCGGGTAACGCTCGACATATTCAATACATAACGTCCAGATTCATGGTTTTCCTCATCGTTTGTGCAATCGACAATAATATTATTATTCAGAATCGATTTTAGCTGTTCCTCAGTCGGAGCAAGCACCGGAGTCGTTCCATTAATATAAATTGCAATACGATCTTCCGAAGTCTGTCGCACGTTTAAGTATGCCGTATTTCCCAATGCGCGATTCGATCCGTCGCTGCCCTTGACGCCTTCCAGCCGTGCATTTGCATACCCTTCTGCTGTAGACCAGGATGTAACTTCTGTCCCATCTTTGCAGATTGCAGTCAAAGTAACCTGAGTCCCCATGGGAATATGCTGCGGCTGTGCACCATCACTCAGCGCAGTTGCTTGATATGTGTAAGTTTTTTCTGTGTTCGTTTTGGGATCGTATGCTTCAAAAGAAATCAGGCATCCCGGAACCGCTTCCGCAGTAACCCCTGTGCCTCTCCACACATCCAAAGCAACATCTTCCGCTTCCTGCCAGGTCCAGAGATAGATCTTCAGAGTATTCGGGCCTTCACGATCTTCGTCTGTTACGCCAAGATACAGATATCCAGTCCCCTGTACCCAAGAGGCCTGACCATAGACAGCGTCAAAATCATACCCATTCCCGGTATAATAGTAATACCCATTCGCCGGCTCAAAGTTAAGGCAACCATTTTCACCCGCTTTTACGCGGAGGTCGTTCTTTGTGAATGCCAACATCCCGTTCACATAAATTTCGACATTGAGCTGATATCCGCTGCCTGTGGGCTCTTTATACTCCAGAAGTCCATATCCAGTATTGATCTGGTTTTCTTCCAGTGTCTCACCCATACAGTTCTCACAGGTACAATTTTTTGGACAAATACAGCCGCCCTCACAAAGGCAGGTATTTTGACCGCAGCCGCAAACAGTCGTCAGATATATCGCAATATCTTTCAGCGCTCCTTGATCAAGCGATGTGGACGGATTAAGCTGGTAGTCCGATTTATACAAGGTGGTATTTGGCGTAAACCAGTACTGGCCTGCCGTCAAAGTGTTCGGTGTCTGAACTTCTTGATCGTATGCGTACTGACCATTTACATAAACGGTCAGTTTCCGCGTATAGTCAGTATTTTGCGCATTGTTCTTTTGCCAGGAGAACGTTCCGTAATTTCCAATAGGAATGTCACGAGATGTTTTCTCCAAGTTAATTGTAACAGAAAACTTGCCACCAGTGCCCGCTGTCACTGTATAGGGATTCGTGGCGCCAGCAACATCACAATTTTCTTCTCCTGAGAATTTAACCAGATACTCGGGGGCCGTAATGTTCAGGCTGTTCGAAGCTCCTAATTGGACGGAGACGTCCTCAGCAACTATTTCCCCGTCAACATACACGGTAAAGTATCCAGTCTTCTCAATCAAGGCGCTGGAACTAGCCGTAATGTTAATTCCGAGTTCACTGTTGGAGTAGATTGCTCCACCCGCCGCGCTCGCCGTCGGAATCATCCCGCAGAACAGGCTGAAGATCATGGCGACGGTCAGCAGCCAGCTCAGAGATTTCCGTAGCTTTCGTTTCATGTTTTCTCGCTCCTTTCAAATTCGCATGGGTCCCCCGGCCCGCCGCCGGGGAGGGGCTGCACACACACCTCAGGGGCCCCTCACCCCCCTGCTGGAATTCCAGCCGATGGAGAGCTGTTCGGCTCTCAGCAGACTGCAGCCGATCTGCTCCACCAGGCGGTCCAATTGGGCCTGGAGGTCATCCCTCTTGACCTGCCACAGGCGTATAACACGCCGGGGATCGGCGCCCCGGCCCGCCCGCCTTTTTCCAGCTGCAGTCTCCATGTGCTCACCACCCTTCGGTCTGCACTTATTTACGAAAAACAAATTTTGTCATAAATTTCTGCAGAACAACCAAACAGCTGCATATAGGTACTAGCATTGTAGCACGGGATATCCAAATTTTCAAGATCTATTTCCTGTATCTGGGTAAAATGCCTGTTTATTCAGTTATTCCGCATTTCCATGTTAATATTTCTCATTTTTCCATATATTATCTAACTTTTTCCATGAAATCACATAAATTTCATAAAACGTCACATCCCTCTTTCGCCATCTTGACGGAAATTTAAATTTCGTCTCTCTTGCTCTATACACCCGCTCCCGCGCTGATCTTTCCCACATACTCCCAGCCTCCAGGCCGTCCGCACGGCTCTGCTTCCGCCGCCTGTGCACGCCCTCCGGCGGCAAATGCACGGAACGACACAAAAATTTCATCCATATTTTACAAACAGGCGGTGGCGCAGCACTCTCTTTTTACATTACTATTGTGGTACAGAACCCTGCGCCGGCCGCATTTTTTCCAGCGCGCCGATTTTGACCCGCGGCCGGCCTGCTCCCGGGGCCCAAGGGCGGGACTGCCGCAAAAAAGGATTTCTTTTCAACCGGAGAGAACATGTAAGTTTATTACAAGGCGAGAGGGATGTTGCTATGCGGCACGATATTCAGGTTTTGGACCGGATCCGAAAGACCTACGCGTCCCTGCGGCCATCGGAACAGCGGGTGGCCGACTATGTGCTGAACCATCCGGAGACCTGCACCCAGCAGACCATCTCGGAACTGGCGGACCAGGTCCAGGTGAGCCAGCCCACCGTGGTGCGCTTCGTCCAGGCCCTGGGGTTCGGCGGCTTCCGAAACTTCAAATACTGCCTGCTGCGGGACCGCAGCCAGGGGACGGAGCGGGAGGCCTACTTCGACCACCTGGGGGGCTTTGACTTAAAACCCTGGGATCAGCTGGAGGACCTGCCGCTGAAAGAGGTGCGGGTGTCCGGCGGCCTGCTGGAGGCGGCGCTGAAGTCTCTCTCCCCCCAGGAGCTGGACCGGGCGGTGCGGATGCTCGCCACGGCCCGAACCATTGATATCTATGGCGTGGAGAACTCCTGCACCCCGGCCGGCGACCTCCTGACCAAGCTGACCTACCTGGGGCTCTGCTGCCGGATGAACACCGACGCCTACCTGCAGCAGATCGGGGCGGCCCACCTGGGGGTGGCGGATGTGGCGGTGGCGTTCTCCCACTCGGGCTGCTCCATGGATACAGTGAAGGCGCTCAAGCTGGCTCAGAAGGCGTGGGCTGGCACCATCGCCATCACCAGCCGGAAAAATCCCCTCCTGGCCCGGTACGCCGATGTGTGCCTCTGCACCGGGGGCGAGGAGGCGGTGATTTACGGCACCGCCATCTTCTCCCGCATCCCCGACCTGGCGGTGGTGGATCTGCTGTACATGGGGATCATTCAGAGCGACTACGAGCGCTTCTCCCGCAGTCTGGACAAGAGCGGTGCGGTCATCGCCGACCGGGGCTATCCGGAGGAGTGAGGGGCTCCGGCGGGGGCTTTTCTTGTAAGAAAATCACAAGAAAAGCCCCCGCTTTTTGACGCCTTTTTACGCTTCTCTAACGGAAACTTAAACCTTTTGCGCTTGTTTCCCGGGGCTGGAATTTGCTGGGATTGCACCGTCGCCGGACGTGCGGCGGCTCCCACAAAAACTTTTGAAACCGAGAAAGGAGCGGTTTTTCATGCTGGAACTGGAGCACCTTCAAAAATCCTTTGACGGAGTGCCCGTGCTCAAGGACATCTCCCTCCAGGTGGAGGACGGGGAGATCGTCTCCATCCTGGGCCCCTCTGGCTGCGGCAAGACCACGCTGCTGAACATGATCCTGGGGATCGTGGACGCCGACCAGGGCGCCATCCGCTACAACGGGGAGGACCTGACCCGCACCCCCATGGAGAAGCGGGGCTTCAACATCGTCTTTCAGGACTATGCCCTCTTCCCCAATTTAAACGTGCAGCAGAACATCACCTACGGCCTGCGGAACAAGCCGGGCATCTCCTCCCAGGAGGAGGTGGATGAGCTCATCGACCTGCTGGGCCTGCGGGAGCACCTGAACAAGCGCATCGACCAGCTCTCCGGCGGTCAGAAGCAGCGGGTGGCCCTGGCCCGCACCCTGGTGATGAAGCCCCGGATTCTCCTGCTGGACGAGCCCCTGTCCGCCCTGGACGGGGTCATCAAGGAGTCCATCAAGGACCGCATCAAGACCATCGCCCGGGAGTACCACCTGACCACCATCATCGTCACCCACGACCCGGAGGAGGCCCTCACCCTGTCCGACCGGGTGCTCATCATCGACCAGGGGACCATCTCCCAGTACGCCAAGCCGGACGAGATCATCCACCAGCCCAAGAACGACTTTGTGCGCAAGTTCATCCTCCGCCAGCTGGAGATCAAGCGGGGCAACATCTACGCCCTGTTCGGCGACTGCCCTCAGCTGGCCGGTGAGGCCGTGTGAGGAGAGGCGCCATGAGACGGAAAAATTGGGAGCTGAAGGGGATCTTCTGGATCATCACCCTTCTGTTTGTGGGCTTTCTGGCCGCCCCCATCCTCCTGCTGCTGGGCAAGTCCCTGTTGGGGGACGGGGGGCTCACCGGGGAGTTCTATGTCTCGGTGGTGACCCGGGACGGGTTTCTCACAGCCCTGGGGAACAGCTTCGCGGTGGCGGCCGCGTCGGCCGTGGCGGCCACGGTCATCGCCTTCCTGATGGCCTACGCGGTCCACTACACCGAGCTGCCCAAGTGGGCCAAGCGGCTCATCACCGCCATCGCCACCCTGCCCATGTTCCTGCCCACCATCACCTATGGCTTTGCCATCATCTACTCCT
>ERZ836939.3545-NODE-3545-length-12967-cov-3.597119_pt1 | contig 12967 bp, 10 predicted proteins | sample MGYA00519912_ERZ836939 | MGnify/ENA primary metagenome ERZ836939 (study PRJEB31850, sample SAMEA3708810) | human gut metagenome | biome: human gut; feature: human-associated habitat; material: faeces | place: China | collected 2014 ... | reverse complement strand
CGGAGCAGTTATTTGGTTATGAGCAAGTAGCGAAGCGGATTGCGAATATCCGCTTGACTCCCACACATGCCGTGGGCATCGGCATTCTGTAAATTGTCCAAATTCAATATTTGAAGAAAGGTTCGTATTATGACTAAACAGGACGCTATTAACTTATTAACACAGAAGGATCAGCTGCAGCTGCTTTCATTTTATGACACTCTTACACCACAGCAGCAAGAAAATCTCCTTGCTCAGATTGAAGGAATTGACTGGTCCTTGCTTGATGTATTAAAGACACATGAAACAGTAAATGCACGCGGCACATTTGCACCGCTGTCTGCCATGGAGCTGTCCCAGATTGACGCAAACCGCGCACATCTTGAAGAAGTTGGATTACAGGCAATCCGCGATGGCAAGGTTGCTGCCGTTTTGCTTGCAGGAGGTCAGGGTACCCGTCTTGGTTTTGATAAGCCAAAGGGTATGTACAATATCGGTGTCACAAGAGATCTTTACATTTTTGAGTGTCTGATCAATAATGTAATGGAGATTGTAAAAAAGGCCGGTGCCTGGATTCCATTTTATATCATGACAAGTGACAAAAATTATGATGATACTACTGCTTTTTTGAAGGAGAAAAATTATTTTGGCTATAATGCTGAATATATTCACTTCTTTAAGCAAGAGATGGCACCAAGCGTAGATTACAATGGAAAGCTTCTTATGGAAGCACCTGATCACCTGTCACTCTCTCCAAATGGAAATGGCGGATGGTTCTCATCTCTTTGCCGCTACGGATATGACAAGCAGATGAAGGAAGCTGGTGTTGAATGGCTGACTGCATTTGCTGTTGACAATGTTCTTCAAAGAATTAATGATCCGGCATTTGTCGGTGCTGTCATTGATTCTGGCTGTGACTGCGGCGGTATGGTTGTAAGAAAGGCTGACCCAAATGAACGTGTCGGCGTTCTTTGTACTGAGGATGGCAAGCCTTCCATCGTTGAATATTATGAGATGACTGATGATATGATTCACTTAAAGGATGAGAATGGAAATCTGCTCTACAACTTTGGTGTTATCTTAAACTACATGTTTAATTTGGATCGTTTAACTGAGATCAAAAGCAAACGTCTTCCGTTACATATTGTTGAGAAGAAGATTCCTTACATTGATGGTGATGGCAATCTGATTAAGCCAACTACACCAAATGGCTATAAGTTTGAATCCTTAATTCTCGACATGATCCATATGATGGACAGCTGCTGTCCATTTGAGGTTGAGCGTGAGAAAGCATTTGCACCTGTTAAAAATCCGACTGGTGTAGACTCTGTTGAATCTGCAAGAAAACTTCTTGAGAAAAACGGCGTAACTTTATAAAAATAATCGGGGATAGGAAAATTTTTCCTATCCCCATTTTTACTGTAAAATCAAACCCTGTGCTGCCCATTCTCTCAGTAAGTCTGTCATCCACAAAATACCATCCCCTGGTTCATCTATTTCAATCGGTTCTTCTGCTGGCTCAATGCTTACTACAAAACTAAATAATGCATTCTTTATATCTGGCTCATCTGTCTGTGTCAAAAGTCCTTCCGTCTCACCGACAACTGGTGAAAGCTCTTCAATTCCCCATTCCTCTTGAAGTTTGTCTGAAATCTCTGCTTCAATTGTCACTTCAAATGCATATGTGCCTGCTGCGCCATCTTTTCCCGCACAGATTGATGCATTAACTTCAAGACCTTTTGAAACTGCATTCTCAAACTGCACAGCTAATGGTTCTTTCTCATCATCTTCATGCGGACAAAATGTAGTCTGAAGAGTATCAAATATCTGCTTTTTCTTTTTATCCTGATCAAAAGCATTTTCCGGATCAGCTTCTTTCATTCCTTCTATTACTGCATCCACATATGGTGTAAGAAGTGGCTCCCAGTCAATGACAAATGTTTTATCTAACTGTCCCTGCTCAATCTGCATATCGATGCGCTCCAAAAGCTGCCCTATCTGATCATTTTTCAGATTAATCGTGTAAGAGCCTGCATCATGTGCCGCCGCAAGACCTGAAAACACTCCTATCAAATCATCATATTTAAACTCATCCAGACCTATTGAAGAACCTACCAGACCAATCCAGTCTTCTGTAATTGAATCTGCTGCCTGCAGCACATTCTCATTCTCTTCCTCGTCAATGCGGTTCTCCTCTGTCAATTCCGATATCATCTCTTTAACCGATTCTGTATTTAAATATGCCTTAGTACCAAATACACGAAGTACATCCTCTGATACAAAATCAAAAAAAGTTCCATCACCATTTGGTGCACTTAAATACAGCATGTCCACAGATGCACTGTCTGGCGTCATACGGATCGTCATTCCGGCCGATACTTCCATATCACCAAACGTCATTGAGGCTGAAAACATTTCAGTTCCCTCTTTTATCCGCCGTGCTTCTGTGACCATATCTGCAATCTTTCTTATTCCACCCGTTTCCTCTTCTGCAAAAGTATTCTGTGCCGTGCTGACAAAAATCACTATCCCTGCCGCAAACAGCATCATTCTTTTTTTCATGAAACGTTCCCTCCATACACTATATGTTGCCACTTTCATTTCCAACATTACTCTCCTGCATTACGCAGCTCTATCATACCAATACTACCATACTACGCCCTTTTTTGCAAAGATATTACGCTTACAAATATCTTACATTTTACAACACGCGTTATTGTTGACTGGTTTCTTTTGATATGGTATACTATACACAATTAGACGGACATATTTTTGTATGTTCCGTCAAAAAATTTAAGGAGGTTTTTTTACCATGGATATGTCTTCTTTTTCTCTGGAAGGTAAGATTGCGCTGATTACTGGCGCTTCCTATGGTATCGGTATGGCTATCGCTAAGGGTATGGCTGCTGCCGGTGCTACAATCGTATTTAACGATATTAAGCAGGAGTTAGTTGATAAGGGTCTTGCTGCATACGAAGAAGCTGGAATCAAGGCTCATGGCTATGTTTGTGACGTTACTAATGAGGACGCTGTAAACGAGCTTGTTGCAAAGATCGAGGCTGAGGTTGGTGTAATCGACATTCTCGTAAACAATGCTGGAATCATCAAGAGAATCCCGATGTGCGAGATGACCGCTGCTCAGTTCAGACAGGTTATCGATGTTGACTTAAATGCTCCGTTTATCGTAGCAAAGGCTGTTATTCCGAGCATGATCAAGAAGGGTCATGGAAAGATCATCAACATCTGCTCCATGATGTCTGAACTTGGACGTGAGACCGTATCTGCTTATGCAGCAGCTAAAGGTGGCTTAAAGATGCTAACCAGAAACATCTGCTCTGAGTACGGTGAGTACAACATTCAGTGTAACGGTATTGGACCTGGCTACATTGCTACTCCGCAGACCGCTCCGCTTCGTGAGATTCAGCCAGACGGTTCCCGTCATCCGTTTGACCAGTTCATCATTGCCAAGACTCCGGCAGCTCGCTGGGGAGAAGCTGAGGACCTGGCAGGCCCGGCAGTATTCCTTGCTTCTGATGCTTCCAACTTCGTAAACGGACATGTTCTGTACGTAGATGGTGGTATCTTAGCTTACATTGGAAAGCAGCCACAGTAATTTATCTGATGAATCGTACTTAAATAGTACATAAAAAGAAAGCTTCGCGTTGTTTGACACATATGCGAAGCTTTCTTTAGCCATTAAAAAGCGTTGCTAAATATAATAGAAAGGTGTGGATAAATCGTTATGCGCATTGCACTGGTAGATGATTCTGAAATTGAACGTGGGATACTTCTGTCTTTGATTACTGACTATGGATGCGAAAAGCAGATTTTATTTGAATCTGATTGTTTTGACAGCGGAGATGCTTTTTTGTCTTCCTTTTCGTCTGATAAATACGATATTGTTTTTATGGACATTTTTATGAATGGTATGAGCGGTGTTGAGACGGCAAGCAAAATGCGTCAGATTGACAGCCATGTTATTTTAATTTTTCTGACTGCCTCTGCTGATTACATGCCAGATGCCTTTCGTGTCCATGCATTCCACTATATTCTAAAACCATATCAGAAAGATGCGATTTTTGCATGTCTGAATGATGCCTCTTTGCACCTTCCAGCTTCTGAAACCTTCATTTCATTCTCAGTAAATGCAATTGAGGTTCGCATTTTTGCTTCACAAATTGTATGCATCGTGGCTGACTCTCACTATACATGGATCACCGACCGAAATGGTCAGAAATACCATCCTTGTGCTGCCTTTGGTACATTCTCAAAACAGCTTTTATCTGACCGTCATTTTCTTCTTGTCAGCAGAGGTGTCCTGTGCAACATGGATGATATTAAATGCTTTTCTTCTGGCAGCTGTCTTCTTTCAAACGGCCAGACTCTTCCAGTTACACTGCGCAATGCCAAGCGTATTGAACAAACCTGGCGTGACTACTGTTTTTCAAAGACACGAGATCAAACTTTGGAAATTTGATTTTTGCTTTTCATTCATAAATTTTGCTTTTCGTTCATACTATATTGACTTTTTCGCATAAAAGCGTTAAATTTTTTGTACTACATCAACATTGCTTCACACACATTAGTTGGTTAGTTTCTTATTTTACACACTTTCTTTGTACAAAAAAAGACCGGCTCCCACACACCGGTCCTTTTTTGTTATCTTTTATTTTGATCCAACTTTCTTAAAGATTACGACAACAGTTTTTAAGATAATTTGAATATCAAGCTGAATGCTCCAGTTATCAATATATTCACAATCCAGACGAACAACCTCCTCAAAGTCTTCAATGTTGCTTCGTCCACTGACCTGCCACAATCCTGTCAGACCAGGCTTCATGCTTAGACGTCTCTTATGACGCGCCTCATATTGTTTAAACTCATCTACTGTCGGTGGTCTTGTTCCAACAAGACTCATATCACCCTTTAGTACATTCCAAAACTGAGGAAGCTCATCAATACTAGTTGAACGAATAAATTTGCCAACCTTTGTGATTCTAGGATCATCAGTCATCTTAAACATAAAGCCCTTCATTTCATTCTTTTCCATAAGCTCGGCCTTGCGCGCCTCTGCATCCTGATACATAGAGCGCACCTTATAAATATAGAAATAACGGCCATTTTTTCCCACACGCTTTTGCTTAAATATGAGTGGTCCAGGGGACTCTAGCTTTACAGCTGGTGCGATAAAAAGCATCACAACTGCTGTAATCATCAGTCCTACTATCGCTCCTACAATGTCTATTATACGCTTCATTACAAGCTTGTTAAAATCAAAAAATCTTGGTGCCACGCTGAGCGCATAGTGATTTCCAATCTGAGTAACTTCTCTTTGATAACCTGCGCCAAGATGATCAAGAAGGTCAATATTTACATGAACAATTACACCCATCTGAGCAAACTGCTCAGCATACTCAATGATTTCGTTTTTTCTTTGATCATCAAGCACTAAAAATACTTCATCAACAATTTCCCTGCTTGCTACCTCAATCACATTGTCGCCATTTGCCACAACACGATAGCCTTCGATATCTTCTCCAACATAATCACCATCTGTAATCGCAAGCGTAATCAGATAATTCTCGTAAGTATTATATCGTCTTAGATCCTCTGCAAGCGTTTTTACACGATCAGATGTTGTCAATACAAGAAGATGATCTGCTTTTTTATTTTTAAAAATAGTACGAAGCATTCTCTTACAGATCAAATGTGTCAACGCCATCAGAACCATATTGATTAGTACTGTTAATGCCCATACGCTTCTGCTGATCAGCTCTGTATTTTTAGTAACATAAAATACAGCAATAAGCACAGCTCCCATAATAATATTTAACTTGATCGTATATGTAATTTCTTCATATTTGTTTCGCTTCATGAAATAGCGATTCATGTTGAACGACAGAAATACCAAAAAATAGCTGATCAAAATCATCCAAAGAGATGATAATACGGAAGAAAAATCAAATATAAACTTCCGAAAAACGGATGCAAGAAAACAAGCTGCAATATAGCTTATCACGAGACAAACCGCGTCAATCCAAATCAGCAGATAATCCTGCATGTTTTTCCTTTGTTGACTCATGTTCAGAAATTCCTTTCCCTTTATTTCTTTTGTTTATTGTATCATAATTCTTTTCTTTAAACAACTTGATTTTTCAATTCACGCGTCTTGCTAGATGTCTCAGTAAACTGAGACGATAAACTTCATGCTTACATAGAAATTTGATTTCTTTTCCTGTTTACTTTTACTTTAAAAAAAGGTATAGTATCAGCGAAGTAAACGAATATGGAAAGGCATGGTATTTATCATGAATCTTACAAAACCTGTTATTTTAGCATCTGGCTCCCCACGCCGAAAAGAATTGTTAGCTCTTGCCGGCTTCAATTTTACTGTCTGCCCGGCAAAGGGTGAGGAAGTCACCACAAAAACGCTTCCATGTGATATTGTATGTGAACTGGCTCATCAAAAGGCATTTGAAATTGCAAAGGCACAAAAAGCTCCTTGCTATGTAATTGGCGCTGATACTATCGTTGCATTTGAAAATCGCATATTGGGAAAGCCAAAGGACAGCGCAGATGCCGTGCGAATGGTCTCTATGCTTCAGGGCAGCACACATCAGGTCTATACCGGTGTGACACTAATTGAAGTCTGCGCTGATGGCAGTCTTCGCGAAAAAAGCTTCTACGAGGAGACAAATGTACATGTCTGCCAAATGACAAAGGATGAAATTGCCTCTTACGTTGCAACAGGAGAACCACTTGATAAGGCTGGAGCCTATGGAATTCAGGGTACTTTTTCAATCTATGTCTCAGGCATTGAAGGCGACTATTTTAACGTTGTTGGCCTTCCTGTTTCTCGTCTTTATCATGAATTTGCTGCTTTTCAAAATGCAGCTCACAAATAAGTGTTCAGCTCTCTTGGGCAAATTAAGGCGGTACCCTTACGGATACCGCCTCGTTTATTTTGGGCTAATCATTTTTATTTACTTTTTGCTGCGCTTTGTAAGAATGATCATTGCCACTACCGCTGCCGCAAGAATAATTCCAATCACAACCAGAATAATTCCGATTATTCCGCTGGCATCCTCAATACCAAGAATCTGGTTGATTTGACCAGACTGTGTGGTTGGCATTGGAAGTGTTGTGCTGGCTTCTGATGCAGCTGATGACGGTGCCGTACTTGGTGCTGTACTTGGTGCCGTACTCGGTGCTGTACTCGGTGCTGTGCTTGGTGCCGTACTTGGCGCTGTAGTCGTGGTTGTCTGTGCCTGCGTTGTTACTTCTGGTGTCGTAGTCGCCTGTGTCTGCGTTGTTGCCTCTGGCGTTGTAGTCGCCTGTGTCTGTGTAGTTTCCTCTGGCGTTGTAGTCGCCTGTGTCTGCGTTGTTGCCTCTGGTGTCGTTACCATCGGAATCTCTTCTGTCTTTGTTGCACCACATACTGTACAAGTATAAAGCTTTTCTCCAACTGCAGTTGTTGTTGCTTCTTTCTGTACAACACCATCATTCCATGTATGATTCTCATTCACAGTAAATCTTACACTTGCCAAATTGCCGGCGGCATCGGCTGCTGTAAATACATACGTGCCTGCCTTTGTAATTTCATGGGTAAAGGTATCATTTGTATTTAAGCTGCTTTCTGATGCAATCTCCTGATTATTTAACTTAACAGAATATAGATTTTCATCTTTTACCGTAAGTGTAATCTTTTGATCTAAGCAATATGTCTTATTAGATTCAGCTCCGCTAATCACTGGTGGTGTCTTGTCAAGCTTAATGCTTATCTGCTTTTCCTGACTAATTGCTCCACTTGAAATATTCATAAGATAATATTTCATTGTGTAGCTTCCCTCTTCGGTGATTACGATTTGTTTGTTTGTTCCAAATGATCCTCTGTCATTCGTAAATGCAATATAGAATCCATCTGGTGCTTTCAGCGTAGCATTTGCACGATACCAGCCATTACTTCCAAGACCCTGCGTTAAGAATTGTGCATCTACATTTACAGTGTACTGCGGATCATATTGTCCGCATACAGTACAGATGCCGTTTGCATAGCTGTGGCCGTTGTGCACCGTAATGGTAATGCTTGCTTCATTTCCTGCTGCATCAACTGCCTTAATGGTCTGTTCTGTCTCTGCTGGAGAGACTGTAAGTGTTCCTTCTGCAGTCAGCGATACTGGAGTGCCATTTACCGTAACCTGTACAAGATTTGCATCACTAATTGTAAGCGTTGGAGCCTCACAATATGTCTTTTTGCCTTCTACGCCACTAATTACAGGCGCTGTCTGATCGAAATTCGCTGTTAATGTCTTCTCTGTACTGATAACCTTGCCGTCTGTGCTTAGCAGATAGTAGGTAATCTTGTTTTCGCCTTCATTCAATGTAAGATCAAGACTAGTTGCTGTGCCAAATGATGACTCATCACTTGTCTGGCTAATATAATAGCCTGTAGGTGCTGTCAGTTTGATGGTGTTTTTGCGGTACCAGTTTCCTGCTGCATCTGGTGTTGTCGGCACTGCATCTGGTACATCATTTGACTGTACTGCCGGTGCCTTATAATTAGGATCAGATGCTCCACAGTGAACGCAAACACCATCTTCAAATGTATGAGTTCCATTTACCGTGATATGAACTGATGTCTCATTTCCTGCCTTATCGCGTAATACGATTTCCTGAACACCTGCTGCTGGTGATGCAGTAAAGCTTCCATCTGAATTTTGGCTTACTGACTCTGGAATGCTGCTTGATGCAAGATCAAGGTTTTCTTCAACAACACTAAAGGTTACTGCTTCACAATAAACCTTTCCCTCTTCAAGACCATTGATCTGCGGGGCTTTTGTATCAAGATACAATTTACGTGTACGCAGCTCACTTATTGTTGTATTATCTTCTTTAATCAGATAATACTCAATCTCATTTTCACCTTCCTCTAATTCAATATCAAGAGTCGGCATTCTGCGTAATCTTGCATAAGGATTTTCAACAATATTGTAGCCTTCTGGTGCAGTAAGAGTAATGTATTTGGTGCGATACCAGCCATCTGTACCCTGTCCATCTGCCGCAGTACCATCCTCATTTAATGCTTTGAGCGTGATATCAGGAATATTTGTATCTTCTGTAGGTTCTGGCACATAATCAGGATCAGATGCACCACAGATGACGCAACTTCCCTCTGAAAATGTATGACCATTATTCACGATTACATTTACAGTAATCATGTTTCCTGCCTCATCTACTGCAGAAACAATTAACTGATTCTCTCCCGGCTCTAACGTAAAACTTCCATTTTCATCAAGTGAAACTGGCTGTCCGTTTACTGTAATTGTAACAGCATTTTCATCTGTCACCGTTACTGTCTGTGCTTCACAATATGTTTTTCCATCTTCAATTCCTGCGATAACAGGCGGTTCTGTATCGGCTGGCTTTGTCGGATTTACAGTCACATTTACTGATGCAGTAATTGTATTATAGATAGACGTGTCTTCTGGTGTATAAACTGCTGTATAAATACCATTTTCAGGGATAATGCTTGCTTCAAGCCAACTCCATCCTTCAGGCAATTCAACAGTTGAAAGTGACTGTCCCTCATCAATACTGATACTGTCCGGACACTGCGTCTGCGGTGTCGGATCTAATTTATTGATCTTGATTGTAATGACAATATTTTCTACTATATTGTAGTTTTCAGTGTCATTTGGAACATAACGAACTGCTGCTGGTGCTTCCTCTTGTGCTGGAAGTGTCGTTGCCGGATCAGTCTGCCACTCAAAATGACCATTAGAATCACTCGGAAGCTCAATCTCTGACAATGGTCTTGTCACATATCCTTCCAGAACTGGAGGTGTATAAACCGGATCCATCTTCTGAACTGGTTCTGGTGTCGGCTCTGGTGTCGGCTCCGGTGTAGGTTCTGGCGTTGGCTCTGGAGTTGATTCTGGCGTTGGTTCGACTGACTTTTCAATTAATGTTACATCATTTTCAATTGCCATACCTGATACAACATCAGTCAGCGTGCCATCTGCTCCTGCCATCTGCCACTGACATCCATCTGTAAAAATGCTGTCTGGCACAATACCATTTGTATAGACAACAGAATCCTCTCTTGCTTCATCCGCATAATCAAGTGTCCACTTATAGACACGTGAGTAACTCTCGTCTGTCTTTTTAATCAATACAGGCATCTGATCCGTTCCTATAAGCTGTGAAAACTTCGGATCTGTAAAACCTGAATTTAATGACCATGATGCCGCTCCATCTGCAAACTGTGACGTGTCAAGTACTGTTACACCTGCAGGCGCTTCTGTCACAAAAAGACTGTTTTCTACACTTTCCTTATGCTCTGTAAATGCAGCTGATACGCTTCCATTTCCTGTTATGCTTGAATATCCTGGTGCATAATTTAACAGAATCGGCGTAACTGCATCTTCTCCCAACATATTTGTAATGCTGAAATTACTTGAGTAAACAGATTCAATCCTGTTTTCATTATCAGCAGCAAACTCACTTACAAACGCGTCACTTTTTGAAGAAGTCACTGATGCGCCTAATGTGACGCAGGCACTAATGCTTCCTTCATTTCGTCCTGTTAACACACCTGCATCTGCATTTGACGTGATAGATGTGTTTTCCAGTTTAAGCTCTGTAACATGGCCTTCACTTCCAATATAGCCAAATACACCTGCAAGCGCATTTTGCGCAATATTTTCAATAGGCTGTGTTCCAAGCACTGCTGCCTGTTCTTCTGATACCTTGCTGACTAAGTCCACACCGTTTATCTGGTTCAGAATGATATTACTGATACTGTAACCATTTCCATCAAATACACCGTCATAGCTTTTTCCTGTCTGTGTCTCGACATTATAATATCCAAGCGGTGTCCATGAATACGCTGCTAACGCGCTCATGTCAATGTTGTCGGCTAAGCTTACATTCTGTGTCTCTAAATCTCCTGCATAAAAATGCTGAACAAACCATGCCAGTTCTCCTGCATTCTCAATCTCATATGCACGGATATCGCTGTAGCCAAGCTGTGCCATATCCTGATTTTCGATCACCTGCGGCTGCTCAAATTCTGTATATCCATTTATCTGAGTAACTCCATTTATATATTGGCTTTGTTCCTCTGCCGATACTGGAATATTAATCATGAGCATAGCGGCTGATGTCAACACTGCACTCCATTTTGCTTTTTGTCGTTTCATCTTCATCATATCGGACCTCCTGTCCGGTCAGGGTCATTCTCCCTCACCTTTTCTTTACTTTCAGTATAACAGCCGTTCTCTGCAATGTCACCTTAATAAAACACGTTATTTTTTACAAATTCCTTACGAAAACTAATAGCGCTCTTTTAAAAACTCTGATACATTCGTATGTCCGTAGTGCACAAGCTTGGCATCAAACTCTGCCATCTTTTTCTGAATCATATCCTTATCTTTTTGTTTTAGCAGACCGCTTTTCTCATACCGCTCAACCACTTCTTTTGCATCCTTATATGACTGCAGCGTAAGATCCTTATAATTATTTTCCAAATACATTTGAACTGTATTTAATTTTTCTTCGATTTCCTTTAATGCCTTTTTTCGTTCAAACATTGATATTCTCCCTTCTCATCTGCACAAATTTATATTGGCATACCATTAAATTTATGTTATACTAAATCTAGTATAACACTTTTTCAGAAAAGACAGGAGGTTTTTTTATGCCAACACCACATAATAATGCACAAAAAGGTCAGATCGCAAAAACTGTTTTAATGCCTGGTGATCCGCTGCGTGCAAAATTTATCGCTGATACCTTTTTACAGGATGCCGTTCTTGTAAATGAAGTACGTGGTATGCTTGCTTATACCGGAACTTATAATGGAAAACCAGTTACCGTTATGGGCAGCGGAATGGGTATGCCAAGTATCGGTATCTACTCCTACGAGTTATTTAAGGAATATGATGTAGACCGTATCATTCGTATCGGAAGCGCTGGAAGCTACAGCTCGGACGCCAAGATTTATGATGTCATTCTTGCTACTTCCGCAGTCAGTGAGTCCACCTATGCAAAGGTTCAGTCTGGCTACGACAAGGATGAGAGCTATCCATCCAAAGCACTCAATGATTCCCTTCGCGCTGCTGCAAAGCGTCTTGGAATTAATATGATTGAGGGTGCAATTCACTCTAGTGACGTCTTCTACCGCCAGCCGTCTGATGAAAAGCCAACCTATTGGGAAAAGCTTCGCGACGAGCGCGGCTGTCTGGCTGTTGAAATGGAAAGCTTTGCACTGTTTGCAAATGCTTCTGTACTAGGCAAAGAAGCAGCCTGCCTTTTAACAATCTCTGACAGCTTTATAAGCCCAGAGATCACTACTGCAGAAGAACGTCAGACTTGCTTCACTAACATGATGAAGATTGCTCTTGAAAATTTATAAAACGTACGAAAAAGGTACGCCGATTACTTTCCTCGGCGCACCTTTTTATACATTTAAATATCATACTCCTCGTAGCAATTACACAACACTTCACAGTCACAGTAACCACCATCTTCTTTTATTTCTCGTCTTACTTGATCGCGTCTTTCTTCATCATCAATGTTATCAAGTATCCACTGTTCTGTATTTTTTAACGAATGATCGCACTCTTCCGCTTGTAAAGCTTCCTCTAGATATTCAAAAAGCTCCTCCACTTCTTCCTGCTCTAAGCAGTAGCTTTTTTTCTCTTTTTGTCTCCATGCACGAAGTGCTTCCTTTTTTTGATTTTTTGTCATTTCTCCCATGACTTTTCCTCCATAGTGATTAAAAGCAATATTTATATCATTTACTCAAACCCAATACAAGTTTCTTTTCACTGCTCCCAATGCTTTATTTACATCACAAAGCAGTTCTTCACCGCAAAACTGCTTGTCGATTTTTTGTATCCTTTCCACAGCAATCTCAAATGCTCTTGTGACACTCCCACGCGCGTTCTTGCGAACGGGCGGGGCTTCTTGAGACATGGTAGAACGC
>ERZ836939.3535-NODE-3535-length-13009-cov-9.169060_pt1 | contig 13009 bp, 10 predicted proteins | sample MGYA00519912_ERZ836939 | MGnify/ENA primary metagenome ERZ836939 (study PRJEB31850, sample SAMEA3708810) | human gut metagenome | biome: human gut; feature: human-associated habitat; material: faeces | place: China | collected 2014 ... | reverse complement strand
CCATATGCCGGACATGCTCTGCCATCTCCACATAGTCCTGCCAGACATGGCGCAGCACGGTTTTCTCGCACTTGGCGTTCTCGGTGCACATCCCTCTGGTGGGACAGGTCTTGCAAAGATAGCCTCGGCTCTTGTATTCCCGGTAGCCCTCCCGGTTTGTGGTGGAATAATGCAGCGCACGGTATTCCGGACAGATCACATCGTCAAAGTATTCGTCATACACATAGGCCCACCAGGGGTGGCCGTTTCCTTTGGTCTTGGGGCGGGTATAGCAGGTGGAAAGAACGCGGCCGCTGTCGAAGATTCTCTTGCAGATCCAGGGGGTTTTGTAGGCGCTGTCCGCCACCACGGTTTTGTGCTCGGGGTAATACTGGCATACTTCATCGTACAGAGGATCAAAGGCTACACTGTCGTGGATATTGCCGGGAGTGACGTGAACACCAACAACAAAATTGTGCTTGTCACATGCTGTGTGCGCTTCGTAGGCAAAGCACTTTTTGTGCTCCCCCTTGTGGAATACACCGCTTTCCGGGTCGGTGGTGGACACCACCGTTTCCTTCTCCTCCGGCGGCTTTTTGTCGCTGTCATCCGAGAAAGGTTTCTTGCCGTGTTCCTCCCGGTCCTTGTTCACTTCATCGAACAGCTCTTTTGCGTACCGCTTTGCCTGCTTGGGGACCGCCTTTTTGGCCTGCTTTTTCAGATTGGCACTTGCCTTAATGTGGGTTCCGTCCACAAAAATCGCTTCTGTGTCCAGATATCCTTCCTCTGCCGCGGCTTTCAACACCCAGCGGAACACATATTCCACCGTGGCGTGGTTGAATCGGTGCTTGAAGTTGTAACTCACTGTGGAGAAGTGCGGCACTGCTTCGTTCAGCGGATATCCGATGAACCACCGGTATGCCAGATTCATGCTCACTTCTTCCAGGGTTCGGCGTAGGGAAGAAATTCCATAAATATGCTGGATCAGCACGATCTTGAACAGCACCACCGGGTCAACGCTGGGCCGGCCGTTGTCCTCGCAATACAGATCCTCCACAAATTCGTAGATTTTCTTGAAGTCGATGGCGTCGTCGATTTTCCGCAGCAAGTGATCCTGCGGGACCATGTTCTCCAAACTTACAAATTCCAGCTGCTCTCGATTTTCTGCGTTCTTTACCAGCATTTTTATCACCCTACACCATTATACCGCATTTTCTCTCTCAATACGAGAAAAAGGCCACCAAAAGGTGACCTTTTTCGACAGGCTGAAGGCGCTTTCGAGCGCCTTTTTTCTCGTCCATACCGCTAATTTCCTCACAAAATGTCCGTTGTAAAGTGAAGGGGATTTTTACGGGGAGAAGCACCGGGAATACGATTTTGAGAGAATAGCAAGCACAGCCGGTGTCCGTACACACGGCGATTTTCGAGTAAGGGAACCCTGCCCTTACTCTTCAAAATGCTTGTTGGGATGTCTCCCAAACCCTCTATCTTTACGAAAGGACAGATTGCCTATGGCAAATAGAACAAGGCCAATACGCATTGAGTTTTGCGTATCGGAAAATGAGCATCGGATCATCAAATCAAAGATGGCGCAGCTCGGAACAAACAATATGGGCGCGTATCTCAGAAAGATGGCGATTGACGGCTACATCATCAAGGTGGACTACACCCAGCAGAAGAAGCTTGCCGCCGCTGTCAGCCGTGCAGCGTCAAATATCAATCAGATTTGCCGCCGTATCAATTCAAAGGGAAACCTTTATGAGGATGATGTCGCCGAGCTGAAAGAGAGGCAAAAGGAAATATGGCAGTTACTAAAATCAAGCCAATCCGAGGAACTGTAAACAAGGCGCTTGCCTACATCCTCGACCCGGAAAAGACTGACGATCAGCTCTATGTTTCCTCTTTCGGCTGTGCAGCCAGCGACGCGGCAGCAAAGGAATTTGAGTGGACACGAAATCTCGCTGCCCAGCAAGGAATGCAGATGCCGAAGGTGATTGCCCGACACCTTATTCAATCCTTCGACATCGGAGAAGTCACGCCGGAGATGGCGCATGAAATCGGAAAACAGTTTGCCGACGAATGGCTGAAAGGCAAGTATGAATATGTGATCGCCACCCACATCGACAAGGGGCATTGCCATAATCACATCATCTTCAATGCTGTCAATTTTGTAGACTACCATGCCTATCGGAGCAACAAGCGGACATATCGGGAAATGCGCCAGCTCAGTGATGAAATCTGCAAGGAACATGGGCTTTCCGTGATCCCACCCTCACAGAGCAAGGGCATGGACTACAAGGAATACACAGAGGCTAAACGCGGCACAAGCTGGAAGCAAAAGCTCAAGCAGACCATCGACCGCTGCATCATCACAGCGAAGGATTACGATGAGTTTATGAAACTCATGCAGGAAGCCGGATATGAAATCAAGACCGGAAAATACATCTCCTTCCGTGCTGAGGGACAGGAGCGTTTTACCCGTGCAAAGACCATCGGAGACAACTACACCGAGGAACGGATCAAAGAGCGCATTCTGGGGCGCGGGAACCGCAAGCGCCAGATGCAGACCTCTCGCCGGGGTATCTCCCTCATCAGCGACATTCAGGAGCGCATCCAGCTCATCGGCAGCAAAGGTTACGAACACAAAGCGAAGCTCACCATTCTCAAAGAGGCCGCGCGTACTCTCAACTACCTGACTGAGAACAACCTTCTGCAATATGCTGACCTTGAAAAGAAAGTCGAGGACATTCACAGCTCCTATGCCCGCACCGGCAGTGAGCTGAAAAATGTTGAAGCCAAACTGCGTGAGGTTCAGCCGCTTATCAAAAACATCTCGAACTACCAGCGGCTCAAACCGGTTTATGATGCCTATATGAAGGCGGCGGACAAACCGGCATACCGTGCCAAACACGAAGCAGAGCTTGTCATCTATGAGGCGGCAAAGAGCACTCTTCTCGCCATACAAGGCGACGGGAAATTGCCGAGCTTGAAATCTCTGCAAGCCGAACAGCAACGGCTCGTGGACGAGCAGCAGCGCCTTTATGACGAACGCGCCAAGTTGAAAAAAGAAGCTCGCCTGATTGACACGATGAAGGCGAATGTGGATGATTTCCTCAGTCCCTCGATGGCAAAGGAACAGGAGAAATCCCGCAGCGGAGAACTCGAATAAGCAAAAGAAAAAGGCTCACCGAAACCTACTGCAAGATTTCGGTGAGCCTTCGTTATTTCAGGGCTTAACTTGTTTTGAATGCTTGATCATCGTGTCGATGACATCATAAATCTGAGAGCGATCCTCCGCAGGAAGTTTATCAAGCTTTTGAGCCAGAAGCGAATCTTTTACCAAATACCCATTGTCAAGGACATCCGCAAGGATCATATCCGCTGAAACGCCGAGAGCGTTGATTATGGAAATCAAGGACTCAAGAGAAGGCGTTTTTTCGCCGCGCTCTATTGCGCCCACATAGTTAATACTCAGGTCGGCTTTTTCCGCAAGGTCCTCTTGACGAAGCTTCCTCATCAGGCGGTATTTGCGGATATTTTTGCCGACGGACTCAAGCCTCATCACAGCACCTCCTATCAGCGTGTAATACACACTAATAGTATAGGTGACACGGCTATCACTATACACATTCTATATGGAAGTCGTCAACGCTAATAGCGTTGATTTGTTCATGGAGTTGTGCTATCCTTTTATTTTGAAGAGGTGTATCTTGAGATGGGAAAAGAAGCGACAGCGACCTTCATTGGTCACAAGGAATGCTACGGTGTCCAAGCAGAGGATGTCCGTCGAGAAGTTGAAAAGCTTATCGCCTCCGGGGTTACTGACTTCTTAAATGGCGGCATGGGCGGGTTTGATTGGATGTGCGCAAGGGTTGTCTTTGACCTGAAAAAGAGCTATCCGCAGATAAGGAACTACCTTGTCATCCCCTACCTCACTTTCAACATTGCCGAGCCAAAATACTTCGATGACATTATCTATCCAGAAGGCTTTGAGAAGTATCATTTTAAGGCTGCGATCCCAGCAAGGAACCGGTATCTCGTTGATAACGCTGCATACGCTTTGTGCTATGTGACTCACGGCTGGGGAGGCGCTGCGCAGACACTCGAACGCGCTCAGAAAAATGGGCTGACAATAATCAATTTAGGAGAGAGGAACGATGGGAGAGATAATCTATGAGAAACACTTTCACAAAGAAACAATAGAGGAACTCGAGAAAGAAAGAATCGACCTCGTAGAAGCCTTCGGAGAAGATGCAAAGCAAGCACCTTCGTTCAACGAAATCATGAAAATGATTTATAGCAATGTAACATACCTTGCCTTGCCGGAACGCGAGAAAATGGCGCAAACTTTCATCGAAACAGCCATAGAAATCTCAAATGACTATGAGCTGGATATTGAGATTGAGGAACATCTGAGCCACATTTCTGCCACCTACTATTTTGATTGCGGCGCGTGCATGGGCTTCCTTAGAAGAATTATTGAGATGTCGGATGACATCTCCTTCTTTGACCACATTAAAGGTTTTGATATGGCCATGTCCCTTGACTTTTACACAAAGGCTGTATTCAAAAGGGAACGGCTTATTCAGCCCCAATGGTCTGACCTGAGCCGCTGAAAGGCGCTCAGGTTTCATTTGCCCCCTAATACTTCGAGAGCTTGCAACTTTTTTGTAAATACTCGAAGAAATGCGTTGTAGGCACCAAGCGTTTCTGCTATAATGTAAACTGTGTTTTTGTACCCGTCACAAACCGCAATATAAGGAGCGTTTGTATGAGAATAAGCTACAAGAAATTATGGGTGCTACTCATCCAAAAAGATATATCAAAAGCGACGCTGCGCAAGGATGTAGGGCTATCCACAGGCACTATGAGCAAACTCAACAAGGGAGAGGAAGTCGCGCTGACAGTTTTAATGCGTCTATGCGACTACCTTGATTGCGACATCGGAGATATTTGCGAAGTGCTGCGCGACGAATAAGTTGTTCCCTACGGTAAAAACAGTTAGATAAAATCCGGGGGTCGTTGGGCATCCAAATGATCCTCAAGTAATGGAGATGAAGATATGGCATATCAAAGCGAAGCAGAGCTTGAACTGCAATTCATAGATCAACTGAATAAGCAGGGATATAGCACCGTTTCTGTTCCCGACTATGATGCGTTGGTCGAGAACTTCAAGGTGCAATTCGAGGCTTTCAATGCGGATAAACTTGATAAGCCGCTCACAGATAAAGAATGGGAACGCATTCTCAATCTGATGCTTGGCAAATCTGTTTTCCAAAGTGCAAAAATCCTCAGAGACAAATTTGTCTTAGAGCGAGAAGACGGGACGAAGGTGTATCTTTCGTTTTTTGACAGCGAGCACACCAAGAATATTTTTCAGGTAACGCACCAGACGACAGTTGTCGGAAAGTATGTCAATCGCTACGATGTGACGATCCTTGTCAACGGACTTCCCTTGATTCAGGTAGAATTAAAACGCAGAGGCATCGACATCCGAGAAGCGGTCAATCAGGTGATGCGCTACAAAAAGCATTCTTACAACGGGCTGTATCATTTCATCCAAATCTTCGTTGTTTCCAACGGTGTAGACACGAAGTATTTTGCAAACTCGGATCGGGAGATGCTGCACAGCCTTGCATTCTTCTGGACAGACTTCGACAATGTGCGGCTTACCAATTTGAAGGATTTCTCGATTGCTTTCCTCGCCCGTGACCATATTATCAAGATGCTGACGCGGTATATGATCCTAAATGATACGGATAAAATGCTTATGGTCATGCGCCCCTATCAGGTATATGCGGTCGAAGCTCTTGTCAGGCAAGCGACATTGACCAACCGCAATGCCTATGTCTGGCATACAACCGGCGCGGGAAAAACGCTGACTTCCTTCAAGACGGCGCAGATTCTCGCAGCCAATCCAAACATTAAAAAGGTAATCTTCCTCGTTGACCGCAAGGATTTGGACTCTCAGACCACGGAAGAGTTTAATAAGTTTGAAAATGGCTCGGTAGATGCCACTGACCGCACCGATGTCCTTGTGAAGCAGATGCAGGACAAAAACCGGCAGCTTATTGTAACCACCATGCAGAAAATGGCGAATGCTGTCAAGCGCCCTCAATATGCAAAGATCATGGATGCGTACAAGGATGAGAAAGTTGTTTTTATCATCGACGAGTGCCACAGAAGTCAGTTTGGCGATATGCATAAGGACATTGTGCGACACTTCCAGAAAGCTCAATTCTTTGGCTTTACAGGAACGCCACGCTTTGAAGTCAACGGAAAAGTAGAAGGAAAAATCACGCAAACCACAGAGATGCTGTTCGGGGAGTGCGTCCATAACTACCTGATCAAAGACGCTATCTTTGACAACAATGTCCTTGGCTTCCATGTGGAATACATAAAGACGATGGAGGGTGATTTTGACTGGGACGATCCCACGCTGGCAGATGCCATTGATGTCAATGAGCTTTATCTGTCCGAAGAGCGTATGTCGCTCATCGCCAATCATATAGTCCAAAATCATAAAGCAAAGACACGGAACAGGCAATACACCGCAATCTTCGCCGTTTCGTCGATTGAGGCGCTGGTCAAGTATTATGACATCTTCAAGAGCATAAAGCACGACTTGAACATCTCCGGTATCTTCTCTTATGGGCAGAACGAGGATGCAGAAGGCAAGGATGAGCACAGCCGCGATTCTTTGGAGAGGATCATCAAAGATTATAACGAGATGTATAGCACCAACTTCTCGACCGATACCTTCGCAGCCTATCACAAGGACATTTCTGACCGTGTGAAGGGCAAGAAGACAAAGCCGTTGGACATCCTGCTTGTGGTCAATATGTTCCTCACCGGTTTTGACAGCAAAACGCTTTCCGTCCTCTATGTGGACAAGGACTTGAAGTATCACGACCTGTTGCAAGCCTATTCCCGCACGAACCGCGTGGAGAAAGAGACAAAACCCTTCGGCATTGTCATCTGCTACCGCAACCTCAAAAAGCAGACGGATGACGCGCTTACTTTGTTTTCAAAAGCGCAAGATACTTCCGGCATTATTGTCCCGGACTATGACTTCTTTGTCGAGAAGTTCAATGAGATGGTCATAAAGCTCAAAGAGATCGCCGCCACTCCCGCAGCCGTAGACACCATGCAGAGTGAAGATGATCAGAAGCTCTTTGTTGTCACCTTCCGCGAGCTGACCAAGTATCTGCAATCGCTGCATACATTTATCGAGTTCAGCTTTGACCAGGATGCACTCACGATGTCTGAGCAGGAGTATCAGGATTATAAGAGCAAATATCTGATGCTCTACTCCAAACAGAAAACAGATCGTGAGGTTGTCTCTGTTCTGAACGATGTGGACTTCTGCATTGAGCTTATGGAGAGCGACCGAATCAATGTCGCCTACATCATGAATCTCATCCGCAACATCCACTTTGATGACGCGAAGCAGAAGGACTATGACATCAAGCACATCAAAGATGAACTTGGCAGGACGGACAACCCGCAGCTGCTCAAAAAGGTTGAGATCCTGCAATCGTTCTTGGACACGGTTGTTGCGGGGCTTAACAGCGCTGATGAAATTGACGCTGCCTACAACGACTTCGAGAACGCAGAAAAACAAAAAGAGATTGAAGCCTTTGCCCATCAGGAGGACATCGACTCTAAGGTGCTCACCGACTTCATCTCGGAATACGAGTTCTCCGGTACGATGGATGCCGGAAACATCCGTGACCGGCTCACAAAGCCGATGCCGCTTTTGAAGAAGCGTTCTTTGGTCAACCGTATCGTGGACTTTATCAGAAAACACGCCGAGAAATACCAATAAGGAGAATAAGAAATGGACAACTCTATTCAGGCTCATCAGAAAGAGCTTTGCAACAAGCTCTGGGCAATGGCAAACGCCCTTCGCGGCAATATGGAAGCCTATGAGTTCAAGAATTACATCTTGGGCATGATCTTCTACTACTACCTTTCGGACAAAACCGAGAAGTACATGGTCAACCTTTTGAAAGATGACGGGATTAGCTATGAAGAGGCATGGGCTGACCCTGAGTACAAAGAAGCTGTCGTAGAGGAAGCTCTGCGTGATCTCGGCTATGTGATTGAGCCGCAATTCCTCTTCCGCAAGATGGTCAAGATGGTCGAGAACCGTTCCTTTGACATCGAGTTTTTGCAGAAGGCTATCAACTCCCTGATGGAGTCCACCATAGGTAACGACTCTCAGGAAGACTTCGATGGCTTGTTTTCCGATATGCAGCTTGATTCCACAAAGCTCGGGCATACTGTAAAGGATCGCAGCTCTGTAATGGCGAAGATTATCTCTTCCCTTGACGAAATCAACTTCGGCGTGGAAGACACCAAAATTGATGTGCTGGGCAATGCCTACGAGTACCTGATCGGTCAGTTTGCCGCGACTGCCGGAAAGAAAGCCGGTGAGTTCTATACCCCTTCGGGTCCTGCCGAGTTGCTTTGCCGCCTCGCTTGCCTCGGATTGACGGATGTGAAGGATGCAGCCGACCCGACTTGCGGTTCCGGCTCGCTGCTGCTTCGCCTGAAAAACTATGCGAATGTCAGAAACTACTATGGGCAAGAGCTGACCTCGACTACATACAATCTCGCCCGAATGAACATGATCCTGCGTGGCATTCCGTACCGCAACTTCAATATCTACAACGGAGACACCTTGGAGCATGATTATTTTGGCGACAAGAAGTTCCGTGTTCAGGTTGCCAATCCGCCGTACTCCGCGAATTGGTCTGCCGATATGAAGTTCATGGAAGATGCTCGATTCAACGAGTATGGCAAGCTTGCTCCGAAGAGCAAGGCGGACTTTGCCTTTGTGCAGCACATGGTCTATCACATGGATGAAGACGGACGAGCTGTTGTTCTTCTCCCTCATGGTGTTCTCTTCCGTGGCGCTGCCGAAGAGGTGATCCGCAAGCACCTCATCCAAAAGCTGAATGTGCTGGATGCCGTCATTGGTCTTCCGGCAAACCTCTTCTTCGGCACCGGTATTCCTGTCTGTGTCCTCGTACTCAAGAGGGAGCGCAACGGCAATGCGGATAACATCCTGTTCATCGACGCTTCCAAAGACTTTGAGGCTGGAAAGAATCAGAACATCCTCCGGCAAAGCGACATCGACAAGATCGTAGACGCATACCAGCGCCGTGAGGACATTGATAAGTATGCTCATGTGGCGACGATGCAGGAGATTGAAGAGAACGGCTTTAACCTCAACATTCCCCGCTATGTTGATACCTTTGAGCCGGAAGAAGAAATTGATCTGAACGAAGTGGCTGCGGATATTCGCAAGCTCCAAAGTGAAATCAAGGACATCGACGCGGAATTGAAGCCGTATTTTGATGAGCTGGGGCTGGATTTCCCGTTTGATGTGGAGGGCAAATAATTATGGCAAATGTATCCTCAAGTAACGGTCTCGAAAAGCGTCCGAAGCTGCGCTTCCCGGGCTTTGATGGGCCTATAAAATCTGCACATCTTTCTCAATATCTTGTTGAAAACAAAGAAAGAAATAAAAATCTCATTTATACGAAGTCTGATGTGCTTTCTGTTTCAGGTGAATACGGTATTATCAATCAAATCGTATTTCAAGGGCGTTCATTTGCCGGGGAGAGTGTCGCAGAATATCATGTTGTAGAGACAAATGATATTGTTTATACCAAAAGCCCACTCAAAGCCAATCCTTACGGGATAATTAAGGTAAACAATGGTGCTCCGGGTATTGTTTCAACGCTTTATGCCGTGTATCATCCATGCGAAGGAACAGTAGCAGAGTATATTGACTATTATTTTGGGAACGATTTAAGGCTTAATAAATATCTCAAACCTCTCGTCAACATAGGTGCTAAACATGACATGAAGGTAAATAATGAAACTGTATTGACAGGCGAAGTCTATTTTCCTGGTTATTCTGAGCAAAAAAAGATAGTCGGTTTTCTTACCATTCTTGATGAACGAATCCGCCAACAACGCAATTTGGTTGAAGCTCTCAAGAAGTATAAAAGAGGATTGCACAAGCTCGTTTTTATCAAAAACCGAAAGCACTCTTGGGAAAAGTCAGCCCTTCATGATATTGCTTCGTTTTGCGGAGGGGGTACGCCCTCAAAGGATATTTCTTCTTATTGGGAGGGTGAGATTGGCTGGATTTCATCATCCGACATACAAGAAGAGTGGATTGATGATATTTCCGTGACTCGAAGAATAACAAAAACGGCGATTGATAATTCAGCTACAAAACTTTGTCCCGAAGGCACAATCGCAATCGTCTCACGAGTAGGGGTAGGAAAAGTCGCAATAATGCCTGAAAGCCTCTGTACAAGTCAGGATTTTACCAACATAACTTCTATCACAGGGAACACACACTACATGGCGTATCAAATTGCATTCAGGATGAAACTTGAAGCCATGAAAACACAAGGAACATCTATCAAAGGAGTTACAGCCGATACAATAAAGGCAATGGTGTTAGACATTCCCCCTTTAGAAGAGCAGAAAAAGATTGCAGATATGCTTACCGCTTTTGACGCTTATATCAAGAGAGCTGTTTGCGAGTTGGATCTTTTTCTTGCTATGAAGAAGGCGTTGTTGCAGCAGCTCTTTATATGAAGAGCTGCTGCATATAACCACATTTTTCCTTAATCAGCAGATCATACACCTTCTGGGCAGCTTGCAGCCGAGCATCTATCTTATCAAGTATATCTGCATACTCTTGCTGCTTTGCTTGATCCGGAAAGATTACTGGAATACCCATAAGTAAATCGTCTGTCATAGATACTCGGTCATGACGAACTCCTTGCGATCCATTATCATAAATGTATCTATGCCAAGCATCGCTCTTAAAGTACCAAGCAAGGTAGGAGGGGTAAATATCTGCTTTTAGCACAAGGCAAGTGTATAGTGGTGAGATGATCCCTTTTTCATCGAGGGTATATCTATTAAACGGTCCATACGGCGCAGTGTTCGACTTTCGCGGATTGTAAACAAAATCTCCTTTTTCGATTACATAGTAATTTGCGGTATTTCCATCGACTGCAATGTCTTTGTCAAAGAAGTCACGCTGAGGAATAAGCCCATATTCAGCAGAGTTAGTTATCACATTTTTCACTAAGCCGTCTGTATTTCGGCGCGACACTTTTTTGAAAATATCACCTAATCGAACACAAGTCCATGCTTTAACTGACTGAGTTGTAGTCCGGCGAAAAATGTGTTGCATGACACCTCTTTTATACTTCTTGAGGGCATCGACAAAGGAACGCTGAAGCTCAACTCGTTCGTTCAAGCATTCTAACAGAGAAGCGATTTTATCCTGTTCCTCTTTACAAGGAAGATCAAACTTTGCAGATTTTAACGCTTCGAACGAAAGAACAACTTGACTTGTTCCGACCGCAAGCACTGACAGTTTTTTTCGTGCTCGGGCTGACGAGTTGAGATATTCTGTCATAAAAGTGCTGTTCGCATTTTTGAATCGAAAGACCGGATAGAATTTACTTACAATAGCCTTGTCGCTGATTTTGTTAATGTTGAAGGTAAACCTTCCGTCATCGCTTCTATTTCTATATGTGCAAAAGCCAAGAGGTATAATGTTATAGCCGTCTGTATCGTGCCTTTGTTGAGAGCCAAAATGATCTATTTGTCTTTGAAGTCCTTCACGAGAAGATGTAAGGACTTCAAAGTCATGTTCTCCATGAACTTTCTTGAGAGTGGCAAGAAAATCGGAAAATTCAGAAGAGGGATTATTCAAAGATGAAAGGTCAAAAGTTATAAGGAAATCAGCAATTTCGCCCGATAATGTCTGCAACTCTCCGATAATAGCCATGAGTTCTTTCTGTCCTTGTTCAGCAAGATATTTGCTAGACTCAGGAAGGTTTGCAATTGTTTGTCGTATTTTCCCTTCGAATAAAGCATCAAGGTCAACAATAGCTTTTGCAGAGATTCCTAATTTCTGGCATAAAGTAAACATGATGTCTACTTCATCTTTGCCACCGACATCAATAATGGATACTCCCTCTGCCCCTAAAGGAATATCACGCTTATACTCAATAAGGTTTAATAATTGTTGATCAATGTAACCTTCTACAAATACCGGAGAAGATGCAAAAAATAAAGTTTTATGATTTGTGTTAATTCGCATTAAAAGACGATTAAGACGTTCTAATTGATATGTATCAAATTCATAACTAGAAATGAAAGAAGGTATTACCTCTTTGTGAAACACAATATAATTCAACAAATCATCGGAGTTGGTGATATCCAGCATATATGGGGAATGAGGTAAAATGATAAAAATCTTCTTCCCACTTTTAATATCTCCAGCATTCTTTTTTATTTCCTGCAAAATAAATTGTTGAAATTGGGGATGAAGATTAAGTTCGGGTTCATCAAGTATAATGCAATTATAGTTATCGTTATAGATAAAAGTTAATAGAGTGATGATTTCTTTAAGGCCGTGGCTTTCGCTCTTTTTTAGGTCATAAGGTGTATCCGTTTTTTTATCGGAAACTAAAACATTAAGAAATCCTGCATTTTCATGAAATATGAGTTCTTTTTTGAAAATATCAGACAGTATACTTTCAACTTTAATTTGAAGGTCAAGTTTGTCTTTGAGTTCAATTAGAGCATCAACGCTTTGTCCAAGTTGCTCTGCTTTTACTTTATATGTATCAAAACTATCGATATCGAGGCCCTTACTCAATTTGTCATAAGCAAATTGTCCACCCATTGCATCCCACTTACCCGCCAAATTGGCAATACGATCTGCGCCAAAATATCTCACTTTACGCCCATTTTGCCCAAGTTGTTGTTTTAATTTCTCGGCAAATATGCTTTTACCAGTTCCATTAGCACCTACAATATAGGTGATTGGTCCCCAATCATCTTTCTTGAAATGTTGTTCACCCCAAAGAAAATCAATTTGGATATCAACAGGAATTTTCATATTAATCTCCTTTCTTGGTAAATAACGGTTTTTCTAATCTATTCTATAGATCCAATGCCCGTTTTCATGGTATTT
>ERZ836939.3531-NODE-3531-length-13031-cov-51.572904_pt1 | contig 13031 bp, 9 predicted proteins | sample MGYA00519912_ERZ836939 | MGnify/ENA primary metagenome ERZ836939 (study PRJEB31850, sample SAMEA3708810) | human gut metagenome | biome: human gut; feature: human-associated habitat; material: faeces | place: China | collected 2014 ... | reverse complement strand
GCGTTTTTCAGCGTCTCGTTGATCATGGCGTTGCCGCCGTATTTGATGACCATGGTCTTGCCATGGTATTTCTGGATGTAAGGGGTCGCCTCCGAAAACAGGAGGGCCATTTCTTCGTTTTTCATATACTCTCCTTGCCGCCAGCACGCTTGCTCCGGCATTCGTTTTTCACCAAGACGAACTCCTTCCGTCATCGCTACGCGATGCCACCTCCCTCAAAGAGGGAGGCTTTCAGGCTCCCTCCGTGAGGGGGCTGTCGCCGCAGGCGACTGGAGGAGTTCCATTAAGTTCTATAATCCCCGTTGATCTTCACATAATCATAAGTCAGATCACAGCCCCATGCCTTGGCGCTGGCATCGCCGGTCCCCATATCCACCTTGACAAGGATATCATGCTCCGCCAGAACTTTGGCAGCCTCGTCCTCGCTGTAGGGGTGGTAGGCGGCGTTCTCGCAGACATAGACCTCACCTGCGGCACTGCTCAGCCAGACACAGACCTTGTCGATGGAGAAATCGCCGGGGGTGTAGCCGATGGCGCAGAGGATGCGGCCCCAGTTGGCATCGCGGCCAAAGACAGCGGCCTTGAACAGGTTGGAGCAGACCACGCTGCGGCTGACGGCGCGGGCCGTTTTCAGATCGGGGGCGTGGGTCACCTCGCAGGTGATGAGGTGGGTGGCACCCTCGCCGTCACCGGCGTGCTCGGCGCACATGTGCTCAGCAATGGCGGTCAGGGCCGCCACAAAGGCATCATAGTCGGCGTTCTCTTCGCAGATCTCGGAGTTTCCGGCCAGACCGGAGGCCATGATGATCAGGGTATCGTTGGTGGAGGTGTCCAGATCCACACTCATCTGGTTGTAGGTGCCGGGCACCACGGTCTTGAGGGCCTTTTCCAGCAGAGCGGGGGAAACGGCGACATCGGTGGTGTAGAAGGCCAGCATGGTGGCCATGTTGGGGGCGATCATGCCGCTGCCCTTGCCAATGGCACCCACGGTGCAGGTCTTGCCGCCCAGCTCAAACTGGATGGCGTACTCCTTTTTGTGGGTATCGGTGGTCATAATGGCCGTGGCCGCATCGGTGCTGCCCTGCGCAGTGGCTGTCAGCTTGGCGGCGGCGGCAGGGATTCCCCGGGCAAAGGGGTCAACGACCATGGGCTGGCCAATGACACCGGTAGAGGCGGGCAGCACATCCTCTGCAGGGATGTTCAGCGCCTCGCCCACCAGCGCACAGCACTCCTCGGCCAGAGCCACGCCGTTGGCGGCGCAGGTGTTGGCATTGCCGCTGTTCACAAGAATGGCCTGTGCATAGCCGTCCTTCAGGTGGGCGCGGTCCACCTTGATGGGCGCACCGCAGACCTTATTGGTGGTGTAGACACCGGCGGCGGCACAGCGCACCTCCGCCTTGATGAGTGCCAGATCGTATTTTTCATTATGATTTGCGCGGATGCCGCAATGCACGCCAGCCGCTGCAAAGCCCTTGGGGGCACAAATGCCGCCCGCAACTTCTTGATACTGCATAAAGATTCTCCTTTCCCACAAAGAAATACTCCCTCAGTCACGGCATTCGCCGTGCCAGCTCCCTCATGGAGGGAGCCTTTGCGTAACCGTCAGCTGCAAAAGCCTCCCTCTTCGAGGGAGGTGGATGCGAACACCGTGAGCAGACGAAGGGAGTTTTCACTCCAACCCTTTGGTCTCTTCCAGACCCAGCATCAGATTCATACACTGGACTGCCGCGCCGGACGAGCCCTTGCCCAGATTATCAAACAGGGAGACCAGCATCATCTGATCCCCGGCGGCGTTCACGGTGCTGTACAGCTCCATGCGGTCGGTACCGGCCATGGCGTTGGAATACAGGCCGTTCTCGGGCAGCGGCTCGTTCAGGGCGTGCACCTTGATGGTGGCGGCATCCCTGTAATACTCCGCCAGCCCTGCGGCCACCTTTTCGGCACCGCCCCAGACCGGCTGGAAGGGCACCAGCACCTGCATCCCGCTGTAATAATCGCAGACCACAGGCACAAAGGCGGGCGGGTTTGCCAGCCCACTGATCTTCTGCATCTCGGGCAGATGCTTATGGGCAAGGCTCAGACCGTAGCTCTTGGGTGCATCCAGCTTGCTGTGGGCCGGACGGTCGGGGCTTTCGTAATCGGCGATCATCTTTTTGCCACCGCCGGAATAGCCGGAAATACCGGTGCAGCTGTAAAAATCACCCGCTCCGGCAAGGCCCAGCTCCACCAGAGGCCGCATGATGCTGATAAACCCGCTGGCATAGCAGCCGGGCACCGCCACGCGGCAGGCGTTTTTGATCTTTTCCTTCTGGCCCCTGAGTTCCGGGAAGCCGTAGACCCAGTTGGGATCCGTGCGGAAAGCCGTGGAAGTATCCAGCACCTTCACGTCCGGGCGGAGCAGGGGCATGACCTCTTTGGAAGCGGCATCCGGCAGACAGAGGAAGGCGAGATCAGCCGAATTGATGACCTTTGCCCGCTCGTTCACGTCCTTGCGGCCCTCCTCGGAGATGGAGAGCAGTTCAATTTCGGGCCGGGCGGCCAGACGGTCGGCAATGCGCAGACCCGTGGTGCCTGCGGAGCCGTCGATAAAGACCTTTACGCTCATGCGTTGTTCGCCTCCCATGCGGCCAGCTGGTCCATGGCCAGCCGGATCTGGTTGTTGACGCTGGCCTCGCTGGGGCCGCCGTAGCTGGTGCGGCCCTCACAGCATTTGATGAGGTCGATGGCATCATAGATATCGTTCTCGAACAGGGCGCTGTAGCCCTTGAACTCGTCAAGGGTCAGTTCCTCCAGGGTCTTATCCTTTGCGATGCAGTCGGAGACCATGCAGCCGGTCAGCTTGTAGGCATCCCGGAAGGGCATCCCCTTCTTGGTCAGGTAGTCGGCGCAGTCGGTGGCGTTGATAAAGCCCTTGGCGGCAGCGCGGCGCATGTTGGCAGGCAGGGTCTTCATGGTGTCCAGCATGGGGGTGACAGTCTTGAGGCACAGCTCCAGCGTATCCACTGCATCGAAGATGGCTTCCTTGTCCTCCTGCATATCCTTGTTGTAGGCCAGAGGAATGCCCTTCATCATCACCAGCAGGGTGTTCAGGTCGCCGTAGACGCGGCCGGTCTTGCCGCGGATCAGCTCGGTGACATCGGGGTTCTTCTTCTGGGGCATGATGGAGGAGCCGGTGGTAAAGGCATCGTCCAGCTCGATGAACTTGAACTCCCAGCTGCACCAGAGGATGATCTCCTCCGAAAGGCGGGACAGGTGCATCATGCAGATGGAGATGGCGTTGGCCAGCTCAATGCAGAAGTCACGGTCAGAAACGCCGTCCAGGCTGTTGGCACAGGGTGCGGCAAAGCCCAGCTTTTCGGCGGTGAACTGACGATCCAGCGGGTAGGTGGTACCGGCCAGAGCGCCGGAACCCAGCGGGCACTGGGCATCCATGCGGGCGGTGGCATCCTCAAAGCGCTGCAGGTCGCGCAGGAGCATGGAGGCGTAGGCCATCAGCGCATGACCAAAGGTGATGGGCTGGGCGCGCTGCAGGTGGGTGTAGCCGGGCATGACAGCGGTGGTATTCTCCGCCGCCTTGCTGCAGATGACCTTGATGAGCTCCACGATGTAAGCCTGCAGGGTGTGGCTGTAGTCCCGCAGGGTCAGGCGGATATCCAGCGCCACCTGATCGTTGCGGCTGCGGCCGGTGTGCAGGCGCTTGCCTGCATCGCCGATGCGGGCGGTCAGGGTCTGCTCCACGAAGGTATGCACATCCTCGGCGTTGGGGTCGATCTCCAGCGCACCGCTTGCCAGATCGTCGGCAATGGAGGCCAGCCCGCTGAGGATATCCTCGCAGTCCTTTTCGGAGATGATGCCCTGCTTGGCCAGCATGGCGGCGTGGACCCCGCTGCCGCGCATATCCTGCGCGATCATCCGCTGGTCAAAGCGGATGGAGGAGTTGAAATCATTGACGCGCGAATCGACCGCCTTGGAGAAACGGCCCTTCCAGAGTTGTTCTGCCATAATATTCTTCCTTTTCTGATAGGCGGCTCGCCCTCTCCGTCATTGCTTGCGCAATGCCACCTCTCCCAAAGGGAGAGGCTCTGGCGCAACCGAGAACTTCACGGCTTGACCGGAAACTTTGCCGCTATGCCAAGGGCTCTCCCTTTGGGAGAGCTGTCACCGTAGGTGACTGAGAGGGCGAGGATGTTTATCTTGTAAATAAAAACAGCTAAAAACGGCAAAGCCGCCGCAGGGGAAAACGCTCCTGCGGCGGTGCCGCCGGCAACTATGCCGGTTTTGGAACTCCGTTGTGAAAGTGTAGAAAACACACCGGAGAGAAAGTTGGCTTTGTGTGATCCCGGTGGATCAGCCGCTTAGTCCTCGATCTTCGGCCAGCTCTTGGACAGCTTTGCGCGCTCCTTGATGGACAGGCCGAACAGGTTGATGAAGCCTGCTGCATCTGCCTGGTTGTAATCCTCGTCCTCACCAAAGGAAGCAGTCTGCTCATCGTACAGGGTGAACGGAGAGGTGACACCGGCGTTGATCATGTTGCCCTTGTACAGCTTCAGCTTCACATCACCGGTCACGGTCTTTGCCAGGCTGTTGGCAAAAGCATCCAGAGCCTCACGCAGCGGGGTGAACCACTGGCCGTTGTAGACGATGTCGGCATACTTCTGAGCCAGCTGCTCCTTGAGGTGTGCGCTCTCCTTGTCCAGGGTGATGGTCTCCAGAACATTGATGGCCTTGTACAGGATGGCACCGCCGGGGGTCTCGTACACGCCACGGCTCTTCATGCCCACCAGACGGTTCTCCACGATATCCAGCAGGCCGATGCCGTTCTCGCCGCCCAGCTTGTTCAGGTACTCCACCAGCTCCACAGCGCCCATCTCCTTGCCGTCCACAGCAGTGGGGATGCCCTTTTCAAAGTGGATGGTCACATAGGTCGGGGTGTCGGGAGCCTGCTCAGGGCTGACACCCAGCTCCAGGAAACCGGGGTGGTTGTACTGGGGCTCGTTGGCGGGGCTCTCCAGATCCAGGCCCTCGTGGCTCAGATGCCACAGGTTCTTGTCCTTGGAGTAGTTGGTCTCGCGGTTGATCTTCAGGGGGATGTGGTGAGCCTCGGCGTAGTCGATCTCTTCGTCACGGCTCTTGATGTCCCACTCACGCCAGGGAGCAATGATGGCCATATCGGGGCACAGGGCCTTGAGGGTCAGCTCAAAACGCACCTGATCGTTGCCCTTGCCGGTGCAGCCGTGGCAGATGGCATCTGCGCCTTCCTTGATGGCGATATCGGCCAGAGCCTTTGCAATGCAGGGGCGTGCAAAGCTGGTGCCCAGCAGGTAGTCCTCGTACTTTGCACCGAACTTCAGGGTGGGGAAGATGTAGTTTTCCACAAAGTCCTTCTTCAGATCCAGAACGTACAGCTTGGAAGCGCCGGTAGCCTTGGCCTTTTCCTCCAGGCCGTCCAGCTCGGTGCCCTGGCCCACGTCACCGGAAACGGCGACGACTTCGCAGTTGTTGTAGTTTTCCTTCAGCCAGGGAATGATGATGGAGGTATCCAGACCACCGGAGTAGGCCAGAACGACTTTTTTGATGTTTTCCTTTTTCATAATAAACGCGCTCCTTTTAATAAAAATACACTTTTGTACCCTGATGCGCACTTTCCCTTCGCATCCTCTGTCTTTGATTCGCGGTTGATGCTTTTATTATACACAGCGCGGCTTTTCCGTCAATGCCGAAAACTGCCAAACATGCCGCGCATTTGCGGCAGGATTTGTTACACTTTGTATGTTTATGCAGTATTATTTGTTTATATTCAATTTTTATACAGTTAAAATGTATATATGAAATGCAAAAAAGCGCCCCGAAGGACGCTTTCTTTATGCTTGGTATTTCCCCAGGATCTCCTCCACCTGTTCCTGTGTCAACGGGTGGGTGGGTTCCGGCTTTTCATTGCCCCTGCGCAGGGGCAGCCACCAGGTGGACAGGCCCAGCCAGCCGAACTTATAGGCGGTGTGGGGCTCACGGCCCACGCAGGTAAAGCCCAGGCGGGCATGGATACGCTCGCTGGCAGGGTTGGGGTCTGCCACAAGGGCATAGACATTCCAGTAACCCATCCCGTCCAGAATATCCAGCAGGACGCGGTAGAGGGTATCCCCCACACCAAAGCCCCGGGCATCGGGGGCACAGTAGATGGCGCTCTCCACAGCCCAGTCGTAGGCCTCCCGGGGGTGGTAGCGGTGGGCACAGGCGTAGCCCAGCAGCTTACCGTCCCCATCCCGGGCCAGCAGCAGAGGGATCAGCGCACGGGTGCTGTCCACCCAGTCCTCATACTCCGGCAGGGAAGAGGGCGTTACCTGAAAGGTTGCCGTGTGGTGCAGGACATACCAGTTGTAGATGTCCAGGATCTCCGCCGCATCGGCCCGGGTGGCCAGCGAAAGCCGGGGCAGGTTCTTCTCAGCCCATTCGGCGCACAGGGCTTCCTTCTGCGCCTTGGTCAGCTTTTTCAGGGCTGCTTCCCGGCGCAGGGCGGCAGATTTGTCTGTGCACCGTTCCAGATACGCGAACCGCTGTGCCCCCAGCGCACGGGTGCACTTGGCCCCCTTCCCGCTCTTGTGGGCGTGCAGGCGGCTGGCCGGGTCATTTGTCCAGCCCGTGTAGAGCTGGCCGCCTGCGCAGCGCACCATATAGACATAGGCCCGCTCCGTCTTCTCCGCTTCCCCGCTCATATCACAGTCTCCCGTTGTTTTTCAGCACCTGACGGCAGGCGGCCAGCGCCGTCTCCTTATCCTTTGCGGTGATGAGGAACCGGCTGGCGTGGCAGAAGCTGATGCCCTCGATGCCGCTCTTCTGCTCAATGATCTCCTGCGGCTGGCCCGCCCAGCTCTGGGGGAAAGGCAGCTTCGGCTTTTTGGTCTTGTGGTCGGTCACGCACTGGGCACTCCACCCGCCGCGCTGGCTGGGGTAGATGACGAAAAGGGCATCGGTCTTGTACAGGCCATTCTTCCAGGGCAGGTAGCAGGGCAGGATCACGATGCCGTCCCGGGAGTTCTTATAGGCCTGCTGCACTTTCTCGTCGGCGCGGTTCACGGCGTTCGCGCTCTCGATCTGGTTTTCCAGGATCTGCTTTGCCACAGCCACCGCCTTGAAGAAGCAGGTGTCCTGATCCTCCTTGGAATCCCACACCGGGTTGAAGAAGCCGATGGCATCGCACAGGCTGTTCTGCTCGCCGGTGTTGTCGTTCAGATCAAGGGGCTGGATAAAGTTTTCATCGATGAGCCGGGCCTGACGCTCCCCCACCAGCCCCGGGCCCAGTACCCGCCACAGCAGGCCGAAGGCCGCATAGGGGATGCCGTTGGCGCGGTACTCGCGGGGCTCCTGATGGTGATCGAACATGCCAAAGCCGATATCATACACGATGCCGTCGAAATCGTCCGGCACCACAAAGCCGCGGGTGATCCTGATGTCCGGCCGGATGATCTGCAGCAGCGCCGTTGCAAATACGTCGTCCGCATGGAACTTGCCGGCGTGGGTGAAGCCATTTGCAGGAATTTTCATAACAGCAATACCTCGTTCTCTTTCTTTGGGAACAGTATATCACATTCTGAAGCAGGGGACAAATTTTTGTGCACAACAAAGACCCGCCGGGCAGCATACGCCACACAGCGGGTCTGAAAGGAGGAAGTGCCGTTTCAGGGCACCTTATGAGAAGCGTGTGTTACAGGACGATGGGTTTCTCCGGGTCGATCTCCAGGTTTTCGCCGTTGGATTCGATCACGCGGCGGTACCACTCGTAGCTCTTTTTCTTGTAACGTTCCAGCGTACCGGAGCCGTCGCTGTTCAGGTCCACATAGATCATACCGTAGCGCTTTTTGATCTCCGCCGTGGAGCAGGAGATCAGGTCAATGCAGCCCCAGCTGGTATAGCCCATCACGTCCACGCCGTCGTGCAACGCTTCGCTGACCTGCACCAGGTGGTCGTTCATGTAGCGGATGCGGTAATCATCCTCCACCGTAAAGCTACCGTGGCCGTCCGGCACCAGGGTGTCGTTGGCACCCAGGCCGTTTTCGGCAATGAACAGGGGCTTGTGGTAGCGGCTGTACAGCCGGTTCAGGGTGTAGCGCAGGCCCTTGGGGTCGATCTGCCAGCCCCACTCGCTGACCTTGGAATACGGATTGCGCTTGAGGGTGGGGACCATGTTGCTGCCGGTGGGCTCGCCCAGCGAGTGGTCGGCGGCGGCGCAGTTGCTGGAATAGTAGCTGAACGAAACAAAGTCCACAGTGTGGGTCAGGGCTTCGCGGTCCTCATCGCTGATCTCCAGTTGCACGCCCTTTTCCTCAAACACCCGCTTGGCGTAGTAGGGATAGGCACCCAGGGCCTGCACGTCCGAGAACAGGTACACCTCGTTGTCCAGCTCCATCACCTCGATGATGTCATCGGGGTTCGGGGTGAGCGGGTAGATGGTAACGGCCAGGATCATGCTGCCCACCTTGTACTCCGGGTCAATACTGTGGGCCAGCTGCACAGCCTTGGCGCTGGCCACCAGCTCGTAGTGGATGGCCTGATACAGCTGCTGGTTGCTCAGCTGGGCCTTGGGGGTCAGGATGGCACCGCTGACAAAGGGCTGGTGCAAAATGGAGTTGATCTCGTTGAACGTGATCCAGTACTTCACCTTGCCCTTGTACCGCTCAAACAGGACCTGGCAGTATTTCAGGTACAGGTCGATCATGATGCGGTTGCTCCAGCCGTTGTACTTGCGGGCCAGGGCCAGGGGCGTTTCGTAGTGGGAAATGGTGATGAGCGGCTCGATGCCGTACTTGTGGCACTCGTCAATGACATCATCGTAGAACTTCAGGCCCGCCTCGTTGGGCTGTGCTTCCTCGCCGGTGGGGAAAATGCGGCTCCACGCAATGGAAAAGCGGTAGACCTTGAACCCCATGCCCGCAAAGAGCTTGATGTCCTCTTTGTAGCGGTGGTAGTAATCAATGCCTTTCAGCTTGAGGTTGTCGGGGGTCGGCTCCTCGGTGATGACCTTGAAGCCCTTGGGCAGCACATCCTGGATGGACAGGCCCTTGCCATCTTCCAGATAGGCACCCTCGCACTGATTTGCGGCCGTTGCGCCGCCCCAGAGGAAATTTCTCGGGAAATACATACAGGTTCCTCCCTAATGTTGCAGCGTCCGGGGATCAGTTCTTTTTCTCGTCACGGAACAGGACGAACGAGACGATAAAGGCCACCACAAAGGCAATGGCTGCACCGGCGCAGGCATAGTAGAAGTTGGACATGGAGGTATCCAGTCCAATGTAGCTGGGCAGGGTCAGCAGACCGGGAGAGCCGCCGGAGTAGTTCTTGGTGTTCATCAGGCCCATAAAGAAGCCGCCCACGCCGCCGCCAGCCATGGCTGCAATCATGTTGGTGCGGATCTTCATGGTAACGCCGAACAGGACCGGCTCGGTGATGCCGCAGACGGCAGTGATACCGGTGGCGGAGGTCAGCTGCTTGAGTTCGGGGTCCTTGGTCTTGATGGAAACGGCCAGAGCAGCAGCGCCCTGTGCCACGTTGGAGGCCAGCTGGCCCGGATAGATGATGGTATCAAAGCCGATGGTCATACGGTTGTTGATGCCAATGGGGGTCAGGGCGTGGTGGGTACCTGTCATGACCAGGAACGGCAGGAACACGCCGACGATGGTGGGCACCAGCCAAGGTGCCAGGGTGCTCAGGCCATTGATCACAGCGGCCAGGGCGTTGGAGACCACATAGCCCACCGGGCCCAGCACACACAGGGTGGCAATGCCGCAGATGAACATGGTCAGCAGCGGAGCGGTAAAGAAGCGGATGGCTTTGGGGGAGATGCGGGTAGCCCAGGGCTCCACCTTGGACATCAGCAGCACGCCCAGGATGATGGGGATCACGGACGAAGAATAGGAGGCGTTATAGATGGGCAGCATGAAGATGGTGATGGCCTCGCCGCTTTCCTTGGAGGCGGCCACCAGGTTCACAAAGCTGGGGTGGATCAAGATGCCACCCAGCATCATGGCCAGGTAGGGGTTGCAGCCCAGCTTTTTCGCCGCCGAGTTAGCCAGCAGGATGGGCAGGAAATAGAACGTGGCATCGCCCATGAAGTTGATGACCTGGTAGGTGCTGGACGTATTGCTGACCAGCTTGAACGCCACCAAGATGGCCAGCACGGCCTTGATCATGCCTGCTGCGGTCAGCGGGGGCAGGATGGGGGTAAAGATGCCGGTCAGGGTGTCGATGACACGGTCGTACCACTTGCCCTTGGGGGCGGGGGCTGCGGCGGCAGGGGCGGTGCCCAGCATCCCGCTGAGCTTCTCGTACACCTGCGTGACCTCGGCACCAATAATCACCTGATACTGGCCGTTTGCCTGGGCAACGCCCACAACACCGGCCAGGCCCTTGATGGCATCGGTATCGGCTTTTGATTCATCTTTCAGGTTAAAGCGCAGACGGGTGGCACAATGGGTGGCGTTGCTCACATTCTCGGCACCGCCCACCAGGCTGAGGATCTGTTTTGCCAATGCGCCGTAATCTTCTTTTTTTGCCATTTGCAATTCCTCCATGATGGTTTGATCCGGGGTGATCCGGAGCCTGCTGCGCAGAAGCTCTGCGTCAGCCACACCGGGCAGCCCGCGGATCGTGTTGAGGTCGATCACACTGCGGTCCTTTACGGTAACAGACAGACAGCCGCTGCGGAAATCACACAAGCCTATGTTTTCTTTTCCGCCGGCCGGAGCAGCCAGCTGCTCCAGGAACTGTTCACGATCCATGGCAGAGGACCTCCCTCTCGGTCAATATCTTCTGAACCGCCCAACGCGCGCCATTGAGCGGATTCATGCAAAAAGGTGGGCAAGGTAGCGGGGCTGGTTCAGGCCTCATGCTTCTCCTGCAAACGGCTGATGTGCAACATAAGGTATACGGTTTCCTCATCGTTGCACTTCCAATTCCAAGTGGTTTGGAAATAGTCCGCGATGGCGCGGGCACACTGATACACCTGCGGGTACTCCCGCCGCATCTGGGCCAGCATCCCGCTGATCCGCTCCTCCACCTGCCTGCCGGAGGCAAGTCGCTGGATGAGGTAGCGCAGATGCATGGAAAACCGGGAATACGAAAAGCTCTCTTTGTTGAGCGTAATATCAAGCTGTTTCTCCACGATGCCGTCCACGTCCGAAAGGGCCTTGAGCGTCATCATCATGGAGTGCATATCGCCCGCTTCCGCCTCGGCGTTGATGAGGTGGAGGGCAATGTTCACCACCTCGCTGTCTGGTAGCTTCAGCCCGGCTTCCCGCGCCAGCAGCTCCCGTGCCTGTTTGGCCAGCTCTGTCTCCTTGGGGTACAGGTGGCGCACATCGTAAGCCAGCGGGGTCGAGATCTCGATGCCCTTGCGCAGCCGCTCCGCCGCAAAGTTCAGGTGGTCGGCCAGGGTAAAGGGCAGGTTTGGGTTCAGCGCACAGTCCAGCTCGATCTCAGCCCGCTCCGTGATCTCGGCGCAGGCCAGCACCAGCGGGCGGGGCAGATCGGCCGCCATGCCAAAATATTTGGGGTTCACGTCGTAAAACGTTCGCTCGATGCGGGAAAGGTCCGTCAGCTCGTAAGGCATTTTGGGGAACCCGACCCCCCGGCCCAGCACCACCAGCTCCTTGCCGTTTCCGTCCAGTGCCAGGGCGGCATTGTTGTTGATCTGTCGGATGATTTTCATACCGTTCTACTCCCTGCATCGAATTTTCGGACAAAAAGAAAAACCCCGAACGCAGCAACTTACACTACTCCCCTTGTTTTGGAAAGGGAATTCGATGCAAGTAGCGCCTCCGAGGAGTAACGTCTTGTTTTTACGAATTTATAATACCAAAGGTTCTTTGCTGTGTCTATTCGCACGATACCCAAAAAAGCGTATTGTTTTTTGTGCACCGTGAAAAAAGTGCAGCAAAAAGCCGCCGGGCAGAGAAATGTCCGGCAGCCATTGGTTCAATCTAAATTCTATGCACTTACTTTTTCCGGCTGCGTGTCTTAGTCACAGCCGTGGTGGGCCTCACGGCGGGGGAGAGGTTCGGCTTTTCGGTGAGGGCGGTGGTGGTGGGCTCGCCCAGTGCCAGCACCTCGGCCAGCTCCTTCTGCACCTTGGCGTTGATGGGGTCGTTCACAGCCAGCACATCGGAGTAGAACTGCTCCATCTCTTCGCGGGTGGAGAAGGTTGCAACGTACATCTGGTTGCCCATGGCACCGGAAAGTGCCTCGGGGATGCGGTCCACCATCCGCATATTCTTCTGGTACTTCTGCATGATCTGCTCATGGCTGTACACAAAGTTTTTGCCATCGCGGCGGCCTGCAAAGGGGCAGTAGTAGTGCTCGCCCACCGGCATATCCGTGCCGCCGAAGGCGATCATATCTGCCCAGATCTTGTACACGTTGGTGGAGCGGGCAAAGTTGATCATATCCGGGGTAAAGCCGCCGCAGGGGCGCATATTGACCTCCAGTGCCACGAGCTGGCCCTTTTTGCCCATGCTGGCCTGATCCTCGGTCATGCGGAAGAACTCAAAGTGGACGAACCGGCTCTTCACACCAAAGCTCTTGACGGCGGCACGACCGGCGGCGCGGGTATCCTCGGGCAGGTCCTTGATGATATAGTAAATGGAGTTATCGTTGTCGTTGACGATGTCCATGATGGACACCGGGCTGACGTTGCCCGCCTCAAAGATGGGGTTGCCGCTGCCGTCGATGATGGCATCGTAGCTGTTGACCTCGGCGTGGACGAACTCCTCCATGATGTAGGCGAGGTCGGGGTGATAGGTGCTCTTGTAGAGCAGGAAGCGCTTCAGCTCCTCATCGCTGGACAGCTTATGGGTATCGGAGGCACCCACACCGTTGTCCGGCTTGACCACCACCGGGTAGCCCACCTCGTCGATGAACTTCCTGCAGCCCTCCAGGTCATCCACCATGTGGTAACGTGCGGTGGCGATGCCGGCCTTCTGGTAATACTCCTTCATCTTGCTCTTGTACTTGATGCGGGGCATATCCTCGGTCTGGAAGCCGGA
>ERZ836939.3519-NODE-3519-length-13069-cov-63.099201_pt1 | contig 13069 bp, 10 predicted proteins | sample MGYA00519912_ERZ836939 | MGnify/ENA primary metagenome ERZ836939 (study PRJEB31850, sample SAMEA3708810) | human gut metagenome | biome: human gut; feature: human-associated habitat; material: faeces | place: China | collected 2014 ... | reverse complement strand
CGATAAACAACGATAACTAAAAATAGGAATGCAGGGTGTAACTCAATGAGTTATGCCCTATTTCTTTTTATATCACTTTTCCTTGACTTTGCTTGTTATTCGGATTTTTATTATATATTTGTACCATAATTGTACCGACACTTAAAAGTAGATAATGTGACACCTATAAAAACAGCGGTATTGAGAATGAAGAATATAAGTAAAATGTAGGTTATGCCAGCAGCAAAATTTGAAATAACACGTCAATGCAAGGTTTGTGGAGAAACCTTTGTAGCTAAAACCATTGAATCGTGGTATTGCACTCCCAAATGTTCCAAGATTGCGTGGAAAAGGCGTAAGGATGAAGAACAGAGATTGCAAAGGTTGGACGAAGTGGTTAAGAAGATACCCAAGTCCAAAGAGTATATCACAGTTCCTGAAGCATACGCTTTGTTTGGCATAAGCAAGGAAACTCTTTATCGTTTAATTCGTAAGGGTACAATCCCAAGTGTGAATGCCGGAGAAAGGCAGACTTTACTATCAAAAGAAGAATTGATGAAACTCTATCCTCTCCGAAAGAAAACTCTCACAAAGCCAAAGCCTATTGCCAAGCTGTATAGTCTGGAGCCAAAGGACTGTTATACTATTGGCGAAATCACAGAAAAGTTTCTTGTGAATGAAAGCACTGTTTACCTTCATATACGCAAGTATTCCATTCCTACCAGACAGATAGGTAACTTTGTTTATGTACCAAAGAAAGAAATTGATAATCTATATAAAGGTGTGAAGCGATGAAGAAAGCATTAGTACATGAGTATCGATTAAATATCTCAACTAAGTAATTGCACAACGATAGAAATTCGCATAAATGCATACAACGTAGTACTTTAATTGAGATTTTTATCAAATAAATGTTTTTAATGAATATGGAAAAGAAAGACATATTTCAAGATATTCAAAACATACGAAGTTCCAATCCTGTAATTGTATTGGGAAGTGGAGCATCTGTTTCCTATGGCATACCAGGAATGGGTGTTTTAGCAAATGAGTTAAAAAACTTCTTTAAATCAAATCCATATTATGATACAGCTACTAATGATGTCGTTAGTGATTTCATAAAGCTTTTAGATTCAGGTGTAGGTTTGGAAGCTGCATTGCTGGATGTTAAGGTTCCTGAAATTGTTGAAGCAGATATAGTAAATATTGTCTGGAAGGTTATTATTGAATCCGATGCAAAAGTCTATGAAAGGTTTATAAGTGGAGAAGATATTAATCTAAGACAACTATTTGATTATATTGTATATGGAGATCCGAATAAAACGCTAAATGTAATCTCAACCAATTATGATAGGATTGCCGAGTATGCAGCTTGTCAAACTGACGCTTACATTAATATAGGTTTTACTCACGGACTGATGGGAAAGTTAAAAGATAATATTATGCTAAATCCTAAAAAGCCGGAGGCTGATTATACTGGATTTATTAATATCTTGAAAGTTCACGGTTCCCTAGACTGGTATAGGAGAGATGGAATCATTTGCAATATCCCCAATTCTGTCAATATTCCATTAGGGTTTACACCATGTATCGTAACTCCAGGAACTAATAAATACGAACGTACTCAAGAGGAACCACATAGACAACTTTTATCAGCTGTGGACAAAATCTTTGAAAGTGCCCAAAACTATGTTTGTATTGGTTATGGTTTTAATGACAAACATGTTCAAGAAATGTTGCTTAAATATGCCAAAAAGAGAAAGGCAAAAATACTGATTGTTACCAAAGAAATTACAAATTCAATAAAAGAAAATGTAATAGATAAAGGATATGATTATATCGCTATTTGTAGTGATGGTGCTAAGGGTACTGTTTTTCATACAAATAGTGATTCTATAATTGTTGATGACAAAATATATTGGACTATAGAAGGATTAATGGAAATATAAAAAATGGAAAGTATAGTATTAAGATATGATAAAGGTGAGTCAATAGGCTCAATAAATAGTGTAGACACAGGTATGGCAACAGCCATTATAGATTCTGACGATGTTCTGTCCCAGTTACAAATTAATCAACTTATAGCTATTCAAAGTCCGAAATCTGGTCGTTACATTATAGCAATGATAGTAAAAATCTATCGCAAGGCTACTGATATGACTTTGAATGATGACGAGGATGAAGAAGATACTTCTTCGGCATTTAACCAAGTTAGGTTAGTTTTTGTGGGTGAATTTATGGACAAAGCTGGAGAGCAAAGTAACGTGTTCAGAAGAAACGTTAGTGCAGTTCCATCTATAAGTGCCTTATGTTATAAGATTGAAGGAACACGTCTCACAGACCTCATGCAAACAATATCCAACAAATTAGCGACTTCCATCAGTCCTCTTGCAATAGGGAAATATACAATGGATGAAAGTTCTATAGCATATATGGATGGAGATAAACTATTTCAACGACATGCTGCTATTGTGGGTTCTACAGGGAGTGGTAAATCTTTTTGTGTTGCATGTATTGTTGAACAAATGGCTAAATTAAAACATTCTAATGCAATTTTGTTTGATATCCACGGAGAATACTCCTCTACTGATTTCAAAATAGATGGCATCAAACAATATAAAATTGCAACACCAGGAGATTTGGCTACCTCTGAAAAACTCAACAACAATATACTTATGGTACCCTATTGGCTCTTAAATTATGAGGAAATGCAGGCATTGTTATTAGATCGTAGTGACCAAAATGCACCAAATCAAGCAATGATATTCTCTCGTGAAGTTCTTGCCGAAAAAGAAAAAGGTGTAGAAGGAACAATATATGAACATCTGATTACTGTTGATAGTCCCGTAGCTTACGACTTGCAAACAGTGTTAACTCGGCTAAAGTCCAAAGACGAAGAAATGGTACCTGGTGCAAGAGCCGGTTCTGAAAAGCTAGGCCCATACAATGGGAAGTTAACACGGTTCAATCAAAGACTGGAGAATAAACTTTCAGATAAGAGAATGGGATTTATGTTCAGTTTACAAACAGAAGAAAAATCGCAAAATTGGCTCAAAGATTTCGCCAGAGTTCTGATGAAGGCTGATGGTGGGGTCAAGGTTATAGATATGTCAGAAGTACCATCAGATGTACTTCCTTTAGTAATTGGTCTATTGGCAAGAATTGTATTTACTGTTCAACAATGGAGTTCAATGGAACATCGTCATCCAATAGCACTATTATGTGATGAAGCACACTTATATGTTCAGCAATCTATTTCACAAGATGCTGTTGCAGAAATAGGTTTGAAAAGTTTTGAACGAATAGCGAAGGAAGGACGAAAATATGGAGTTGGTCTTGTGATAATCAGTCAAAGACCTTCAGAAGTAAATCGTACAGTACTAAGCCAATGTAATAATTTTATTAGTCTTCGACTTACAAATGTGGATGATCAAAATGTGATTAAACGACTACTACCAGATAATCTTGGTAATATTGCCGACAATCTTTCTTTGCTTGACATCGCAGAAGCAATTATTGTTGGTGATGCTACATTATTACCGTCTAGAGTAAAAATAAATGAACCTTCAATCAAACCATCAAGTCAAACAGTTCCTTTCTGGAGTATTTGGGGGAAAGATAATTCTGATCAAGATTTGTCAGAAGCTATATGCAATATGATTAAACAATCTAAGTGAAAGTAATTACTATGTCAAGGATATGAAGCGATGAAGAAAGCATTAGTTAATACACGTGTGTCGGTAAAGCTCCGCAAGTCTGAATATCGTGATGAATGGTATCTTTATGTGGAATCTTATCCTGTATTCCAATCTGGAAAACATACGCCACAAAGAGTGCGTGAATATCTCAATCGTACCATTACAACACCTATTTGGGATAAATCACGCAATGCAAGGACTAATGCCGAAGGCAAAACTACTTATAAGCCGAAGCGAGATTTAAACGGTGTTATTCAATGCAAGTCGCAAATAGACCAAGAATCATGTATCTATGCCGATAAAGTCAGAAGCCTAAGACAAAAGGAATACGACAATGCAGCTTTATATGCCGATACCGATGCAGAACAGGCGGAGCAGTTGGAACGCTCCCGAAGTAATTTTATTGAGTACTTCGACCATGTGCAACGAACAAGACATGCCCATAGTTCCGATTCTATTATTGTCAATTGGAGGCGAGTACATGAGTTACTGAAGATATTTGCAAAAAGTGATACCATTCTCTTTTCGCAGATAGACTTAAAGCTGGTTGAATCGTTCCGTCAATTCATAATGAACGCACCGCAAGGTGGTACTAAACGAGGTACAATTTCTCAAAATACAGCATCAACATACTTCTCAATTTTCAAGGCAGGATTGAAACAAGCCTTTATAGATGGCTATCTGACTATTGATATTGCAGCGAAAGTCAAAGGCATTCAGGAAAGGGAGAGTCGCAGAGAATACCTGACAATAGAAGAGTTGAACCGACTGGCACAAACTCCGTGTGACCCATTATTGAAACGAGCCGCACTCTTTTCAGCATTAACAGGAATCCGACATTGCGACATTCAGAAATTGAAATGGTCGGAGGTGGAACAATTCAATGGTGGTTATCGGCTGAACTTTACGCAACAAAAGACAAAAGGTGTTGAGTATATGCCAATTTCAGAGCAAGCATATAATCTTTGCGGAGAGCAAAAAGAAGGAGAATTATTAGTGTTTGCCGGATTACCTGACCCATCATGGATAAATCGCCCTGTTAAAAAATGGGTTGAAGCTGCCGGAATTACCAAGCACATTACCTTCCATTGCTTTAGGCACAGCTACGCTACCCTTCAACTGGCTGGAGGAACGGACATTTATACCGTTAGCAAAATGTTGGGGCATACCAATGTACGAACCACTCAAGTGTATGCCAAGGTTGTAGATGAGAAAAAGGAGAAAGCAACAGAAACTATCAAATTAGCTTTATCACAAACGGAATAAAAGTGTTGTCCCACTTGATAGGCATAGCCATCTGCGTAGATTCTGCGTGGGTGGCTTTTTGTTTTTACCTATGAGCTGTTATTATGACCACCTAATGATTTCCTTATGATTGGGTACATTACCATAAAAAACTACTACTGACGTTTTTCATCATTTGCATTGATAATCAATACATATTCCTTATGGTATTTCTGTTTCGCTGCTGTTTCTTTATGTGACACAGTCCATCATAAAATCAGTATGCTAAATCACGATTACTTTGCCGAAAAATCAAACATAAATCAGATAGCAGTATGAGTGAAAAGAACATTACTTTTGAAGATTTACCCAAGGCAATGTCGTGGATGATGGATAAATTGAATGAACTGGATTCTAAGATTGACGGTCTCAACACTCAAAGTCCGAGTATTCCAACCGAGCAATGGATGAACTTAAAGGAGTTGTGCGATTATATTCCCAGTCATCCGGCAGAGCAAACAGTATATGGATGGACAAGCTGCCACCAAATCCCATTTCATAAAAGAGGTAAACGTATCATGTTTCTAAAATCGGAGATTGATGCGTGGCTTCGAGATGGCAAGGTAAAGTCCGAAAAAGACTTGGAGGACGAAGCTGCCCGATTCATAAAGTCTAAAAGAAACAACCGATTCTAATGGATTCACTCGATTTATGCAATGCAATCAGAATGGAATTTGGAGGGATACTTGAAGACAAGATTCCTTTGAATGCTTTTCCTGCTAAAATTCAGGATATGGTATTGGCATTGGCACGACAAGAGAATTATTCCATTGAATATATGATGGCTTCTCTTTTGGCGGCAATTTCAACAGCCATCGGTAATGCTGTCAATATCCGTATTCGTGGTGGCTGGATAAGTAATCCTGCCCTCTATATGATATTGGTTGGCCGCCCCGGAATGGGCAAAACTCCCCCGTTAGACTTTGCTTTTCGCCCAATTCGCAAGCATGATGCCAAAGCTGTCAAACAATTCAAGTCTGATATGGAGCAATATAATAATATGGTAGAGGACAACAAAGGGAAGAAGGAAAATTGCACTCCATTGCCAGAAAAACCGATTTTGCGAAGAACCATAATATCCGACTTTACCCCAGAAGCTTTAATGCGTGCGCTTGATGACAACCAGCGTGGTATTGTGGTATATGTGGATGAAATTATGGGAATGTTCAATGCTGTGAATCAATACAGCAAAGGGCAACTTATTGAACAGTTATTGACTGCATTCAGCGGAAAACCTTTAGACATTTCCAGATGCAGTATGCCCATACCTATTCACATAGAGCATCCTTTTATAAATATGGTAGGTACGATGCAGACCACCCGAATGCACGAACTTACAGATAAAGGCTATAAGGACAATGGGTTGATTGATAGAATAATTTTTGTTTATCCGTCTTCACAGGAAATATCAGATTGGCAAGATGAAGAAAACGCTTTTACCACTTTTGACAAATACTCGTCTATGTGGGAAAATATCATCAACAAAGTGATGAGTTTGCCTTTTATAGTAAATGAGGATGGCGAAATAGTTCCTGACATTTTGGACTTTTCTTCGGAAGCAAAAGCCTATTTTACCAATTGGCGCAATGATGCTATTCATGCAGTCAATCAAATCCAAGATGACGGCTTGGTGGATAGCAGAATAATGAAAGCTCCGATGATTACAGCACGATTGGCTTTGGTTATGCAAATCTTCCGCTGGGCTTGTGGTGAGGTTCATAAAGATTTTGTGGACATCGATTCAATCAAATCAGCTATTGCATTAAGCGATTACTTTGAAAGTTGTTATGCCGACATTCAGAAATATATGTTGGTAGAGGGCATTGAACCACAAAAGAAAGAATTGCTTGATTGTCTTTCTGCAACATTCACAACTGCCGATGCCATTCAAGCAGGAAAAGAAGTGGGGCTTTCCGAACGCTCTGTAATGTATTCTTTGGTCAGCCTTACCACGAATAAGATAATCAAGAAAATTAAGAGAGGGGAATATGAGAAACTGCAATAACCTATCCCCATTGCATCTTGCAGTTGTTGCAGTTTGCACTTTCGTATCATCCGTTTTCCTGCAAAACTGCAAGAACTGCAAACTGCACGGACTGCAATTATAAAAAATATCAAGCATGAATGAATACCGATTTACCCTTCAAAAATATAAGCGAGGCTCTAAACTTTCATGTCCTCAGTGTGGAAAGAAACAATGTTTTATACGTTACGTTGATACTCAAGGGGAAGTTTCGTTTCCTGACTATGTAGGCAGATGCGACCATGAGCAGTCGTGCAAATACCATTATACGCCCTCTGATTATTTCAAGGATAATCCAACGCTGATAGAAAAAGGTTCCAATTATGGCATTGAACATGCTAAGCCACAGCCACATTCATTGCCACCTACTTCCTTTATTGATAAAGAACTAATGGAGCGAACACTTACCAATTACACAATGAATCCTTTGTACATTTATCTGGTAGGTATATTGGGCAAGGATGAAACAAAGCGAATATTCCATTTATATCGTGTTGGCACATCAAAAAAATGGGGCGGCTCTACTGTCTACTGGCAGATTGATAGGCAAGGCTACGTGCGAACCGGAAAGATAATGTTGTATGATTCAACAACAGGACATCGGACAAAAGAGCCGAGAAGTTATGTAAGTTGGGTACATACCGAGTTGAACCTTGTCGACTACAATCTAAAGCAATGTTTGTTTGGTGAGCATCTGTTGTCTGATAATCCTGCCAAACCGATTGCTATAGTAGAGAGTGAGAAGTCTGCTTTGATAGCCACTCATTATATGCCGGAATTTATATGGCTGGCTACTGGTGGAATGCACGGCTGCTTCAAAGCAGATGCGGTTGGTGTATTAAAAGGTCGGACGGTAATGTTGTGTCCGGACTTAGGAGCAAAAGAGATTTGGCAATCCAAGATGGCTATGCTCTTCTCCGTTTGCTCAAAGGTTATAATGAGTGACACATTAGAACAATGCGCTACTGATGAACAACGAAAGAAAGGATTGGACATTGCCGATTTCCTCTTGATGACCGATACACCACAAATGATTCTTTCAAAGATGATACAGCGCAATCCGGCTTTGCAGACGCTCATTGATGAATTGGGGTTAGAACTTATTGAATAACGAAGGAACTTGTTCCGGTCACTTATAGAAAGTCCATAACACAATAAGGACTTTTTGCCTGATAGCAATAAAATCCGGCTACTGCCACACTATGTGAATAGGCACAGGAGCAAGCTCCAATTATTAGAAATACGTATAAAAACGAGATTATGAATACTGATATAAAACAAGCAATGCACGTTGAAGCTGCCAAATCATTTGGCACATCAGAAGCCAACGAGAACGAAAGGCGTTGGAACGAAGATAAGGTCGATTGTAAAAATCAAGACCCTACCAACAATTATGACAAGACCAGAATGAGGCTGAATTTTGAGATTGGTCCCGATGGCAAAATACATCCGTTGGGGTATCAAGAGAAGTCTCTTGAACTCCGTTTGCAGGAACGATTGTTGGAATTAGGTTGGAAGCCATTCAAACCGGACAGTAAGATTCAACCGAACTGTTGCGCCAAATTTGTCTTTGGCGGCAATCATGAACGTACACTTGAGATGGCTTTTGGCAATCAGACCGTCAATTTAGAGAAAGGATCAGACAACAGCCATCTGCACCGCTGCGAGGAAATAGAACTTTGGGCGAAGGATGTTTATGATTGGTGTTCCCGAAGATATGGTCAGGAAAACATTGTCGGCTTTCAGGTTCACCTTGACGAGAGCAGCCCGCATATTCATGCTTTAGTTGTGCCAGTCGGTATCCGGCCTAAAAGCGGTCGTGAGTGTGTCATGTGGTCTGCAAAGTTCGGAAAGAACAGGTTTGAATATGGGCAGATATTGAAAGAAATGCACACATCGCTGTATGAGGAGGTCGGAAGTAAATACGGACTTGAACGAGGAGACAGCATATATGGGCGCAATGTGCAGCATTTGAACAAACGCGATTATATTCGTAAGCTATCAAAAGAGGCAAAACAGGCGGAGAAAGCGGTTAAGGGATTACAGACTATGATACACAGACTGGAATCGCAAATATTCAAGTCTAAATCTCAACTTGAACAGATTGACAAGGAACTGGCTTCCGGTAAAATAGCTCTTGAAGAATACAAATTTCAAAAGGCGGATATACAGAAACAGATTTCAGAATACCAATCCGAACTTGAAGACAAGGCTGACAAACTCCATACAAAAGAGCAGGAATTGAACAAACTGACCCAAGACCTTGAAAAAGCTGGCTCTGTAATACAGCCTTTCAGAAACTACAAAATTGATTTTGATCCACCTTGTATTTCGGGGAAATATCCTCTGTTTATTACGGACAAATGGATTGAGAAACAGAATCAGGAAATAGCCAAGCGTTTCAATTCGATCGTCCGCCAAATAGAGGCTCTCTATAGAAATGAAGCGGAGAGACAAGTGAAGACTGCACAGCAAAATGTATTGGCAGAGTATGGGGAATTTTATCGGTTAAAAAGGGATGTCGAACAACTTTCAAAGAACAACGATGAGTTAAAATCAATATTGGACACCATACTTGACCAACTGTCGAATCCATCACTCCGGTCAAAGATATTCGCCATAGCGGATGCTTTAGCAGGTGGAACTCCTATCAGTGTATCTTCTGGAGGAGGTGACTCTTCATCTGATATCCGATGGGATGGTCGTCAACCCGATGAAGAGGAAGAAGCCTATCGAAGAAGGTGTCTGATGTTTGCGATAGGAATGGTTAAGATTCAGAATAAAAAGAAAAGTTATAGGAGAAGATAAACGTCCTATTTGATGTGCTGTAATTAAAAACTAAAGTTGCAACACATTAAATGTTTTTAACTCATTATGTACAATACATACGCCCCATTATCAGAACGTACCGTTTGAAGTGCCGGATAATTGGGTGTGGACGACTGTTGAAAATATTTGTTCAAAGATTGGCTCAGGTAGTACCCCAAAAGGAAGTAACTATACATCGGACGGTATTTTTTTCTTCCGCTCTCAAAATGTACATAATTTAGGTATTGTGCTTGATGATATTAAGTACATTTCAGAAGATGTACACAAATCAATGATTGGCACCGAAGTTCGTCCAAATGATTTACTATTGAATATAACTGGTGGATCATTAGGACGTTGTGCAATTGTCCCCAACATAATTGATAGAGGAAATGTTAGTCAACACGTTTGCATTTTACGTCCTATATCAATTAAGGCTGAATATTTACATACATTTATTTTATCCTCATTTTTTGCAAGGACAATGAAGATTACAGGAAGTGGAAGAGAAGGCTTACCTAAATATAATTTAGAAAAAATGTTTCTCCCATTGCCTCCATTTGCCGAACAGCAACGTATTGTTGCAGAAATAAAACGGTGGTTTGCTTTTGTTGACCAAATAGAGCAAAGTAAAGCTAACTTGCAGACAGCAATCAAGCAAGCCAAAAGCAAAATCCTTGACCTCGCCATTCATGGCAAACTTGTACCGCAAGACCCAAATGACGAGCCAGCCATTGAATTGTTGAAGCGCATAAATCCAGACTTTATACCTTGTGATAACGGGCATAGTAGGAAGTTACCACAAGGATGGGCGTATTGTCAACTTAGTAATGTACTTAAAATCACAATGGGGCAATCCCCTAAAGGAGATTCATTAAATAATAAAAGAGGTATAGAATTTCATCAAGGGAAAATATGTTTTTCAGATAAATTTCTTTTAGAGTCTGGTATATTTACAAATGAGCCCACAAAAATAGCAGAACCTAATTCCATCTTATTATGTGTTCGAGCCCCAGTTGGAGTTGTGAATATAACAAAAAATCAAATATGTATTGGGCGTGGATTATGTGCTTTAACCCCTTTTGAAGGTAATGTGGATTTTTATTTCTATTTACTTCAAACCTTGCAAGATAGCTTTGATAATCAATCAACAGGGACTACGTTTAAAGCAATATCAGGAGAGATAATAAGAAATGAGAATATTATTTTACCGCCTCTTGCAGAGCAACAACGCATAGTTCAAAAAATAGAAGAATTATTTCATGTCTTTGACAACATTCAAAACGCCTTAGAAGTGTAATCCAATACACTTCTAAGGGTTGGTGTGATTTTACCAGTTCACCACCTTATCTACAATCTTCTGTTGCTCACTGGCTGTTCTACGAAGATAGATACGAGTAGTTTCTATGCTTTCATGCCCCATAAGGTCGGCAAGTAGAGCAAGGTCGTTAAAGCGGTCAAGAAAGTTCTTGGCAAAACGATGACGGAATGAATGAGGATAAACTACCTCCTTGTTCATTCCATATTTTTCAGCAAAATGCTTGAGTTGAGAAGCGATTCCACGAGTAGTAATACGCTGTCCGAAACGGTTCAGGAAGATATAGCCCGATGTCAAGCCTTGACTTTTCAACCACTTTTCTGCTTCTGTCCGTAAATTCTTGGGGATGTATAGCCGTCGAATCTTTCCACCTTTACTATACAAATCAAGATAGCCCACTTTGATGTGTTCCGCTTTGATGTGGAGTAATTCACTAACACGTGCTCCGGTGGCAGCCATAAACCACACAATAAAATACCACTCCTCATAACCATCAGCTTTAAGCCGTGCTTTGAGAAATTTGTAATCGGCATCGCTGATTACATTTTCCAAAAAGTTCTTTTGTTGCACCTTTACGAACTTCACTTTTAGTTTTTCTTGTTTCGTAAACTCCAAGAACTTATTGATACCTTGCAATCTCAGGTTCACAGTCTGCGGCTTGAAGTTCTCTACCAAATACCCCTTGTATGCCAAAAGGTTCTTCTTGTTTACTTCTCCATAATGGTTGAGGAAATACTGCACCGTCCACACATAAGAGGTGACGGTGTTCTTGGCAAGATTAGTTTTTGCCAAATAATTTTTGAATTTTGTTACCATATTACATTGATTTATAATGAATACAGTAACAATATAGCAGAACGTATCGGGCATTATACGCAGTTGCCTGATGGATGGCAAATTGCATCTATGCAAACTTTATGCAATTTAACAGATGGAGAAAAGCAAAGTGGCATTAAACGAATCAATCTTGATGTAAAATTTTTGCGTGGAGAACGGGAGGCAAAGTCTTTGCTTTCCGGCAAGTTTGTAACTGCAAACACTCTCTTGATTCTAGTTGATGGCGAGAACTCTGGTGAGGTTTTCCGGAGTTCGATTGACGGCTATCAAGGTAGTACTTTCAAGCAGTTGCGTATCAACGAAAATATGAACGAAGAATATGTACTACAAGTTATCAACTTGCATAGGAAAATCTTGAGAGAAAGTAAGGTTGGGTCTGCCATTCCTCACTTGAACAAGAAAATATTTAAAGCTATCGAAGTTCCTATTCCACCTTACAAGGAACAACAAAAGATTATAAAGGCTATAACTAAAGCGTTTATGTCTTTAGATTTGATAATGGAGAGTTTATAGACTCTCCATCATCAAATCCAATTGAGAAAACAAAATCTGTATTTTAGACTTAATTCGTTTTTGTTCTGCTAATGGGGGTAGCATTATTTTAATAGAACGCATATCGGTTTGCGTAAGTTTCAAGCGTGTACTTCCATTTACGTATTCAGAATAATCAATTTGATTAAGTGAGTACTGTAGAAATTCAAAATCAATTTTAGGAGATAGGATATGAGCATGATTATTTACCCAGCTTTTTCCACTAATAGAATATGCCTTAATTGCATTTTTATCAAGGAATGGTGCACCATCTTCACCAAGCAATAAATAATTGCCATTTATAATATAGTCGTCTATCAGTCCAACTTGACCTGTCGCACCATAATAAGGGTACAATTCATCGATTTGCCTATTCCTTATACGTGAATCTCGTTCACTAGAATTAATCGGTTTTCGTAAATTATCCAATATGTCTGCTACTTGTTCAAGCCTACAAGCAGTCCATCCATCAGGCAACTGCGTATAATGCCCGTTATCACAAGGTGTGAAGTCGGGATTTATGCGCTTCAAGAGTTTGATGGCTGGCTCGTCATTCGGGTCTTGCGGTACGAGTTTGCCGTGAATGGCGAGGTC
>ERZ836939.3518-NODE-3518-length-13071-cov-6.233559_pt1 | contig 13071 bp, 17 predicted proteins | sample MGYA00519912_ERZ836939 | MGnify/ENA primary metagenome ERZ836939 (study PRJEB31850, sample SAMEA3708810) | human gut metagenome | biome: human gut; feature: human-associated habitat; material: faeces | place: China | collected 2014 ... | reverse complement strand
AAGCACGGTTTCGTAAAATGATTTCTTCCAACCGTCAAATACTTTCCGATTCCCAATTGCCCTGATTTACCCCTCCGATTTTGCCAGTGATTTTTGAGATATAGCCGCCGAATTGCTATAAAAGGGAAAACATGAGGCAATCAAAGTGTACGTACGTACACGGTTCAGCGCCGCCATTCCTCCGGCACATCTTCCGGTACGTACGTACGCATCGAATCACCAGAAAACACTGATATATGATTTCTCACCAATACCTCGATTCCCAGAAAGCCACGCACCCGCCGTCCGGCAGCATTGGTCACATTGTTGCAGTATTCCAGATTATAGCGGTTCTGGCAGGCTATCAGGGCTTCGCTGAAGCTGCGGGGTTTCAGGGCAGGCAGGTTGTTCTCGGTGCAGTAAATCTGGTATGCCTCATACAGCTCTTTGGAGCTGGCAGATAAATCGGCCTTCAGGCGAACATACCCGTCTGAATCCAGAAAATCATAGACATTGTTGTTGTCCCGTTTGACTGTTTCCCGGTTTTCTCTGGTGCGGTCACTTTCGGTGAACTTGAAGTTGTTGGCGGCCACCCGCTGCAATCCCTCAAAAGCCCACAGCAGAATGCCCTCCACCTCGTCTTTCATCTTCTCGGCAAGGTCGGGATCATCCACACGGCCAGTTGTTTTTTCTTTCGTGGTCAGCACCAGCTGGCGGCGGTATAATCCGTCGCTGCGGTCAAACAGCGCCTGCAAATCTCCGTTGGAGAATGCTAACAGCCGGGCGCACATCCATCCCTGATAGCTCTGCTTGCCCTTGCGCTCCAAATCCATCTTGCCCTGGGCGGTGACGATGGATTTCACATAGTTGGTTTGGCGCAGGGCCTCCATCCGCATATCATCATCCACGCACAGGAGAATATGCTCCAGATCCGCACGGGCAAATCGGTTCTCCGATATTTTCCCGATGCTGCCGTCCTTCATGTTAGAACCGAACAAATGACCCAGCACGGCGCCAATCTGGCTCTTACCCTCACCGCCGTTACCTTTAATCACCATCATCCGCTGCCCCTTATTGCTGGGAATCAGGCAGTAGCCGATATATTCCTGCAAGGTGGGGATGTCCTCCGGGTAGAGCAGGCCATCCAGAAATTGCAACCAGAGAACAGGTTTTGGGGCGTTGGGCTTGTAGGACACGGGGAAACGGTTGCGGACGATTTTCGGCTTTCCCTCCACAAAGGTTCCGTCCAGAAAAAGCGTGCCGTTGGAAAGATGAATCCGATCCGGCTCCGGGGGAAAATCCTCCACCAGCGCCGCCAGTTTCATCAGCTCCACAATGTTGCTGATTTTGCGGGGAATGTTGCTGACCGCACAGCATTTCAACTCCTCAAAAATTTCTCCCCGCAGGGGTAGTTCGTCTGTCACACGGCCTTCGGGCGTGAAAAAAGCCCCGTTTGTGAAGATGATCTTGTGCGTCTGCAAGAACTCCTCACAAAACAGGGCTTCGTTGATGCTTTTGCCATCGAACCAGACGGGCATCCCGTCAAGCTGCGTTTTGTTTTTCATAGGCACCGTCCTCCTTTTTCAGTCTGTCCAGCCGTTCCTCCAAACCGGCAATCAGGCCATCCTTGTTCAGCATTTCCACGATTTTCACCCGCTGTTCCAGTTCGGCGGCAATGAGCAAATCCGCCAGATACTCCACATAGTCCAGCATCTGGCAGGCTTCCACAAACCGGTCATCCAGAACATCTTCCGGTGTCTTGGGTGCGTACTGCACCTTCCAGCTTTCCAGAAGATGCAGATAATCACACAGCACCCGCAGACAGCGCACTTCTTCCCGCCGGTATGCTTTCAGCAGAGGACGCTTCGGTTTTGGTAAGGCGATTGCCGCTGGGTGCTTGTCCGGGTCAATCCCGAAATCCTGTGACAGTTTCTGCGCTGCTTCGTAACTGTTCAGGCCAAACAGCCTTGCCACAAAGTCAATCACATCGCCGGTGGCTCCGCAGCCGAAACAGTAAAAATACCGTTCGTTCAGCTTCATGCTGGGGTGTCGGTCCTCATGGAACGGACAGCTGCACATCCCGTTTCGGTTGACTTGCAGCCCATAGTGTTCCGCCGCATCCGGCACACAAATATTCTGTTTTACCAGTTCAAAGAGTGTCATAAAAATCCCTCCGTTTCAGGGCATAAAAAAACGGCCTGCCCGGTTTGTTGGGGCAGGCCGCAGTCTTTATGCAGTTTGTGATGTTTCCGTTTCTTTGGCTTTCCGCTTTTCCTGCCGGTAGAACTTCTCCCGGCAGGCGGGTTTGCAAAATTTAGCGTTGGGGCGGACAGACTGGAACGGCTCTCCGCAGCACTGGCATACCAGCTGGTACGGTTCACCCGGAACGATCAGCCCCTCGGCAATCTTCTGTTTGCGCTCCTTCTGGCGCAGATACTTTTCATGGTCACGGATGCGCTTCTGGCGGCGCTTTTCCTCCGCAGCCAGTTCTTCCTCGGTGGGTTCGGGCATGGGCACTTCAAACTTCCCGATGAAATTCAGATAAATCTCAATTTCCTGCACCCGCTCCCCGGTGCTTCTGTCCGGGGCATGAACCAGAATTTTCTCCACAAATTCATGGATCATAGGGGCGGTCAGCTCGGTGAAATCCGTATATTTCTGTGCCAGCGCCAGAAAGTGGCTGGCACGGTCGGTATCCTCGTGAAATTGGTCCAACTGTGCCTGCTCGGATGCAAGCAGCTGTTCCAGCTCCGCCTGTTCCTTTTCATATTCGGCACACAGCAGCTCGAACCGTTTTTCCTCCAATTTGCCCATTGCATAGGTTTCGTATAGCTTTTTAATCAGCACATCCAACTCGGCGCTGCGCCTGCGCTCTTTGGCAACCTTGCGTTTCAGCTCCTTTGCCGCTTCCTGCTGGCGAACCTGTGAAATGCTGCGTACTTTCTGAATAAGTTCCTCCTTGTTCTGGATGGCATAACTGGCGGTGGTGCGGATGGTTTCCAGAATCAGTGCATTTAGGGCTTTGGTGCTGACGGTATGGGAAAAACACATCTGGGTTTCACGCTCAAAAGTCAGGGTATAGGTGGAGCAGTTATAGAAGTCGGTTCCATACTCCCGCCCGTCCTTTTGACGCTTACCACGGTGGTTATACATCTTGGCTCCGCAGTCGGCGCAGAACACAAGGCCGGTCAGGGGATTGGCGACGCCGGTGGTGTCCGTCCGGCGCACCGTCCGCTTCACCTGCTGGGCCAGCTGCCAGGTTTCCGGGTCAACAATGGCCTCGTGGGTATTCTCAAAGATCAGCCAGTCGGACGGGTCATTTTTTACCCGCTTATCCCGGTAGGACTTCTTGGAAGAACGGAAATTCACGGTATGCCCCATATATTCCGGTTTCTCCAGCATGGAGCTGACCGTGAAGCCGTACCAGTCATAGGGGCGGCTGGTGTCCACGGTGTTCTTCCGGCTGCCTCTGCCGTTTCGTGCCAGATAATAGGCGGGGCACTCCACCTTTTCCTGTGTGAGTATCTTGGCGATCTCATGGGGGCCGTGCCCCTCCACCGCAAGCCGGAAGATCCGCCGCACCACGGCGGCGGCTTCCTCGTCCACCAGCCAGTGGTCCTTGTCCTCTGGGTCTTTTTTGTAGCCATAGATGGCGTTGTTGGTGGTTGGCTTGCCCGCCTTGCCCTTGACACGGTATGCTGCCGAAACCTTTTTGGACTGGTCACGCAGATACCATTCGTTCATGATATTGAGAAAGGGCGCAAACTCGCCGCTGTCCTGTTCCTCGCTGTCGATGTTATTGGCAACAGCAACAAAATGAACCCCATTCTGCCGGAACATTACCTCGGTGTAAAAGCCGGTTTGCAGGTAGTTTCTGCCGATCCGACTTAGGTCCTTACACAGCAGATGGGCCACCTTGCCCGCCTCGATGTCCGCCACAAGGCGCTTCCATGCGGGACGGTCAAAGTTGCCGCCGGACCACCCATCGTCTGTGTAGTGGACGATATTGGTGTAGCCCCGCTGTGCTGCATAGCTTTCGAGATAACGTTTCTGGTTCAGAATGGAGTTCGAGTCACCCGTGAGGTCATCGTCACGGGACAGGCGCTCATAGAGCGCAGTGATTTTTTCTTCCGTCTGTCTGTTTGCCATATCAGGCGCTCCTTTCAGACGGACGGCTCATTTGTGGCAGTTCCATTATACCACATTCCGGCTGGTTTGCCAGCCCGTCATTGCGGATCAGCCGCAGAATTTTATCTTCCATCGTTTCCTCGGCGGTTTCGCTGAGGTAGACACGAACTTTATAGGTGGTGTTGCCAATGTGCCGGGTCAGAAACACGGCGTTTTTATCTGCCATAGAACCTCTCTTTCTTGCGCTTTCAGCGCATCCGGTGTATACTGTTGTTATAGTTCCGATGTTTGTAACCTGTGATTATGTTACTTCTTTTTTGTGTCAAGCCTGAACATGGCAAACGTCCCCTTTCTCCTGCGTGAGCGAGCCAATGTAACCCAAGTAACTTGTTTTCGGATTACTCTTTCACTAACAGGAGAAATCCGGGGTGCAAAACGGAACCGTTTTTGAAAAATCGCAAAATATTTTTTGAAAAGAGGTGGGGGCATGGCGTATCTGTCTGATGATGAGCTTCTGGATACCGAGGGTGGCTTCACCGTATGGGACGATAAAATAGGCGCTGGATCGGTGGAAGAAACGCTGGAACAGGCGCTTGCGGAAGAACGTCTGGCAGAGCTGGAAAATGAGCTGGAGCAGGACGAGCATCCCATCGACTATGAAGCAGAGCTGGAGGACGAGGAGGAAGAAGCTGCCCCGGTCAGTGATAAACGGCTCAAACGGGAGATGCGGGCCGAGGCCATACGGCGGCTGGAGGAAGCAGCACGCACGGAGAAGGATTTCCGGGCCGTGGTGGAGGAATGGAACAAGCTGGACCGGAACCGGGAGCGCCGGGAACGGGACCACGAAAACCTTCGTGGGGATGTGCCGCTGGAATATCAGGCGGTGCCGGAACCCAAGCTCATTCCCCGCTGGTTGAACAACCCCGCATACCGGCAGCTGATGGCCGGGAACTTTCTGGACATCCTGTTTGACTGCCCCTATGAGATGCACAACCTGACCGCCGATGCCTTTGTTTCTCGCATGGTGGAAGAACTGAGTGAGGAACACAAGGAAGTCCTGTATTTTCTTTCTTTGCGGCTGTACAGCACCACCCGGCTTGCCGCTGTGCGTGGGCAGTCTGACCGCAACATCCGCAAGCTGCGAAAGACCATCCACAAAAAATTGCAGCGCCAGATGTATGACCATCTGTGCAGAAAACAGGAGCATGGCGGCAGCTTGACCTTGCGGGAACGTCAGTTTTTGGAGGAATACTCGAAAATCGCAAGGAAACAGGGCAAGGACGCCGTGATCCGGCGGGAGAACAAGACCAAGCGCAGAAAAAAGAAAAACCGCCCCTGATAATTGGGACGATTAAGGAGAAAGGGCGTGTATGATGAAAAATTTATTTGAACAATCCCGTTCCTATTGGGTGCGGTACGATCATTATGAGCTGAAAACAGCGGAAGATGGCAAGCGGTATATCACCCCCGGCAAGAGCGCAAAGCCGGACGTCTACAATCCGCTGAAAGAGGTCCCGGGCATTGTGCTGGATGCGCTGAATGTGGGGATGCTGATGATGGGACGCAAGCCGGAAGCAGAAGTGGAAAAGGCAATCATGGAGTTTGTCACCCGGTACGGCCTACTGGGGCTGATGACCGCCCTGCCCACTACACCGTCCTTTATGGACTATGAGGCGGTGTACCTGCCGAAAAATCACTTCATCAAGGAAGAATCCATGGCGACAGACAAATACCTGTCCCTGTTTTACCCATTTGACCAGCTGGATTTGGTGAAGAAGGGCATTGAATCCACCTGGAATGTATCCGGTGACCGGACGATGATTGCCCTGACCATGACCTTCATGGACGAGCCGATGGCGAAAAACATGAGCTTCCAGCGGGAATATGCGGAACCCTACGAGTGGGTTGCTCAACAGTTCAAGGACTGGGCCTTTACGCTGACCACCGCCTTTTTCTACTACAATGACTATGATTTCATGGGCGAGGACGAACGGGGGCTGCACCGCAAGGCTATGGCCGCATTTGGCGGGATCGCCCCCAGCTACCACATTGAGCTGCTGGATAAGCCCACCATTTACTGGGATTTTCACTCCCTGCTGCTGGGCATCCAGATGATGTTCAGCTTCATGCTGGTGGACGGTGACCAGCCCCTGCGCTTGTGCAAGCACTGCCAGAAAGTGTTTTTGGGCAGCCGATCCAATTCAGCCTTTTGCAGCCCACGGTGCAAGAACCAGTACAATGTCTATAAGAATCGTTCAAAAAAGTAGCAAAGAGACGAAGCCTAACATCTGTTTTGTCAAAAAACGTAATCTGTTCTGCAAATATTGGAGGGAGATATCAGCTATGAGATTGTTTGAAGTTGCAGACCGGTATTGTAAAGAGAGCAGTTGGAAAACCCTTGCTCTACTGAAAATGTGTCTGTTTTCCGTTGGCGTTATGGTTGGGATGCTGGTTCCCAAAGAAAAGAAAAAGGCTGTCTTTGGCATTGGCGCTGTGGCATTCCTTGCAACTTACATCCCGTTGATGGAGAAACTTTTCCGCACATGGCAGACGGAAGAACAGGAGAAAACCGTATGAATCACGAAAAAGTTTATAGCATGAGTTTTAGCAAGATTTATCCGCTTTTGGTTAGTAAGGCGGAGAAAAAAGGGCGTACATTGGAGGAAGTAACTCAGGTCATCACCTGGCTGACGGGATATACCGCAGAAGAAATTGAAAAGGCTGCGGCGGGTTCTGTGACATACGGCGATTTCTTCCGTAATGCTCCGCATCTGAACCCAAATCGGAAACTGATTACCGGCGTTATATGCGGTGTGCGTGTGGAAACCATTGAGGAACCGCTGATGCAGGAGATTCGATATCTGGATAAACTGGTCGATGAACTTGCTAAAGGCAAGGTTATGGAGAAAATACTGCGTGATGGAACATAACAGGCAAAACAATCTCTGGAAGAAAAATTTCTATATCCTGTGGGCGGGACAGGCGATTTCCGTGCTGACCAGCTCAATTCTGCAAATGGCGCTGATCTGGTATCTGACCGCCCAAACCGGCTCGGCGCTGGTGCTGTCCCTTGCATCCATGGCGGGCTTTTTACCCAGCGCCATATTGGGAATGGTTGCCGGGACGCTGGTGGACCGGGTGAGCCGGAAAACGGCCATGATAGGGGCGGACTTGTTTATTGCCGCAGTCAGTCTGGTATTGGTGCTTGCTTCCGCAGGCGGCGAACTTCCCATCTCGCTGGTGCTCGCCGTGCTTGCTGTGCGGAGCATGGGAACTGCTTTCCATACGCCTGCCATCAGCGCGGCAACGCCCCTGATCGTGCCCGCCGAGGAGCTGACAAGGTGTTCCGGCTACACCCAGTCGCTGCAAACTGTCGGCTACATCGCTGGGACTGCCATCGCCGGGATTTTGTACCCGATCTGCACCATCAGCCAGATGGTGGCGCTGGATGTGTTCGGCGCATTGGCGGCCAGCCTTGCGGTGGCGCTGATCCATATTCCAAACCACAAAGTGGAACAGGTGGTAGCCGGGAAGCCCTCTCTGTTCAGAGAGATGTGTGAAGGGCTTGCTGTGATCCGAAAGCAGCGGGGCCTGTATGCCCTGATGTGGACAGCGGCGCTGTTTATGATTTTGTATTCCCCCATCAACGCCCTGTTCCCACTCATGTCGCTGGACTGTTTTGGCGGCACCACCGTCCATGCGTCCATCGCAGAAATTGCCTTTTCTATCGGAATGCTGGCCGGCGGTCTGCTGCTCGGCAAATGGGGCGGCTTCCAGAACAGGGCGACGTCGATCATCGGCGCAGTAGTTTTGATGGGTGTGCCGATCCTTCTTTCCGGCCTGCTGCCATCAAACGGCTTCTGGCTGTTTGCCATGTGTTGCGTGGCCATGGGATTTTCCACTCCTTTTTATAACGGGCCGGTCACCGCGCTGATGCAGGAACGCATCCCTCCGGAATATCTGGGCCGGGTATTTGGACTGTACGGCAGCGTTGCGTCTCTGGCAATGCCCATCGGCCTGATGCTGTCCGGCGCGTTTGCAGATACTGTGGGGACGCAGAACTGGTTTGCTTTCACCGGCGTACTCTGCATCGTACTGGCCGGACTCATGTATGGAATTCCCTCCATCCGGCACATCGACCGGGAAAAATCTGAATAGAGAGGCTGTATATGATTCGAAAATTATGTGTGGAAGATATGGATCAAGTTATAGAACTGTGGCTTCACGGGAATTGGGATGCCCACAGATTTATTCCGAGAAGATATTGGGAAAGTCATGCGGCGGAAGTCCGTGAGCAGCTTTTGTGTGCGGAAGTTTATATATACGAAGAAAATGGGCGTATCCTTGGATTTGCAGGGATGCAGAAAAACTACCTTGCCGGAATCTTTGTCAAAAAAGAATCGCGCGGCAACCGGATCGGAAAGCGGCTTCTGGATCATGTGAAATCTGTGCATCCATCCATGACATTAAATGTGTATCAGAAAAACCAGAGGGCAGTATCGTTTTATGAGCGGGAAGGCTTTTTGGTTCTCCAAACAGAAACTGACCACGAAACTGGCGAGATAGACTATACCATGGGTTGGAAACGAGGAAAAAAAGAAACGTGCCAAACGCATTATGAATTTCTGGCAAAAATCGAACCTGTCCCAGACAAAGGCGGCGCTTATGTGCGCTTTCCTTATGACATTCGAAAAGAGTTCGGAAAGGGCCGGATGAAAGCGGAGATCACCTTTGACGGCGAGCCGTACTCCGGCAGCATCGTCAATATGGGAGTAAAAAACGAAGACGGTTCCGTTTGCTATATCATTGGGATTCGGAAAGATATTCGAGAAAAAATTGGAAAACAGCCGGGTGATCCTGTGAAAGTTACTGTAACAGTGGCTCGGCCGTAAGGAGGTGGAATGCCATGTGGGAATGTCCCAAATGCGGACGGAAGTTTAAGAATACCAATCAAAGCCATTACTGCGGTACTGCTCCGCAGAGCATCGAGGAATATATCGCACAGCAGCTGGAATATACCCAGTTATATCTCAGGCAGATCAACGAAGTCATTCAAAACGTACTGCCGGACGCTGTGCAAAAAAATTCATGGAGTATGCCCACATACTGGAAAAAGCGGAACCTGATCCAGTTTGCGGCGTCCCAAAAACATGTCGGACTGTATCCCGGCCCTGCGGCGGTGGAGGTCTTTGCAGACCGGCTGCAAGGATACAAAACCAGTAAAGGAACCATTCAGTTTCCCTATGACAAGCCGCTGCCACTTGACCTGATTGGCGAAATTGCGGCATGGTGCGGAAAGGAGTACGGAGAATCATGAACACAGATACGCTTCTTTTCTTTGAAGGGCATTTGGACGCCCTTCCGCTTTATGAGAACCTGGAGGAACGGATTGTAAGCGAAATTGATGATGTCCGTATCAAGGTGCAGAAAAGCCAGATTTCCTTTTATAACAAGCATATGTTCGCCTGCGTGTCGTTTGCGCGGGTGCGGAAAAAGAAGGATTGCCCAGAAAGTTATATTGTGGTAACTTTAGGCTTGGAGCATAAGGCTGAATCTTCCCGGATTGACATTGCAACCGAGCCTTACCCGAACCGCTGGACGCATCACCTGCTCATTTCCGAGCCAGATGAAATTGACGAGGAACTGATGGGCTGGATCAAAGAAGCGGCGGGATTTGCCGCTGTCAAATAAAGGAGAGAAGAAATGATTCAAATAAGCAATTTAACAAAAGTGTATCAAAAAACTCTGGCTCTGGACTCCGTATCCTTTTCCTTCGAAAATGGGAAAATCTACGGGCTGCTCGGTGGAAACGGAGCCGGAAAGACAACACTGATCAATATCCTGACCAATCGAATTATCAAAACCAGTGGAGAAATTCTGGTGGACGGGCAGCCGATGGAAGAAAATGAGGCTGTTCAGGGAAAAATCTTTTGCATTACTGAAAAAGCGAAATACCCCGGCTCTCTGAATGCCAGCGAGCTGTTCCGATGGGAAAAAGAATTTTATCCGCAGTTCGATATTCCGTATGCGGAAGCATGGGCGGAGAAATTTGAACTGCCGCTGAAAAAGAAAATCAGCTCACTGTCTACGGGGTATTCCACCATCCTGAAAACCATCCTCACCCTTGCCAGCCATTGCGAAATCATGGTTTTGGACGAGCCGGTTCTTGGGATTGATTCTCTGTATCGGGAAATGTTTTATGATGCTCTGTTGGAATACCACCAAAAGCATAAGAATCTGATTATCATTGCAACGCACTTGATTGACGAAGTGGAACGGGTGTTGGAAAATGTAGTGGTGATTTCAAAGGGACGTATCCTGAAGGCCGGTCCCATCAGCGACTTCGTATCGGATGGAAAGCGTCTGAATGAAACCTACGTCCAGATACTTAAGGAGGGGAAGAATGGGACACTCTAAACAAAAAGCCGTCACAAAATATCAGCTTTGGATACTGAAAATCAACAGCTTGATTCTGCTGGGCATCCTGCTTTTGAATTTCGTCTTGGGTATCGTGTTAAAATCCATGCAGGAAACTGGCGGCAGCATAGACCCCATTACATTTATTTTTGCGTTGGTTGCCGGCTTTGCGTTGCAGGAAACGTTCCCGTATGCGCTTTATAACGGCGTATCCAGAAAGAGTTTCTTTTCAGCGAGCATTTTTGCGGTAGTTGTGACAACCATAGCGTGGACCGCCCTGACGGTTATCCTGACCCTGCTTTCCAGAGCGTTTGCTGCGAATATCATTCTTTATGATACCATTTACCAGTCGGGTGTTTTCGCTATGGCGATATGGTATTTTGCTGCAATTCTTTGTCTGATTGCAAGCGGATGGTTTTTCACAGTTCTTGCTTCCGTTTTGACAAAGAGGGCAAAACTGATTTTGATTGGGGGCACTGTGGTGCTGGCTCCGCTTTTGATTCTACTGGATCATGTGACAGGCGGCGTTATTTTGATGTTGCAGAAGTTCGGATTCCTGTTTTTCGGTGTCTGGAACAGTTCGGTCAGTCCATATCTTTCCGCAGGGATGTTCTTTTTGTTATCCTGTGTGCTGCTTTTCTTTACATGGGTAATCATCCGGCGCAAAGAGCTGAAATAGCGTCGTTCCCGTCTTATGGTCTGAACAAAAACGCTCCTGCCGAACTGAAAAATCAGTCGCAGGAGCGTTTTCCTATAATCAGGCATATACCAATTCGTGCAGGATAATTTCTTCCGCCCGGTTGTGGATACTGTTCATCCGGCGCACCCACTCCATCTGGTCGGCAGCTTTTAGGGCTTCTGTGACGCCCTCTTGCTGCATCATGGCTTTTTCAATAATTTCCAGCCGCTCCCGGCAGGCGGTGTCGATTTCCTCCAAGTGGGGAAACAGCTTTTCAGTGACAATGAGATCGGTATACAGAATGGGCCGGTGTTCTTTTAAGTAGGCACGGCGCAACCGGCCATATTTCCCGATATGGTACTCTTTGGTGTCCGATAACACAAGATTGGGAATGAGATAATCGCCGCATTGGGTATAAGTCAGTTCCATACAAGGCTCCTTTCGTGGGAATATGTGTCTGACAGTTACAGCAGGTTTGGGGAACATCCCTCCTTTATCATAACTGTCTTTTCATTCGCCACAAATGAGCCGCCAGTCATGATGTAATGTTTTTTGGTGTAATCCACCCTCTATACATTACATCATGATAACAGATGCCTGTTTTCCTCGTAATGATCCAGTTCGTTGGCCAGTTCCCGCGCCAGACGGAATCCGCAGAGAAAGCTGTCCAGAGACCGTTCTTCAATGATGTGGTTCTGGGTGTCAATGATTTGCAGCACCAGTTTTCTCTCTGGCTTTTCCAGCCGCTCGATCAGCTGGTGGTGGCAGGTCTCGACTTCCAGCTCGTACTCAGTTAAGGGCAGAGGTGTGTAGAATCGGTCGTACAGCAATTTCAGAGTTTCGTTCATGTGTCTCGCCTCCTTGCAGCAAGACACCATATCACAGACTATCGGAAATAGCTATAGCCGGAAGGGATATTTTCTGCGCCTGCAGGAAGATTGCCTTTTATTCCTGTTTGTTCTGTGCTATGTTAACAAAAACGAGACAGTCGGCATTTCGACCGTGATCACGGCAGGGAAGCGGCCAAGGAGGTATCCATGGAACAGATCTATCGTCAGCTCGGTGAGCTGGCCCGCCGGCATGGAGCCCGGAAACTGGTCCTCTTCGGCTCCCGGGCCAGGGGAGATTTTCGTGAGCGCAGCGATATTGATCTGGCGGTGTACGGGATGCCCCCGGAAAATCAGACCTCCTTCTGGCTGGACGCAGAGGAGCTTCCGACTCTCCTGAAGCTGGATATCGTCCATGTGGCCCCTGACATGGACTCTGAATTTTTGTCCAACATCGAAAAGGACGGTGTGATCCTTTATGCTGCAGAAAGTTGAAAATTACCGCAGAGCTGTGGAGCGGCTCCGGGAGGCGCTGTCCGATCTCGCTCAAAATCCGGACTCCACCGTCATTCGTAACGGCGTGATCCAGCGTTTTGAGTTCACCTTTGAGCTGGCCTGGAAGTCCCTGCGGGAGTACCTGGAAGACCAGGGGGCCGACATGAGCGGGATCGTTCTCTCCAAACAGGTATTCAAGGCCGCCTATGCCGCGCAGATCATCAGTGACCAGCAGGTCTGGCTGGATATGCTGGCCTCCCGCAATATCACCGCTCACATGTACGATGACGCGCAGGCGGCTCAGGTCGTTGCGGATATCAGCATCGCTATATCGACCCCTTACCGCCCTGGCTGAGCGCTATCTGGAAGCATGAAATAGAGCCGGAGGTCCGAACTGTTCCGCCTTTGACGCAGACTACTATTTGACTACTGCCGTAAAAACCCCCGGAGGCGTTGCACCGCAATGCCTCCGGGGGTTTTTTGTAATTCCATAAAAATTTGCCTAAAACCAACAAAACCATTGGCCCCCAACAGTTTCCCAGTTGA
>ERZ836939.3516-NODE-3516-length-13080-cov-2.893589_pt1 | contig 13080 bp, 8 predicted proteins | sample MGYA00519912_ERZ836939 | MGnify/ENA primary metagenome ERZ836939 (study PRJEB31850, sample SAMEA3708810) | human gut metagenome | biome: human gut; feature: human-associated habitat; material: faeces | place: China | collected 2014 ... | reverse complement strand
CTAACCCCTCAAGATTGAGGGGCAGGGGAGTTGAATAGGCGAAGCCTATTTTTTACGTCCTATTTTGTTCCGAAGATACGATCTCCCGCATCTCCAAGACCTGGGCAGATATACGCATTTTCATTTAAACATCTGTCTAAATGTCCAACATAAATCTGAATGTCCGGATGTGCTTCCTGCAGTTTCTTAAGACCTTCCGGTGCTGCGATGATGGCCATAAATTTGATCTTCTTTCCACCGTGCTGCTTGATGAAATTAACAGCTGCAACAGCAGATCCACCGGTTGCCAGCATTGGGTCAGTAACAACAATGGTACGTTCCTCGATCGGATCCGGAAGTTTGCAGTAATATTCATGAGGCTCATGTGTCTCCTCATCTCTGTAAAGACCGATATGTCCGACCTTAGCACTTGGAACCAGTGCCAGGATACCGTTTACCATACCAAGACCTGCTCTTAAGATCGGCACAACTGCCAGCTTACGGCCTGCGATCATAGGTGTCATACAGGTCTCGATTGGTGTCTCAACTTCTACATCTTCCAGAGGAAGATCTCTTAAAGCTTCGTATCCCATCAGCATGGCGATCTCTTCGATCAAAGCGCGGAATTCATTTGTACCGGTGCTTTTCTTTCTTAAAATAGAGATCTTGTGCTGGATCAATGGGTGATCAAAAACAATTACATTTTCCATAGTTTTTTGCTGCTCCTTATTCGTGTTGTATAAGACACAGATACTTGTCTGTCTTTTCTGTTTCCTATTATAACTGATAGCGTGGATAATGGCAACGTTAATTACTTGGTAGAAGGATCAAATGCAACGATCACATAATCTCCCAAAGCGTGGGGGACCGGAACGGAAAAGCAGATAGTTCCGTGGTTTTCATAGCTGAAGGATTCCGGCCATACAGTATCAGATGCCAGCGGAAAGTCGGCTCCGTTAAATACCTCTGTAAGGATATCCAGATCCAAACTGTCACGATACTCTAAAAAAGCTTCCTTCTGATCCTGGGTTATACCTACAAATTCCACATCATCACTTAAAACATAACCGGCCATAGTGTAGCCATCTGTGTAATCAGAAAGCCCAAGATTTCTTACCTGGTTCAGATCCACTGTGTTGGTATAAAAAACACTGACAGGATAAGCAGCTCCATTACTCATGCGGTCTCCTTTGTAAACAGCAGTGAGACGCTTCCGGTCTGCAGATATGACTTCGCATTTTACAGTAAGAGTATCTGTGGTTTCATCCAGATCGTTTGCCTGAATAATGGAAAGGGCATTGGTCTTTAAAAGTTCATTTACATTGTCCTGTTTTGCGCTGTCGTTCATCTGGCTTACCACCGGATATTGAATGGAAATATTTCCGGAAGAATAAGTCTCAAGCTGTACGCTGATACCTGTAGTTCCTTCTTTAACAGTCTCACTTTCCTGAACAGAAGAACTTTCCTCCACAGTTGCAGGTTCTGTTGCTTCCGGGACACTGGTAGCTTCCTGGGTATGTATGGTAGACAGATCCGTATCCGCCGGAGCGAGACCAAAGATAAGACCGATGGAAACTGCGCCGACCACAACAGCAGCACCTATGGCACCGATAATGATCTTTTTGGTTGTATCCATAATTATTTCCTCCTCGTATAGTATTTCTTCCTTATTATATATTACTCTGCTTTTATGGACTCTGTATAAAGAAATACTTACAAATTCATGAAGGATAACAGGAATATATTTTCATTTCCTTTCATATAGTATAAGAGCGTGTCAAAAAGGTTATGTCACGCAGGATAAAAACGGGAGGGAATGTAAAATGACATATTTAGAACTGGTTGCAGCAGTAGGCAGCGTACCTATGGATATTGCCTGTATGTACTTTAACGGCAGGCTGACAGAACGGGAAATGAAAAATGTGATCGGTTGGAAAAAGGCCGGTCTAGTGGAATGCTTTTATCTGCAAAATAGAAATGATCAAAATAATCAAATCCATAAATGAATATTGAAAATAAATACCCCTTGTGCTACATTTATAATTGGGTGTGAACAAAAGCAAAGGGGCTGTTGATGTGGGAGAGAAGAAGTTATATGTTAATTTATTAGGAGAGTTTTCTGTGTGGTACGGAGACAAAAAGGTGTACATGGGACGTACATCTACCGGCCGCCAGGCACAGCTGTTCCAGCTTCTGATGATCAGTCCGGGATTTCAGATATCCAAGGAAAAATTAATGGCGGACATTTATAAATCAGGAGAGTTCAATAACCGGAACAACAGTGTCAACAATGCGATCTATCGTCTGAGAAAAATGCTCACGGATGCGGGGGTTCCAGGTGACGAATATATCGCCATTGAAAATGGAAACTGTGTGTGGAAAGAAGATATACCTGTTCAGGTAGATACTGTGGAATTCAAACGGCTGTTAGAAGAAAGCCGGGATGCAGAAGATGATGATAAACTTCATATACTTCAGGAAGCCTGGCTTCTCTACAGAGGACCGCTGCTTGCCAGCAATTCCATTGAAGAATGGGCTATTTCTGAGAATCTTCATTATAAAGAACTGTATCGTGACTGTACCAACCAGATCGCGGATATATTAAAAGAAAAAGAACGCTGGGAAGATCTGTATACCCTGTATACAACTGCATTGGGAATAGAGACTTACGAGGAATGGCAGTTAGGGCAGCTGGATGCGCTGATCGCTTTAGGAGAGTATGAGAAAGCATATAAAACATATGAAAAAGCGGTCCGGATCTATACAGAAGTTTCGGATCTGCCTGTTTCCGAAGAGATGTTAAAGCGTTCCCGCAAGATCAGCCAGTACTTAAAAGGTGGTTATGAGGATCTTGACGATATCCAGGTAAGCTTTCTGGAAGTAGCCAAGAAAAGTGAAGAACAGGTATATGAGTGCCCATATCCAAACTTTATGGATGTGTACTGTTCCATCTTAAGACTTGGTGCCCGTATAGAGGTTGTTTCCTGCCTGATGCAGTGTACCATTGTAAATAGGAAGAAACTGCCGGTACAAAAGGCAGTTGCAGCGAAAAAAGGCGCCCTTCTTTTACAGGCGATCAAACAGACGCTGCGTTATGGTGATATATTTACGCAGTATAATACATCAAGATTTCTGATCATACTAAATCATACTAAAAAGGAAAATGGAAAGATCGTCTTTAACCGGATCGCCAAAGTTTACGAAGAACTTGGCGGAAATCGCAGGGATATTGACTATCAGATCACTCCTATGTATCAGGAATAATATAATTGTTCATATTGTCCAACAGATATCTCAGACAGATTAAACTCTGCCTGGGATATTTTTTTAAAATTGAAATATTTCTTCAAAAATGGCACTTTTTTCGTAACCTGTGATAAAAACCGTGATAAGGAAAATGATACCATAAATACAACAAGAGAAGAGGTAATTGTCAGACAGTTGAACATATATTATTGAGGAGGGAGTTGTATGAATCAGCTACGCAAAGCGAAAAGCAGAAACCGCAGAAGACACGCTGTGTTGCCTCGTAAGTATATAAAGGTGGTTGTTACATATGTACTGTTATTTGCCATTGTATTCAGCAATATGAGCAATCCACTACTCAATGTATTTGCAGGGCAGAAAAAAGAAGAATTCCGAATTCATGCGGATGAACTCCAACGGGCAGCAGAAGAAGCCCTGGAGGAAGGAAACATCGTCGAGGAACCATTAGACTTCTATACGAAAGACTCTTCGTTATTAAAAGAATACGAAGAACTGTTCGCAGCAGACGGTACTCTCTATGAGATCTTTCCGGATTATGAGAGAGAATATTATCTGGACGATATCGAACTTCGGATCTTCCTTCGGATCAGTCCTGATGCAGATCCAGACTCCTACGCACTGACCGGAGAAGAAACACTGATCTTCCTTTATACAAACGGAGGAGAAGAAACAGTAGCAGGCAGGGTAAATATTGACGGATACATTTCCGGTATCTGCAGCCTGAAATCTTACATGACTGCATTTGAAAAGAAAGAAAATAGCGGCAGCCATAACAGCGGTAACAGCAGCAGCTCCGGAATAAAAACAGAACCGGGAATTGATCCTTCAGAAGCTGAGACAGCAGAAGAAGTTCCCGGAACAGATCAGGAACCAACTGATGATGGAGAAAAAAACTCACAGGTTGACTCCGAAACAGAAGAAGTAAAAGAGCCGGAAGCTTCTGATGCAGGAAAAAATGATAATGAGGATAAATCTCACGAAGATGGTTCTGGTGCAGAAAATTCCAACACAGAAAACAACGGATCTGACAATGAGGAAAATCCGGATACAGAAGATGAGAATGATGCCTCTGAAAACACTCCGGACGAGAACCAGGAAGAAAATACTTCTGATAATGAAAATTCAGAAGATACCGGTTCCGATAATGAGGACCAGGGAGAAGACAGCAGTTCATCTGATACAGTTGCTTCCATTTCTATCCATTCCAGAATTTTCCTGACAGATACAATGCAGGAAGAGACGGAAGAAGAAACAGAGGCACCAACAGAAGAAGAAACTGAAAAGGAAACGGAACCGGAGACCGAATCTGAAACAGAAACTGAGCCGGAAAAGGAAACCAGCGCAGAAGCAACGGAACCGGAAACCGATCCTGTACCAGAGGAAACAACACCTAAAGAAACCACTGCTGATGAAACTCTTCCGCAGGAAACACCAGAAGAGACAACAGCAACAGAAAGCAAAGATAATACCGGCACAACAGAAACAGGAGCAGCTGCACAGCCTGAAACAGAAGAAACAACAGCTGCAGATGATACAAAACTTTCTGATCTGCCGGGTGCAGTAGAAGAGACAGAAACAGAACCTGGATTTGAACGTGTCGGAGCATTAAAAGGTGAGACTTACAACCTGGTAGCATTAGATCAGACAATAACAGCGAGAGCTTTCACCGCAAAGCTTTCTGATATGGGATTTGACAAAGATGAACTGGAAAGCCAGGGACACATCATCAATTACATGATCGATCCTGTAGGCAGCGCAGAACTTGTAAAAGCACCAAAACTTACAAGAGACGGCGCAGAAGTAACCTTTGGTGTGATCCCGCAGACCGGTTATAAGATAACAGAAGTCACTGCAAACGGTGTGGAACTGGAAGAGATCGATCCGGAAAACATCGCCAGCCCGTCCAATGCAGAAAGAGCTGACGAAGCTGTCTACTATACGATCCCGGAAGTTTTAGAGGATCAGGAAGTAGAGATCTTCTTAGAGGAGATCGTACCGGGTACGCATCCGGCATTCAACCAGGCTAAAACAGTAAACGGCGTGACCGTAACGGTTACAGCAGAAGAAGGTATCATTCCGGAAGGAACCGAACTTACAGTTACAGAAGTAACAGATCAGGTTCAGGAAGCTGTGATCGAGAAAACAGCCAATGACGAAGAAACTGGCACAAATGTAACAGCTGTGATCGCATACGATATCAATCTTATGCTGGACGGCAAAAAGCTGAACAATGACTGGGGCCAGAGCCATCACGTAAATGTGAAATTCTCCGGCGAACGCATCGAACAGCTCAGTAAAGAAGCCGATACCCTCCAGGTAGCAACTCTGGAAACACCAACAGAAACAGTAGAAGCTGCCTTAGGCGGAACCGAAGAAATGCCAGTGGTAGACAACATTACCCCGGACAATATCCAGATCAATGCAGAAGGCAGAGAAAGTATTGATGTTGCAGGCGAAGCTTCTGTGGATGCAGTGGAGTTTGAGGCGAGACATTTTACCGTTATAGCATTATTAGCTGAAAACGGAATAGCTGTTCAGGCAGCGCAGAATGTAAGCTTGATTGCTGGAGAAACTAAGACAATTACGGGAACAACAGGAAGTTCTCATGCTTGGTCTTCTAGCAACAAAAATATTGTAACTGTGAATGATACGGGTTCTTCTTCTGTAAGCATTACAGGCGTATCAAATGGTACGGCAACCGTTACCCATCGTTATTATAATAATAGGTGGTATTATACAGAAACATTCAATGTAACAGTATCAGGATACAAATTATATTTTTACGCATTGATCCCAGGAAAAAATGCGGATGATAAAACAGATCCTAATACACGCTGGTTTGGTTTGGGTGTAGGTGGTATTGATGGTGAGTACTTAGAGGCACCTAGCCAATATACTGCGGATACGCGAATTGATAATAGCACTGTTACAATAGCTTATCCAAATCAGACTCCAGAATTTCCGGATATTACATATCCGAAAGCAGGAGTACAGGGAAGTACCACATATAAGTATGCAGCACCTGGCAGTGAACATGTAGGAGAAAAAGGATATTATACATTAGAGTTAATGCGTAATATCGTATCAAATGGTGCGAACGCAGGCTATAACGATTACAATTCAAAAGTTGCCGCAGGAACCAATACGTTTCATAGAGATTATATCATAGTGCTTAATACCACCAATAAAATAACGGTAGGTTATAAGGTCAAGTATCCAGACTCGACAACGTTTAACGCATTAGAAGGTTATACATGGACAGTTGATCAGGGAATAAAAGAGTCAGAAATTGAAAAGTTAAAACCTACATCAGCGGATATTGTTGGTGATAAAACTTATAATGATATTAAATATAAGTTTGATGGATGGTATGAAGACGAAGCGTGTACAATTAAAGCAACTTTTGCAGGAACAGTTACAGAAAATCCAACCTGGTATTATGGACGGTATATACCGGAGTCAGGAAATATTGTTTTAAAGAAAGTATTTAAAAAGACTAACGGTGAAAACGCAAGTGGTAATATGTTAAAGGTTAAGTTTTCATTATATCAAGCAACTGCAAGTGGTGAAATTGATTTAAACGCTCGTATATCTGAAAATATCACACCTGGTATAGATGGTCTTATTTCTTTAAAGAATTTACAAGACGGAAAGACATATTACCTTGTAGAAACCGCAACCAGTACAGGATTTACCTTAAAATCTGAACCAATAAAAATAACGATTGTATATGATAAGGATAACTCACAGTTAAAATATACGATTGAAACAAGTTTAGATCCGTATAGTGTAACAAATCCATATGTAATAGTCAACTATGCAGGAGTTATCTTACCAGATACCGGTGGTTCCGGACTTGATCATATCCGCCGCGTTGGATGGTCTGTAATTATCACATCCGTGTTATATGCAGGCATACAGTTAAGTCTGACATTGAAACGCAAGCGTGAAGAATAATACTTCACAGTAAAAACAATAGTAATAAACACTGCGGGGCACCCCGCTCCGCAGCGTATAAAAAATAATAAAAAATTAATTATCCAAAAGGGGAATTTTTCTAAAAAGAAAGGAAAGATGATTATGAAAAAGATGAGAAAAGTAGCGGGAATGTTAATGGCAGCAACAGTAGCAATGGCAATGCCTATGTCAGCAATGGCAGCAAGTATCACTGTAAATGGTGCATTTGAAAATGAAACTTACAAAGCGTATAAGATTTTTGATTATACTTCAAGTGGTGACTCTTATGCGTATACAATGTCTGCCGACAGTGCATGGAAATCTGTTGTTGAAGGATATGAATATGCATCTGGACAGAAATTATTCACTTTGACTCCAAGTGCTAATGATGCAAATGTATTAGTTGTAACAACTACAACAACCATGACAGAGGTAATGGCTGGAGATTTTGCAGCCTACTTATCAGAAAACAGCACTGGCAAGAGCGCAGATGAGACAGTAACTGCTTCTAAAGTTAACGGTGAAGTTGTAGCATCTTTTGATAGTTTAGGTGCAGGATATTATTTTGTAAATACTACAACAGGATCTGTTTGCTCTTTGGTAAATAAAGACTCATCACAGACATTACGTGAGAAGAACGATCTTCCTTCCATTGTTAAAAAGATTGTTACAACAGCAGAGGGGGTTGAAACTTTAGTTGATGCAACAACAGCATCTATTGGAGATAAAGTTACTTATAAGATTAAAGTGACTGATGGAAAAGGTACTGATAAAGAAATTACAGTACATGATACCATGGATGCTCAGTTAACTCTGGATGCCGCTTCTATTAAAGTAGAGCAGAATGGAAACGCTGTTGATAGCAGTAAGTATACAATTTCAACCTCAGGTTTAGAGACAGGTTGCACATTTGAAGTTAAGTTATCTGCTGATTTTGTAAAAGCGTTAGATCAGAATGACGAAGTTGAAATTATTTATGATGCAACATTAAGTGCGGATACAGTTGTCGGATCAGAAGGCAATCAGAATAGCGCCTATATTACTTATTCTGAGAGCTATATTCCTGGAAATGAAGTAAGTGTATATGCATATAAATTTGGTCTTGTAAAAACAGATACCAATAATAAAGTAATTTCTGGCGATAAATTTGCTAAATTTAGATTATATGAAGATGCAGCAAAAAACAAAGAAATTCCAGTAGTTAAATTAACAGATGGTACATACCGTCTTGCTGTAGAAGGCGAAACTGGTGTAGAAATTGAAGCTGGTGTTACTGAAATCAAAGGTCTTGGAAATGGAACTTACTATTTAGTGGAAACAGTAGCTCCACAGGGTTATAATTTATTAACTACTCCAACAGAAGTTGTAGTTGCAGATGCAGATAACAATGCAACCTTGAATACTGATGGAACAGAGTATGTAAGCGGTGGTGTACAGGTTATCAACTCTACCGGTACAATCCTTCCATCCACCGGTGGCATCGGTACAACAATCTTCTACGCAGCAGGTATCGTAGTAATGGCAGGCGCTGTATTCTTCGTAGTACGCAGCAGAAAGCATGACTAATTGACACGTAAATCCCTATCACGTATAATGGATTTATAAAAGACATTGTGAAAAAAGTTTTATGAAGGAACTATAAACCAGGAGGTGCGGAAAGACCGGATGAGAAAACGAATTTCAACTATCATATTTGTGATCATTTTCCTGATCGGTCTTTCCATTCTCCTTTATCCTGCGGTCAGTGAGTATGTGAATGAGAGACATTCCTCACGGGCGATAGCTTCTTACGACAAGTTAGTAGAGGAACTTCCGGAGGCGGATTATTCCAAAGAACTGCAGGACGCACAGGCTTACAACGAATATCTTGCTCAGTTTGGCAATCTCAGTGAAGCAGCCAGTACAGAAAAAGACCGGGAAGACAGTCCTTATGAAGACCTTTTAAACACAGGTGGTTCGGGGATCATGAGTATCATTAATATACCGGGAATTGCAGTAGAACTTCCTGTATATCATGGTACTAGCGAAGGCGTCTTACAGGTAGCAGCAGGACATTACGAAGGTTCTTCCCTTCCTGTAGGCGGTGAAAGCACTCATGCGATCATCACCGGACACAGAGGACTTCCTTCAGCAAAGCTGTTTACGGATCTGGACCGCCTGGAAACAGGAGATGTGTTCTATCTGAAAACATTAGGAGAGATCCTGGAATATCAGATCGATCAGATCGTTACTGTACTTCCTTCCGAGGTAGACGGACTTTCCATTGAACCGGGAAAAGATTATGTGACACTGGTCACCTGTACTCCTTATGGTATCAACAGTCACCGGCTTCTGATCCGGGGAACACGGATCCCATATGATGAAAAATATGCAGAAAAGGTTCCGTTAAAACCGGCACCGGCAGTCAGTGACAGACCGGCGGAAGAGCAGGGACGCAAACTGGGTACAAGACAATGGATTCTATTTGCCATAGCTGCATTTGGAGTGGCAATCTTACTTGGAATCCTGGCACCTTCCGGAAAGAAGAAGGGAAAAGCCAGCAGCAAAACGGAAGAAACCGCTGACCAAAGAAACAAGGAACTCTCTCAGAACAGCAAAGCAGAGAAGAAAGAAGGAAGCCATGAAAAGAATGAAGAAGAAAAATAAAATGGCAGCTTTTCTGGCGGCAGTGATATTGATGACCATGAGCGTATGCCAGGGTGCATTCGCAGGCGAAACAGCAGGTATCGACACGGCCAGACCGGTATCTCTGACCATTGATCTGGAAGCGGAAAGTAAAAAAGCAACTATTTCCATTTACAAAGTAGGTGAATGGAATGGTGCAGAAGGAGCATATGCTCTGTCTCAGGAATTTACCGGTTCCGGAGCTGATATAGGAGATCATACTGCTACCGGCGTGCTGTCAGCTGCACAAACTCTGGAACAATTCATAAAAAATAATCAGATCGGAGCGTTGTCTACACAGGCAACTGCTTCCGGAAAGATCCAGTTTACAGGACTTTCATCCGGTTTGTATCTGGTATGCCAGTTCAAGGCTTCCGGTGATAATGTAACTGTAAGCCCGTATCTGACTACACTCCCGGTATTAAACGAAGAAACGAATACCTGGGTATATGATGTGAGATCCCTTCCGAAGTATGAAGCAGACTCCACTGGAGGCGGTGGCCACAGTGGTGGCGGCGGAGGCGGCGGTGGTTCCAGTACCACAGGACGTCACGCAGCCCAGACAAATGAGTCTGTAGACGTACCGGACAATGATGTTCCAAAAGCTGAAAATCCGATCGTGAAAGCAATTGAGGATGTACTGGTTCCATTAGGAATTCTCCCAAAAACCGGTGATAATTCTACTTCCATCGAGATCATGTCAGGGATCACCGTAATGAGTGCGGCACTCCTGGTATTGCTCATTGCAAAACGCAGGAGAAAAGATGCATAATAATAAAAACAGCGGTTGCCAGATAATTTGAGGCAGCCGCTGTTTTTATGTCATGACTGAACTGTAACATTCTTATTTAGAACTTATTCCAAAACCACTTGCAAAACCAAAAACTATATGGTAAAATAATTTTCGTTGTGAAGAAATGCCGGCGTGTCGGAATGGCAGACGATGCAGACTCAAAATCTGTTGCGGGTAACCGCGTGCGGGTTCAAGTCCCGCCGCCGGCATTACACCCTTGGCAGGGAGAAACCTTAGAAATAGCGTGAATACGTTGTTCCTAAGGTTTTTTTCTTTTTAGAAAATATTTTAAAAAATATTTAAGCATTTTTCTATACATTGAAAACCGCCCCATTTTAGTGTATGATGATATCTGAATTATGTTTTATTTCGTACAGCAGTTTTGCTGCAAAAGGAGGTGACTGCCATGACCTGCAGGGAGGCAGAACGTCTGGTCATGCCCTATATCAATGGCAGCATAACAGACGAAGAATTAAAGGCATTTGTAGAGCATATCGATCATTGTCCGGATTGCAGAGAGGAACTTGAGATATACTTTACAGTAGATGTGGGTATCAGGCAGCTGGATGAAGGTACCGGAAGCTACAACATCAAAGGTGCGTTGGAAACTGCACTGGAGCTTTCCCGCCAGCGGATCCACACGCTGAAACTTCTGCAAAATGCGATTTATGCAGTAAATACCCTTTGTTTCTGGTCTGTATTTGTGATACTGATCGTCCAGATCCGTATCTGGAGCCAGACTGGATTCTGACAATAAACAAAGAAAAGGACTTATGTGATTATGAGCAATAAACTGGTACTCATCGACGGACACAGCATTTTAAACCGCGCCTTTTTCGGTCTGCCGGATCTGACCAATGGGGCGGGGCTGCACACCAACGCTGTGTACGGATTTCTGAATATTCTGTTCAAACTTCTGGATACGGAGGAGCCGGACGCGCTGATCGTGGCCTTTGACGTGCACGCGCCGACTTTCCGGCACAAGATGTATGCATCTTACAAGGGTACGCGGAAGCCTATGGCGGAGGAACTGCGGCAGCAGGTTCCCATGATGAAGCAGATGCTGACAGCCATGGGTGTACCCATCGTGGAGAAGGAAGGTCTGGAGGCGGATGATATCCTCGGCACCATCGCGAAGCGCGGGGAAGCCGAGGGGATGGAGGTTACCATCGTCTCGGGAGACCGGGATCTTCTGCAGCTGGCCACGGATCACACCAGGATCTGCATACCGAAAACAAAGAAGACCGGGACGGAGATCGAGAATTACTATGCCGCTGACGTGAAGGAGCGCTACGGTGTGACGCCGAAGGAATTCATCGATGTGAAAGCCCTCTGGGGCGACACTTCCGACAATATTCCCGGCGTGCCGGGGATCGGGGAGAAGACCGCCACAGCCATCATCGCCGCCTACGGCTCCATTGAAAACGCCCACGACCACGTGGAGGAACTGAAACCGCCCCGGGCATCCAAAAACCTGGCGGAGTATTATGACCAGGCGGTGCTGAGCAAGGAACTGGCTACCATCAACGTGGACGGAGATGTGGACTGCGATCCGAAGGACATCTCCCTGGGTAATCTCTACACGCCGGAGGCGTTTCTGCTATGCAAAGAGTGGGATTTTAAAAATTTCCTCGGCCGTTTTGAGGTGGATGTACCGAAAAACGAAGCGGAGGAACATTTTCATGTGATTGCTTCCCAGGCGGAGGCGGAAGATATGGCGCGCGCGCTGAAGGAGCGGGCCGCTGCGGAAGCCATCGATCTGGGCTGTTTCTGGCTGACGGAGAAGGGGACCGGCCGGGGAGACTGGCTTGCCCTGGCGCTCTCGGATGGAAGGGACAGCTGGATGCTGCCGGGGGAGGCGCTGCTTTCCGAGGAAAACGCGGCAGAGAAAACCGCGATGGAGAAAGCTGCGGCGGAGAAAGCCGCGGAGCCGGAAAAGGCCCCGGCTGGGGCAACTTTCCTTAGCATGATCGAGAGCATCATCGGACCCTTTGCAGGAGAGTCCGCAAAAGAAGGGACAGAGCAGGAGAAGCGGAAAGAGACTGAGACGGGGACAGAGAAAGGTATCCGCATCTGCGCCAGAGACTTGAAAGCCCTGGCGAAATATTTGCGGGAGAGAGCAGAGAAGGCCGATGCCGGCGGCAGCGCATCCGAAAGAAGCGCCCTCTCCCCGGAGAACGGCTTTGACGTGGAGGTGGCGGCTTACCTGTTAAATCCCCTGAAGAGTACCTATCTTCTGGAGGATGTGGCCCAGGAATACCTCGCGCTGATGATCCCTTCCTATATAGAAGTGTTTGGAAAAAACAGCGTGGAGGATGTCTGGAAAGAGAAGGCGGAGACTGTGGTAAAATACGCCTGCTATCAGGCATACACCGCTGCTGCGGCGCCGAAGATTCTCGAGGAACGGCTGGCGGAGCGGG
>ERZ836939.3512-NODE-3512-length-13094-cov-3.357466_pt1 | contig 13094 bp, 10 predicted proteins | sample MGYA00519912_ERZ836939 | MGnify/ENA primary metagenome ERZ836939 (study PRJEB31850, sample SAMEA3708810) | human gut metagenome | biome: human gut; feature: human-associated habitat; material: faeces | place: China | collected 2014 ... | reverse complement strand
CCTCTCACGGCGAAAACAGGAGTTCGATTCTCCTACAAGCTGTTGTGCTCTGCAGTTGCAGAGCATTTTTTTTGAGAATAAAACCAAACATAAGTTCATAAACAAGTATAAATGAGTGGAAAGTTCCAATTTGCGGGACATCCCATTCGGAAAACAGCTTGACAGAAAGAATCACTCAATGGTATAAAATTAACGGATATAAGAGATGATTGAGATGATGAGATAAGGAAGGAAATATAGATGGCAAAAAAAGACGCATACAATGCAGACAGTATTACGGTGCTTGAGGGACTTGAAGCAGTCCGCAAGCGTCCAGGTATGTATATAGGAGGCGTATCTGTCTCTGGTTTAAACCATTTGGTATATGAGATTGTAGACAATGCCGTTGATGAGCATTTGGCAGGTTTTTGTAATCATATAGAGGTGACATTGGAAAATGATGGATCTGTTACGGTAAAGGACAGTGGCCGTGGTATTCCTGTTGATCGTCACAAGCTTGGTGTATCTGCAGAGCGTGTTATTTTTACGACGCTGCATGCAGGAGGTAAATTTGATAACACAGCATATAAAACAAGCGGAGGACTTCATGGTGTAGGATCTTCCGTTGTCAATGCACTTTCTGAATATTTGGAGATCCATATCGCAAAAGACGGATGGGTTTATTATGATAAATATGAGAGAGGAACGCCGGTAATTGAGCTAAAGGACGGCCTTCTCCCGAAAAAAGGAAGAACAAAGGAAACTGGAACATGGATTAATTTTAAGCCAGATGCTGAAATTTTTGAGCGAACACGTTTTTCAGCACAGTCAATTATGAGTCGTCTGCATGAGACAACTTATTTAAATCCAGGTCTGGAAATTGTCTTTAATAACAAGCGAAGCGGTGAGGAGGAGAGTATTACCTATTATGAGCCAGATGGAATTTCTGCTTATATCCGCGAGCTGAATAAGGGCAAGGAAACAGTTCATGATATTATCACCTATACAGGAATGAGTGATGGAATAGAGGTAACAGTTGCATTCCAGTTTGTGGATCTGTTTGAAGAAAAGCTTCTTAGCTATTGCAACAATATTTACAATACAGACGGCGGAACACATCTGACTGGTTTTAAGACAAAATTCACGCAGGAAATAAACAGCTATGCAAAAGAGCTTGGCATTTTAAAGGATCCTGCAAAATTTACAGGACCAGATACGCGCTGCGGTATGACTGCTATTATTGCAATTAAGCATCCAGATCCTATTTTTGAGGGTCAGACAAAGACAAAGCTTGGAAGTCAGGATGCTTCAAAGGCAGTAATTAACGTAACAGGAGAGCAGCTAGAGCTTTACTTTGATAAGCATGTTGAGGTGCTAAAGAGTATTATTGGCTGTGCAGAAAAATCTGCAAAGATTAGAAAGGCAGAGGAAAAGGCAAAGTCTAATCTGCTGACAAAGCAAAAATATTCATTTGATGGAAATGGAAAGCTTGCAAACTGTGAGAGCAAGGACAGCAGTCTTTGTGAGATTTTTATCGTAGAGGGAGATTCAGCAGGCGGTTCGGCAAAGACTGCCAGAGACAGACGTTATCAGGCGATTCTTCCAATCAGAGGAAAAATCTTAAATGTAGAAAAGGCATCTATTGACAAGGTGCTTGCAAATGCAGAAATTAAATCCATGGTTCAGGCATTTAACTGTGGTTTCTCAGAAGGATATGGAAACGACTTTGATATTTCTAAGCTTCGCTATGACAAAATTATTATAATGGCCGATGCCGATGTCGATGGTGAGCATATCAGTACGCTTTTAATGACATTTTTCTACCGCTTTATGCCGGAACTGATTCAGGAGGGTCATGTTTATATCGCAATGCCGCCGCTTTATAAGGCAGTGCCAAAGCGCGGTCAGGAACAGTATCTTTATGATGACATTGCGCTTGATAAATACAGAAAAACGCATAAAGATTTCACTTTGCAGCGCTATAAGGGACTTGGAGAGATGGATGCGTCCCAGCTGTGGGAGACAACATTAAACCCAGAGAGCCGTTGCTTAAAGCGTGTCGAAATCGAAGATGCCAGACTTGCAAATGAGATGACAGAGCTTTTGATGGGAAGCGATGTTGAGCCGCGAAGAGAATTTATCCATAAGCATGGCCGCGAAGCACAGCTTGATATATGATTTAACAGCTGCGAAGCAGAGATTAAGCCCGACAGGGCGGTTTTGCGCATGATAGGCGCGGATGTGCTGTTTCTTACTAAAATTAGCGAATCCGAAGGTTTTTTAGAATTGCGAGAGTTGCGTAGCAACGGAGCAATTCGTAGGCATTATAATACACAAAATACTAAGAAAGGTATGGAATTTAATATAAATGGCAGAAACAATCATTACAACGGAATATTCGTCAGAAATGCGAAAATCCTTCATAAACTACTCGATGTCCGTTATCACGGCGCGTGCAGTTCCAGATGTCAGAGACGGATTGAAGCCTGTTCAAAGAAGAGTTCTATTTGCGATGGATGAGTTAGGCTTAAATGCAGACAAGCCGCATCGAAAATCAGCGCGTATTGTCGGTGATGCGATGGGTAAATATCATCCTCACGGTGATTCCTCCATCTATGATGCACTTGTTGTACTTTCTCAGGATTTCAAGAAGGGAATGGCACTTGTTGACGGACATGGAAACTTTGGTTCCATAGAGGGCGACGGTGCTGCGGCAATGCGTTACACAGAGGCACGCTTAAAGAAGTTTACACAGGAAGTGTATCTGGCAGATCTGGATAAGAATATTGTGGATTTTGTTCCAAACTTTGATGAGACAGAAAAAGAGCCATCTGTTCTTCCTGTTCGTGTTCCGAACTTTTTAATTAACGGTTCCGAAGGTATTGCAGTTGGTATGACGACAAGTACACCGCCACATAATTTAGGAGAGATCATAAATGCAGAAAAGTTGCTGATGGAATTTCCTAATGCGACTACGGCAGATTTGTTAGATATTATTGAGGGACCTGATTTTCCGACTGGCGGTATTGTGACAAACAAGGACGAGCTGCTTTCTATTTATGAGACAGGACGAGGGAAAATAAGAATACGCGGCAAGGCAGAGATTGTGCGCGGAAAAAGAAAGAGCGACCGTGACAAAATTGTAATTACGGAGATTCCTTATACAATGGTCGGTGCCAATATTGGAAAATTCCTTAGCGATGTGGCAGCACTTGCAGAGTCGAGAAAGCTTCCGGATATCGTGGACATTTCAAATCAGTCCTCAAAAGAAGGTATTCGCATTGAGATCGAGCTGAAAAAGGGTGCTGATGCAGAGCGTATACTTGCCGGTCTTTATAAGAAAACAAAGTTAGAGGACACATTTGGTGTCAATATGCTTGCTATTGTAGATGGAAGACCAGAGGTTCTTGGCTTAAAGGAAGTTCTGACACACCACATTCAGTTTCTTGTTGATATTAACACAAGAAAATATACAAGTCTTCTTGAGAAAGAGAAAAACAAGCGAGAAATTCAGGAAGGTCTTATTCGTGCAGTTGATGTGATAGATTTGATTATTGAAATTATCCGCGGAAGTAAGACTTTAAAGATGGCAAAGGCATGTCTGTCAGAAGGAATCACAGAGGGTATCAATTTCCGCACTGAAAAATCACGCAGACAGGCTGCAAAGCTTTTGTTTACAGAGGTACAGGCAACTGCTATCTTGGAGCTTCGCTTATCCAAACTAATTGGACTTGAGTTACAGGCACTTTTGGACGAACATAAAAAGACGATTGCAAAGATTGCTTCATATGAGCGCATTTTAGGCAGCAAAAAGGCTATGTATCAGACAATCGAAAAGGAATTAGACAGCATACGTGAACATTATCAGGTGCCAAGACGCACAAAAGTTACAAATGCATCTCTTGCTGTATTTGAAGAAGAGCCGGCTGTAGTGTCAGATGTCGTATTTGTTATGAACCGTTTTGGCTATGTAAAGCTTGTAGATAAGGCGCTGTTTGATAAAAATGAGGAACAGCTTCGCAGCGAAAATGTGCGTTTTGTGCCATGTAAGACAAACTCACGTCTTGCTGTATTCACAAAGGAAGGTATTCTTCATTATTTGAAGGCTGATGCAATTCCGCTTGGAAAGGTTAAGGATAAGGGTGCGCCGATTGACAATTTGTGTAACTATAGCAGTGCTGATGAAACAATTCTCACAGTATTTAGCGATGAGGACATAAAGGAAAAGACACTCATTTTTGTGACAAAGAATGGTTTGGTTAGAAAAACATTGGGAGCAGAGCTGATCAGCATAAAGAAAATGATTGCAGCGGCGAAGCTTGGAGAAGGCGATGCGCTTGTTGCGATTTTAGATGCTTCAAAAGAGCTTGTCGCAGTTGTGACAAATAAAAAGCATGCAATTAAATTTTCAACAGAAGAGGTTCCGCTTCAGAAAAAAACTGCAGCAGGTACAAGAGCATTGAAACTAGAAGAAGGGGAAGAGGTTGTATTTGCTGATTCCTTTGATGCAAAAGAAAAAGTTTTTGCAGAAGTTCAGGGAAGAAAAATTGAACTAAGCAAGCTTACAAAGAAGAAAAGAGATGCCAAGCCTGAACAGGTAAAGTAAGCAGCATATGGTTATGTATTGCAGGGCAGCATCAGAAAGGTGAGATTCATGGAGCACAAAAGACCAGAGTATGAGGAAACCCCTCGGATGGCAGAATTTCGAAGACGCAAGGAAAAAGAAATAAAACGTCGCCGCCGCAACAAGCGTATGACAAAAATTGTGTTAGTTATTGTAGTGATTTGGGCACTTATTGCAGTGGTAGCGGCTGCTTTTCATGTGACAAATGGATTTGGCATCTTTGAAGGCAAAAAGCCTTCTTTATCTTCGGCTGAGGAAACAAAGGATGCAATTGAACAAAATGAACAGCAGACACTTGCAGAGCAAAATTTGAAGCAGACTATTGAGAGCGAGAGCAAAAAGGAAGTTGCAGAAAGCGAAGAGACATCTTTAGAGGAAAAAACAGAGGATGCCACAAAGGCTTCTGAGGCAGAAAAAACAGTAAAAAAACATGAAGATCCGCGCGAGGATGTGTGGAATCATTATACGAATATGTTTATTGCATCAAAGGTCAATACGTATCTAAATGTAAGAAATCAGCCAACAACAGACGGCACTATTATCGGAAAGCTGACAAAGTATTCCGGTGGTGAGCTTGTTGAGGATATGGGAAACGGCTGGTGGCACATAAGCTCTGGCGGTATTGATGGCTATATTTGGTCTGAAAATTGTGTGACAGGTGAAGAGGCAAAGGAAGTTGCACTTGAGCACTGTATGCAGATGGTTGAGGTGACAACGGAAAAACTAAATGTCAGAAGCGGTCCTGGTCTTGAGTATGAGGTTTGGACGACACTTAATGCAAACGAAAAGCAGGTAGTGGAAGAAAAAGACGGAGACTGGCTGAAAATTGCATTTAACAGTACATATGGTTATATAAATGAGGACTATGTAAAGACAGGCTTTTATCTTGTTGAGGCAATTCCGTGGAGCAGCATTTCAGATTGTTCTCCGACACGTCAGCAGATCTTAACATTTGGTGAGCAGTATATTGGAACACCATATGTGTATGGCGGAACAAGTCTGACAGGAGGAATTGACTGTTCAAGCTTCGTACAGCAGTGTTATGCAAGTGCAGGCTTTTCTCTTCCAAGAACATCGCGTGAGCAGGCAACAAGAGGCACACAGATTACACTTAACGAAGCAAAGCCAGGTGATCTTTTGTTTTATGCTGATGCAACAGGAACAATTGATCACGTTGTTATGTATCTTGGAGACGGCAAAATTCTTCATGCAGCTTTGTCTCTTGGTCAGGTAACTATCAGTAAATACAATTACAGTACTGAACCTGTTCGTGTTGTAAACATTATTGGAGACTAAAAAACACTTGACCTTTAGGAAAATATATGTTATAAAGGTTATATAGGTTTTTATGGTAAAGAGTGGGCTTGCGAGTCCACTCTTTCTATGTAAATACCCACAAGAAAATATAACTATTCAGAGAGTAGTTGCAAAACAGGCAGATACGCTGCAGCAAACGGCAAGAATTAGGCTTGCGGCGGGAAAGGGCAGGAGTATGAGAAGAAAAGAAGAGATTGAAGCATATGCAGAAAATCTGTTTTTGCCGATCACACAGAAGCATGGATTTGAGCTGGTTGATGTGGAGTATGTTAAAGAGGCAGGAAGCTGGTATCTGCGTGTCTACATTGACAAAGAGGGCGGTATCGCAGTAGATGACTGTGAGGTGGTAAGCCGTGAGGCAGATCCTATTTTAGATACAGATGACTGTATTGAAGAAAGCTATATTTTAGAGGTAAGCTCTCCGGGTCTTGGAAGACCATTAAAGAAGGATAAGGATTTTGCAAGAAGCATTGGTGAAGAAGTTGAAGTTCGACTGTTTCGTGCAGTAGAAGGCTGTAAGGAATATACCGGGCTGCTTAACGCATACGACAAGACAACCGTTACCCTTATGCTGGAGGATGAAAAAACACTGGTGCTTGAAAGAAGCAACATTGCGTTGATTCGTCTGGCGCTAGATTTCTAAAAGCAAGGTAACGATTCACTCATATTGCATTGCTTTGTGAAGAGTGGATAAGGAAATAGAGAAAGGAAAGAGAACATAATGAATACGGAATTGATGGAAGCATTAAATGTCCTTGAAAAAGAGAAGAATATCAGAAAGGAAGTTGTCTTAAAGGCAATCGAGGAGTCACTTGTTCAGGCTTGTAAGCATCATTTTGGAAAGAGCGACAATATTGTCGTAAATATGGATTACAATACAGGCGAGTATGAGATCAATATGGCAAAGGAAGTAGTAGAGAATGTAGAAGATCAGCAGACTCAGATCAGTCTTCCTAATGCAAAGATTCTTGACAAGAGGGCTGTTTATGGTTCTACCGTTTATGTAAAGGTAAATTCTAAGGAGTTTGGCCGCATTGCTGCACAGATTGCAAAGGCAATTATCCTTCAGAAGCTGCGAGAGGAAGAAAATCGTGCTGTTTATGAGCGCTATAAATTAATGGAGAGAGATTTAGTAAGCGGTGTAATTTCAAGACATTTTGAGCGTAGAGGCGAGGATGGAAAGTCAACTACAGTAAATGTCAGTGTAAATCTTGGAAAGGCAGAGGCTACCTTAATGGCAGGCGAGCAGATTAAGGGTGAGGAATATAAGGTCAATACCCGAATGAAGTTCTATGTCGTAGAAGTAAAGGATCTGCCGAAGGGACCAAAGATTCTTCTTTCCCGTTCTCGTCCGGAGTTAGTAAAGAGATTGTTTGAGGCTGAGGTTGCCGAGATTAAGGACGGAACTGTTGAGATCAAGGCAATCAGCAGAGAGGCTGGATCAAGAACAAAGATGGCTGTTTGTTCTCATGATGAGAACGTAGATGCTGTTGGTGCATGTGTAGGTGTTAACAGCTCTCGTGTAAATGCTGTTGTAGATGAGCTTGGCGGCGAGAAAATTGATATCATCAATTGGGATGAGAATGCAGCACAGTTTATTGAGAATGCACTCAGCCCATCAAAGGTTATTTTCGTAGCAGTTGATGATGATGAGCATTCGGCGCTTGTTGTAGTTCCAGATAGCCAGCTGTCACTTGCTATTGGCAAGGCAGGTCAGAACGCACGTCTGACTGCAAAGCTGACAGGCTATAAGATTGATATCAAGAGTGAGAGCCAGGCTGAGGAGGAAGGTCTGTTTGATGAGATCGACTTTAGCGCAGCAGAAGAAACTGAGCAGTCCGAGGAGACAGCACAGGACAACGAGGTTCAGGAATAAGAGGTGATAGAGTGGCCGCTGTAAAAAAAATTCCGATGCGTCAGTGTGTGGGATGCGGGGAAAGAAAAAGTAAAAAGGAACTGATCCGTATCGTTTGCTCACCGAGTGAGGATCCTGAAAGGGTAACGATTGGATTTGATCTGACTGGCAAGAAAAATGGACGAGGTGCATATATATGCAGTAGTATGGCCTGTCTTGAGCTGGCCAGAAAGAAAAAAGCTCTTGAACGAGCTTTAAAAACAGAGGTTTCGCAGCAATGCTACGATGATCTGAAAAAGGAGTTGGAGCAGATTGAACGATAAAGTAATATCCCTTTTGGGATTAGCAGAACGCGCAGGTAAAATTGCGAGTGGCGAATTTGCAGCCGAAAAGGCAGTGAAGACAGGAAAGGCACGTCTGATTATTGTGGCAGAGGATGCTTCTGATAACACGAAAAAGAAGTTTAGTGATATGTGTAAGTATTATCAGGTACCTTTTGCATGTTACTCGCAGAAGGAATTGCTCGGTCACGGAATCGGAAAGGAGTTTCGTGCATCGCTTGCAGTTCTTGACGGCGGTTTTGCGAAAGCAATAGAGAAACAGTTGGACAATAAGTAAAGAAAAGGGTCGGTGATACATTTATGGCAAAACTGAACATCCATGATTTAGCCAAGGAATTAAAAAGAGAAGAAAGTGAAATTATCAGCTTATGCTCTAGCAAGGGTATGAGTGGTGTAACAAGAGCAACTATGCTTCAGGATACAATGGTAGAAGAAGTGCGTAAGGCATTCAAAAAGCCAGCAGAGCCAGCTGATGCTGCATCTGACAAGGATGGCGCACCAAAGAAAAAGCTTCGTCTGTTGTTTCATCCGGAAAACAGCACAAAGCCAATTTCTAAAAAGAAGCGTCCAGACAGTGCGAAGAAGTCGGAGGGTGACAAGGCAGAAAAGTCTGTCGATAAGCAGGAAAAGGCTGCTGAGAGAACAGAGAGCACAAAGCCGGCAGAAAAAGCACAGGAGATGGCAAAGACTGAGGCACCGAAGGAGACTATGACAAGAGAAAATACAAAAAACGACAGAAATGATTCAAAATCCACAAACGATGGAAATAGAAGAGATAATTCCAGACGTGATGGCGGAAATGGTCAGAATGGACAAAGACGCGATGGAAATGGCCAGGGCGGTCAGAGAAGAGAAGGCGGTTATGGCCAGAGAGAAGGTCAGAGACGTGATGGAAATGGCCAGGGCGGTCAGAGAAGAGAAGGCGGCTATGGCCAGAGACGCGACGGAAACGGTCAGGGCGGCTACGGTCAGAGAGATGGTCAGAGACGTGACGGAAACGGTCAGGGCGGCTACGGTCAGAGAGATGGCCAGAGACGTGACGGAAATGGTCAGGGCGGCTATGGTCAGAGAGATGGCCAGAGACGTGATGGAAATGGTCAGGGTGGTTACGGTCAGAGACGTGACGGTGCAAGGGGTCAGAGAACCGAGAGAGAAAATCTTGATTCTATGGGCACAGGAATGACCAAGAGCGAGGCAAGAGGCGGCAAAGGTCTTAATAAGAAAGAGCGTGAGATTCGCGAGAAGGAAAGACAGAATCAGGAGAAGAATACCAGATTCACAGAGAATACTCGCAATATCTCTAAGATGAAGCAGCAAAACAGTAAGAAGCCAGAGCCACAGCCAAAGGCAGAAGAAGATGACGGAATTAAGACAATTACAATTCCAGAAACTTTAACACTGGCAGAGTTAGCTGAAGCAATGAAGCAGCAGCCGGCAGCACTCGTAAAGTCACTCTTTATGAAGGGCACCATGATGACAATTAATGCTGAGCTGACATTTGAGCAGGCAGAGGAAATTGCATTAGAGTTTAACTATATCTGTGAGAAGGAAGTAAAGGTTGATGTAATTGAGGAACTTCTTCGTGAAGAAGATGATCCGGAAGAGACAAAGGTTTCAAGACCTCCGGTTGTCTGCGTTATGGGTCACGTTGACCATGGTAAGACCTCCTTACTGGATGCTATTCGTTCAACTAACGTAATTTCAAGAGAGGCCGGCGGAATTACACAGCATATCGGTGCTTATATGGTTAAGTGCAATGGACAGGATATTACATTCCTTGATACACCAGGTCATGAGGCATTTACAGCAATGCGTATGCGTGGTGCTCAGGCAACTGATATCGCTGTACTTGTTGTTGCAGCAGACGATGGTGTTATGCCGCAGACAATCGAGGCGATTAACCATGCAAAGGCAGCAGGTGTTGATATTATCGTAGCAGTAAACAAGATTGATAAGCCAACTGCAAACATCGAGCGTGTAAAGCAGGAGCTTTCTGAGTATGAGCTGATTGCAGAGGATTGGGGTGGTCAGACCATCTTCGTTCCAGTATCTGCAAAGACACATGAGGGAATTGATACCTTGCTTGAGATGATCTTGCTTGATGCAGAGTTAAAGGATCTTAAGGCAAATCCAAATCGTAAGGCAAGAGGTCTTGTAATCGAGGCACAGCTTGATAAGGGTCGTGGACCAGTTGCAACAATCCTTGTTCAGAAGGGTACACTTCATGTTGGTGATAATGTTGCAGCAGGATCATGCTATGGTAAGGTTCGTGCAATGATCGATGACAAGGGACGCAGAGTAAAAGAAGCAACTCCGTCTATGCCAGTTGAGATTCTTGGTCTGAATGATGTTCCAAACGCAGGTGAGATCTTTGTCAACACTGAGAATGAGAAAGAGGCAAGAAGCTTTGCTGAGACCTTTATTAAAGAGAATAGAGAAAAGCTTTTGGCTGATACAAAGACACAGCTTACTCTTGACAGCTTAAATTCCCAGATTAAGGAAGGAAGCTTAAAGGAACTGAATTTGATCGTTAAGGCTGACGTTCAGGGTTCTGTTGAGGCTGTAAAGCAGTCCTTATTGAAGCTGTCTAATGAAGAAGTTGTTGTTAAGATTATTCACAGTGGTGTTGGTGCAATCAATGAGTCTGATGTATCTTTAGCATCTGCATCAAATGCAATCATTATCGGATTTAATATTCGTCCAGATGCAATGGCAAAATCAGTAGCAGAGCGCGAGAAGGTTGAGATTCGTCTGTACCGCGTTATCTATCAGGCAATCGCTGATGTAGAAGCTGCTATGAAGGGTATGCTTGATCCGATCTACGAGGAGAAGGTAATAGGTCATGCACAGGTTCGTCAGATCTTCAAGGCATCAGGTGTTGGAAACATTGCTGGTTCCTATGTAACAGATGGTATGTTCCAGAGAGGCTGCAAGATCCGTATTTCCAGAGAAGGCGAGCAGATCTACGAGGGTTCACTGGCATCCTTAAAGCGTTTCAAGGACGATGTAAAGGAAGTAAAGGAAGGCTACGAGTGTGGTCTTGTATTTGAAAAGTTCAACGATATTCAGATTGATGATATCGTAGAGGCTTATATCATGGAAGAGGTTCCGAGATAAGCTGCAACAAAACAAAGCCATGGCAGCAATGTCATGGCTTTTCAAAGATAGTTAAGGAGAAAATATGCGTAAAAATAGTATTAAAAATATCAGAATTAACGCTGAGGTTCAGAGAGAACTCAGCCGTATTATCCAGCAGGAAATTAAAGATCCAAGAATCCATCCGATGACAACAGTTGTCATGGCAGAAGTTACGCCTGACTTAAAGTATTGTAAGGCTTATATCAGTGTTTTAGGAAACGAGGAAGCACAAAAAAGCACAATGGAAGGTTTGAAAAATGCAAAGCCTTATATCAGAAGAATGCTTGCATCATCTGTAAATTTGAGAAACACACCAGAACTTACTTTTGTGTTAGACCAGTCCATCGAGTATGGTGTTCATATGACGGGTCTGATTGATGCAGTTGCAAATGAGCTTGCAGCTAAAGAGCCGGCAGAAAGCTCCGAGGGAAAGGAGGCATAAGCGATGGAAAAACGCCCGAACGACACAATAGAGATGCTGCGTGCGGAGTTTGCAAATGCTAGAAAGACAGCAATTGTAGGCCATCTTCATCCAGACGGAGACTGCATCTCCTCGTGTCTTGCCCTGTATCACTATTTAAAGGATAATTATGGTTATGAGGCAGATGTGTACTTAGAGCCATATCCATCTGTTTTTGATATGCTCCCAGATACAGCAGTTATTCGTCATACTGTCAAGCCTGAGGTATATGATGTGGTATATTCACTTGATTGTGCAGATTTAGACCGTATTGGTGCAGGAAAAGAACTTTTTGACAGTGCAAAGAAGCGTGTAATGATTGATCACCATATAAGTAATCCTATTTTTGGTGATGTCAATTATGTAAAGGGTGAGATTGGTTCTGCATGTGAGGTACTTTATACACTTTTCGAGGAAGATAAGATCAACTACAACGTGGCGATGTGTCTTTATACAGGAATGGTTCACGACACTGGCGTGTTCCAATATTCCAATGTAACACCAGATACACTTACACGCGCGGCAAAGCTGATTGCCTTTGGCATTCCATTTACTGATTTGATTCAGAAGACTTTTTATGAGAAGAGCTTTAATGAAACAAGGGCGAGCGCTTATGCAATATCTAAAGCCGCACAGCTTCTTGATGGCTTTTTCGTATGGTCTTATATGGAAACTAAGGAGATGGAGAGATTTCATATTACATCAGCAGAACTTGACAGCGTTGTAAGTGAGCTTCGAAATATTCGTGGTGTAGACACAGCAGTATTCTTATATGAAATAGAGTCGGGCGTATGGAAATGCAGTTTCCGCTCAAACCATGTTGTGAATGTCAGTGAGCTGGCAGTTTCATTTGGCGGCGGCGGTCATGTTCGTGCATCAGGATGCACATTTGATCATCAGGAACCGGATGAGATTATTACAGAGATCATAAATCGCATTCCGAAGGAGGATTATGCAGGCAGAGCATTATAATGGACTAATTGCGGTCTGGAAGGAGCAGGGATACACCTCACATGATGTGGTGGCAAAGCTTAGAGGTATTTTGCACCAGAAAAAAATTGGTCATACTGGTACACTCGATCCGCAGGCCAAAGGTGTTCTGGCTGTTGGATTAGGTCTTGGAACAAAAACATTTGATCTATTGCCGGATCACTGGAAAACTTACGAGGCAGAGGTAACATTTGGTGTTCAAACAGACACGGAGGATATCTGGGGAAATGTTTTAAAGATACATGATGTTTCAAAAACGCCGGAAGAGATTATACAGGCAATTTGTTCCTTTGGGGGAACTTATGATCAGATACCGCCTATGTATTCAGCAAAGAAAATTGATGGAAAAAAATTGAACCAGCTTGCAAGAGAAGGAAAAATTGTTGAGCG
>ERZ836939.3498-NODE-3498-length-13150-cov-2.649714_pt1 | contig 13150 bp, 7 predicted proteins | sample MGYA00519912_ERZ836939 | MGnify/ENA primary metagenome ERZ836939 (study PRJEB31850, sample SAMEA3708810) | human gut metagenome | biome: human gut; feature: human-associated habitat; material: faeces | place: China | collected 2014 ... | reverse complement strand
CGTCCCGAAAAGCGTTGGACTGGGCTTTGGGGAAGCGGATTCCTGTTTATAAGTATCTTTATCATTTTCCGGTTTCCTCAATCCTGAGGGCGCATACCAGGGCTTCGATGTTGGTAAAACCAAAGAGGAACAGGCTCCATTTAAGCCCGAACACGTGACGGAGCACCAGGTCCTTATGGGGGCCATGGCCATGATGGTATTTGTCAGGCCGCCGCCAAGGATGGGGGAGATGAATCCCATGAGGAAGCCGCAGGAGGACATGAACGCAAAGGCGGCGCCCACCCGGCTGTCGTCCATCCCATCCATTTCCATGGGCATGGTGTACATCACAGGCATCCACATGCCGTTGCCCACTGCAAACACAATGATTCCGGCAATGCCCATTATCAGGGAATGCTCCAGGCAGAGGGTCAGCACAAGGACCCCGGCCAGCTTAAGTGCCTGTCCGGCTGCCAGGATTGGTTTGCGCCTTCCTGTGACAGACATCAGGATTCCCCCGGCCATGCTTCCAAGGATTCCGATGGCCGGGAACGCGGCTGCTGCCAGAAGGCCGGCGGCGGACGCCTCCATTTCTGCTGCCTCCGCAAGATAGGTAGGCAGTATGACCACCATGTAAGAATAGCAGAAAAAGTCCATCATGAATATGATGCAGAGCAGGCGGATGCCCTGCTTTCCCCACAGGTAACTGTAAACGCCCCTTTCCTGCGGGGGCGCCGGCTCCTGGGCCCTGTCATCGTCCTGGCCCGCAGGAAGGTCCTGCCTGCGCACCACTGTCAGCCAGAACAGCAGGAGAAGGACCAGGGGAACCGCCCATATGGCGAAGGCATGGGACAGGGAACCCAGCTGCCTGCTTAAGGGGGTGAGGCAGGAGAAGCTGATGAGGGTCCCGATAAATGGGAACATACCGTTGAGCGTGTTCATCCGTTCCCTGGCATTCCCCGAATACCAGCTGGTAATGGCTGCCCCGATAAATGGGATTCCCAGGCCGAACCCTGCGCTGTAGACCACCCTTCCGGCCAAAAAGACCAGATAGTCCCCGGCAGCCAGGTTCATAAGTATTCCGGCAGCCAAAAGGACCTGGGTCCAGATAAACATGCGGTACAGGCCCATCCGCCTTAAAAGGACGCCCCCGTACAGGGATGCTCCGATGGTCAGGGGATGGACAATGGATACGGCCAGGTTTAACAATGCCTCGTTCCCAATGCCGTACCTGTCCTTAAGCTGTCCGAGAACAGGCGAGGGCGCCATCTGATAGATGTAGCCGATTCCAATCACAAGGATCACACACAGCGTAATAAATGTCTGTTTATTGTTTTTTCTTTCCACATTGAATCCTTCCTATTATTTTTTTCGTGAAATACTATCACTTTCTATAGTTGAACCTCCCTTCCGGCTGCTTATAATAAAAACATACAGATTATAAATAAGCGCCGCCCCTGGGACGCACAGCTGACGGAAAGCAATTTTCAAACACACCCTGGGGCAGAAAAGGAGAGATGCATATGCTTAAACCAGAGAACTATATGAAAATCCAGGAGGTCCTTCTCAATTACATAAACGGGACCTATGAATCCGATATCCCCCTCTTAAAATCCTGTTTCCATGAAAATGCCAAAATGACCGGTTATCTTGGGGACACGCTGGTGGACGGGACGCCGGAACCCTTTTTTGAGGATATGGCCTCAGGCCCTTCCATGGCTTTAAGGAAGGACCCCTATCAGGCGGAAATCCAGTCCATACACATTACAGGGCGTACCGCAAGCGCGGCTGTCCATGAAACCGGATTCAGGGGGAACACGTGCCTGACCGATTATTTCCATCTTCTGATGATGGAGGACGGCTCCTGGAAGATTGTATCTAAAACCTTTACAACCACAGAACAGTAATATCTATAAAATAACCGTGATGCGTTTGGGTGCGTCACGGTTATTCTGTATATTGGGGTCAGATGCAATCAGGCAAATATCTTATTTAAGATATCAAGGGCATCCGCCGGCTCCATTTTCCTGGGATTAAATACCTGGAACAGTTCTCCGGCAATATCGTCCGCGGCTGAGGAAAATGTGGCTTTATCCACTTCGTATCTGGTGATATCCAGTTTTCCCAGTGTCACATCACAAAAATGGATGAACGCGTCCCTGGCAATGGCGCCGATTTCCTCCGGGGTCTCACCCCCCTTAAAGGATGCGCCCAGTATGCGGCCGATTTTCATGACCCGGTCAGGCATGGCGGCTGCATTGAATTCCAGTACCCAGGGGGTTGCATAGGCGCACGCCTCGCCATGGGGGATGTGGTAATGGGAACCAAGGATGTGGGCAATGGAGTGGCCTGCATTGGTATGGGAATACTGGAGCATCCATCCGGCCATGGACGCACATACTGCCATCTGCTGCCTGGCCTCCACGTCCCCGCCGTTTTCCACTGCTTTTGGAAGCCATTCCACAATGGTGCGCATCAGGGATTCGTTGATGATGTCCGTGGCCGTGTCAGCGGCCGTGGAGGTATAGCCTTCCATGGCATGGCTCAAGGCATCCAATCCGGTTGCCTGGGTCAGCCTGGGAGGAATCCCCACCATAAGTTCCGGGTCAATGACAGCATACTGTGCGCCGGCTGCCGGGGCAAGGATGGGGTGCTTTACGCCATCTGAACTGATTACAAGACCGTCTGACATTTCACTTCCCGTGCCTGAGGTGGTAGGGATTACAATCAGTCCCGGAGCAGGCTCCATGGAGGTCTGAGGGTCTGCATACCTGAGTATGGGTTCCGGATTAAAGCGCAGGAGGTTAATGGCTTTGGAGGTGTCCATGGGGCTTCCTCCGCCCATTCCGATTACCAGGTCGCACTGGTGGTCCGCGCACATCTTATATCCATCCGCCACATTCTGGGCAGTGGGGTCGGGAACCACGCCGTCAAAAACAACACAGTTGACGCCTGCCTGTTCCAGTGAATCCACCACCCTGTTGTGGATTCCTGTTGCAACGATTCCCTTATCCGTTACAAGAAGGGCTTTTTTCTTGCCGAGTTTTGCGGCCAGGGAGCCGATTTCACTTGCCTTTCCCGGTCCGCACAGCAGTTTTACCTTTTGTTCTAACATATATTCTCCCATTGTCTCATATCTCCTTTTCTTTATTTTACGGTTGACGAAGCTTCCTTAGTGCCCATGGAGGCCACCACAAACAGCAGTACCACGGCTCCTGCGGCTGCGGCTGTCATGATCAGGGAAGCGCTCTTCCAGGAACTGGATGCAGCGCCCACAATCACTGGGGTAGAGGCAAATACGCCGATGTAGTACAGCATGTTGATGATTGACATGGAATATCCAATCAGTGCAGGCCGCTTGCTGAGCATTGGCGCAAGGCAGAAGATGGAGGTCATCACCAGGCCGCCGGGACAGATTGCGCTGACCAGCACATGGACGATGTAGGTGGACGGCCCAAGATAGGGCATGGTATAACACAGGAGGGCGGTGCCCACTGCCCCGATGATGGCAATCACAAAGGGTTTTCCTGTTTTTTCCACCAGGACGCCGCACAGGATGCAGAAGGGGATGCCGAACAGTCCGTTGAGGCTGGAATAGAAGTTTGCCGTTTCAGCCGTCAGCCCATAATAACCCTGGAACAGCTGTGGATAACAGGTAATGAAGCCGAACAGTACAAAGGCAATACAGAACATGGCCAGGGACAGTACATCCACCCTCAGGTTTGCCATTGCCTCGCCGATGGTGGCCTTGGAGTTATCCCCGCCCTCAGAGGCTGCCCGGGGCGCCTGGATAAACATGGCTACCAGGACAAGACACAGGGCGGACAGCCCGGCAACCACCCACCACAGGGACTTAAGGCCCATGGTTTTCATGATAGGGATGCTGGCGTTCATGGCAATGAAGTTGGCAACCGCGGCAAAGGTATTAAAGATGCCGGTAGCCGTGCTGGCGCCGCCGTCTGCAAACCAGGTGTTAATCATGGTAACGCCCACCATGATGATCATTGCATAGGAAATCCCTTCAATGATACGGCTGACCACAACCACTGCAAAGCTGCCGCTGACAGCGCCCAGGACATTGCCTGCAGCCAGACAGGCCATTAATAGAAGCAGCAGGTTCTTGGGCCCCATCTTATCCTGGATGGCTGCGCCGGGAATGGCCAGCACAATACCTGCAATGGTGAACACGGACATGAGCAGGGCCGCCTGTGTGGTGCTAACGCCCAGCGCGGCTGCCACGTCCTGCATCACGGCCGCAATCTTTAACTGTGACACGCCAACCGTGATGGCGCTGATGAGAAGGATTAAAAACATCAACCATTTATTATTCTTTTTCATACGCTTTCCTCCAGTCTATATCTGCCATGCTGATCAAAATTCTTCCATGTGCAGGATTCGTGCAGCATTTTTATAAAAGTACTTATCCATGGCAACCGGATCACTGCCCAGCGCTTCCTCGGCGCACCGGATATTACAGTCGCAGGTGTCAAAGGGCCAGTCTGTTGCATACATGACCCTGTCCTCGCCGAACAGCTCCACTGCCTTCAGGATATCCGCGGCGCCCCTGTGGCTGGTCTCTACGTACACGTTTTTATAATTATGTTTCCTGACCTCAGCGGAAAGGGCTTCCAGCTCGCCGCCGCAGCTTCCGCCGCCATGGGCAGGCACGATGGTATAGTCAGGGAATTTCTTCAGCAGTTCAAAGGTGTAGTCCAGCTTCCCATAGTTTAAGTTGGTCATCTTAAGGTATGGGGAATCCGGTTTATAATAATCGTTGACGCCGCAGTGGTATGTAATGGGAAGTCCAAGTTCCCCGAAAAGCTTGATGGGACGTTCGCACCGCTTATCCGTAATCTCGATGTTCTGGATGATTGGATGGATTTTCAGGCCCTTGGCCCCCATTGCAATGTCGCGTTTCAGCTTTTCCATCATTTCATCATCCGTAAGGTCAAAGTCAGGGCAGGTAAAGGGGATGTATCTGGAATCCAGTCTGGACGCTGCCAGGGCCTCCTCAAAACTGGTATTGGGCATGATGGGAAGGGAGACCACATAGTTAACCCCGCAGCGGTCCATCATTTCCCCGGTGGTGTAGATGTTGGCCCTGTCCCAGATACGGTATTGGCCCGCGTCAATGAGCACGTTCTGGGCTTTCTGGTCCGGCACGATAAGCGGTCTTGTAAAACCGGATTCCTCCAGATCCTTAAATGGGTCAAAGCCGTCCTCGTGGGGCACGATGCCCGGACGCTTAAAGGCAATGTTCTTGTTTTCATGGAAAATGTCCCCCAGATGGGTGTGGAAATCAATGATCCTGTGTTTCATATTAAAAATCCTCCTGTCTTAATTTTCTTTTTCATAAACAACCCTGCCGCCGCAGATGGTCATGTCAATCCCTGCGGTGCCGATTTCATCTGCAGGGCAGGTCATTACATTCTTGTCAAGAATCTGGAAGTCAGCTACCTTGTTCACTTCGATGGAACCGCGTCTGTGCTCCATGTGTTCCTGGCATGCGCCGTTGATGGTGTACATGCGGATGGCGTCCTCCCGGCTCATGCCCAGGTCGGTCCTTGCGGATACGCCGGCGGGCGTGGTCCTGGTAACTGCAAACTGCATGCCCTGGCGCCAGTTAAGGGAGAAGCAGGTGGAGTCCGAGCCGCCGGTCTGGATGGCGCCCAGGTCGGCGTAGGCCTGGTAATTGAAGATTTCCTCCCTGTCGCTGAGGACCGGGGTGTTCCAGCCGAACACGATATTGGCAGCGGTTGGCTGGATGGCTGCCAGGATACCGAACTTTGCCATTTTGGCAGCGCATTTCCTGGTCTGGTCATCACAGTGGATGAGGAAATGTCTCAAATCCTTTCCGGGATAGAGCTGTTCTGCCTCGGCAATGGCGTCCACACAGACATCCATGGATCTGCCGCCCATGGAATGGATACCCATCTGCCAGCCTTTCCGGTGCAGTTCGATGATGGTGCGGCGGATTTCATCCGCCTGTTCCTCATCACTGCCGTTCCAGGCAGAACCGCCGGCCCCCTCCGGCCGGTCAGATTCTTTCCTCAGCCAGTGGGGGCCGTCCGTGTCCACAAAGAACTTGACAGCATCTGCCTTAACCCATTCCCGGTCGCCCCACTCAGGGGTGCGGATGCGGTCCGTGCCGCGGATGATGGCGTCATAGCTGGCTTCCCCCATGATGGAGGAGAAGATGTTAATGTTAACACGGGCGGTCAGCTTTCCTTCCTGTCTCAGCTTTTCGTAAATCCACATGGGCCTGGTGCCCCAGGTACCCCGGTAAAGGTATTCCCCTCCTTCGCCCAGGATATCATTGTGGGAGGTAATGCCCTGGCGGTTGCATTCGCGCTGGACTCGCAGGATACAGTCTTCCAGTTCCTGGTCGCTTAAGATGGGGCAGGCTTTCAGAAGGAGGTTTTCAGCACCCCATTCATTGAACCGCCCGGTCAGACTGCCGTCCGGCGTGCGTCCGATGGTGCCCACGCTGTGGGGGACCTCAGGGTAGGAGTCGTCAATTCCCGCCAGCCTTAACGCCGCGCTGTTGCAGACCAGAGAATGCAGGGAAAAGTCCGTAAGCACCACGGGAACATTGCCGGATACAGGATCCAGGTCCCAGCGGTTCATCAATCGTCCCTCGGCAGCCAGTTCCTTTATATTGCTGTCCACAAAGCCGCATCCGAACACCCACTCCCCAGGGCCTGCTTTTGAAACTGCAAGCGCGACCTTGTCCTGGATGATCTTAAGGGAGTCATAATGGGGCCCGTTTAAGTCCAGGAAGGAAGGGGACATGGTAAAACCGGTATGGCATGCGTGCATGTGGGAATCATTGGAGCCAGGAAGCACCAGCTTTCCCTGGGCGTCAATTACCTTTGTGTCCTTTCCGATATAAGCCTTCATCTGGTCCGTGGTGCCCCGGTCAATGATGGTGCCCTGCCTTACCGCAACGGCCTGGCAATAGGAAAACAGACGGTCCACGGTGCAGATGGTTCCGTTCAGGATTACTAAATCAGCAAACATAGTCAGATACCTCCAGTTTTTTCGTATTTCTATTGCAATTTGATTGTTTATAATTTATCATGATTATAGCTTCTTATATGGAACCTATATACTATCAGTAATGATAGTGTGAGTAATAGTTATAAAATTCCCCATACTATCAGCTGATTTTTGGTCATTTTAGAGTAAGGTGGTTAAGCATGCAGCCTGTTAATAAAAGAATTTATCTTCGGCGCCCAAGAGTGGAACGTGAATTTAATAACATGTCGTCCTATCCTTTGACCATCCTTCAGGCGGCCATGGGGTTTGGGAAGAGTTCATCCATCCAGGCCTACATGGCGGCCAGGAAGTATTCGCCCATTTATATCCCATTATCAGGCAGCTGCGGTTCCATTGCCTATTTCTGGGAGCGGCTTACCAGCCTGATTGAAAAGCGCAACCCAGGCCTGGGCAGCCGCCTTAAGAACCTGGGACTTCCCATGGACATGGCACAGCTGGCCAAAATCGTGAACCTTATCAGCGATACCCCGTTTGATACCCCGGTGTGGGTCATACTGGATGATTATCAGTTTATTGATGAGGCGGAGACGGCAAACCTGCTGACAGCCATTGTGGCGGAGAACATCCCCAACCTCCACATCATCCTTCTGACACGCAGCATCCGCGCCCTTCCGGTGACCGAGCTGCTGTCCAAGGGACTGTGCCATATCATTTCCCAGGACACCCTGCGGTTTAGGAAGCCTGAGATAAACCAGTATTTCCGTCTGCAGGACATGGAGGTGTCGGGAGAGAATACGGATAAGATATTCCGTTGGACCGGGGGATGGATTACAGGGATTTATCTGTTGAGCCAGAGACTTAAGAACGGGGAGATGACCCTTAGCAACGAGCCCTTGGAAGTGCTTTTGGAAAATAATTTCTATAAGACCTATTCTTCTGAGGTACAGAGCCTTCTGGAAGAATGTTCATTCCTGGACAGCTTCACATCGGAACAGGCTGTCTGCATCACAGGAAACGCAGATGCCCCCGGAATCCTCCGGGGACTTCTCACCAGCAATGCGCTGATTGTTTTTCATGAGGAATCATCCCATTATCAGATTACGGATATCTTTAAGGCGTTCCTGCAGAAGAAGGCAGAGAGTAAAGGCTGTGCAACGGCCCAGCTTTACATGAGGATGGCGGAATGGTTCATGGGGCATGGGAACCAGTTCCGTGCATACAATTATTTTTATCTTGCAGGGGATTATGACAGGATATTAAGGGATTTGGATTCAGACCGGAATCTGGATATCGGGGCCATCCAGTATCATATGATAAAAGAAATATTGGGGGAAATCACCCAGGACAAGGAATTCACCTATCCGCTGGCCATGCTCCGCTATCTGCGGGCCAGCCTGCTCTGGTCCCATGACCTGGTTGAGACCAAGAAGCTGATTGTACAGAAGCTTGAGACCATGGAGCGTTACTTTAAGCAGGCCGCCCTTCCTGTCCCAAGAAAGAGCAGGATCCTGGGGGAAATCCATAACACCTGGATATTCTGCGCATTTAATAATCCATACCAGATTGTGGAGCATGCGAAGAAGGCAGTGGGGTATTTTAATGGCCGCTATTCCTGCATTGTCAGCAACCGCACCGAGTTTACCTACGGCGCGCCAAGCATGCTATACACCTATTATACAACCCCGGGACACCTGACCGCGGACGCTTCCTTCATATCGGAAAATTATTCCTGGCTGGAGCGGGCCGTGCAGTACTGCGGACACGGATACCGTAACCTGATCCAGGCAGAGCTTTCCCTGGAAACCGGTGATTTTGACGCGGTCAGTCTGCCTGCCCGCAAATCAATCATTGAGTCCAGGATGTATAACCAGCTTTCCATTGAAATCTGCGCCGTGTTTGCCCTGGCAAGGCACGCCTTGATCAGCCAGGAGCCGGCAAAAGCCAGACAGCTCATGCAGGAACTGATGGACAACCGGGGGCTGGAGGAGCAGCCTGTGCTGAATACAACAGCTGAATTATGCCATGCATATATCAGCCTGCTTACAGGGAGGACCGATGAAGTCCCGGCCTGGCTGAGGAACACGGATAATGCACAGACAAACCTGATATTTGATGGGATTGGTTTTACGTATATTGTGGCCGGACGGCTGCTGATGATGGAGCAGGACCATATCCGGCTGGAAATCATGTGCCAGGAATACCAGAGGCGGTTCGATATCCATTCCTGCCAGTTTGGGTATATTTTCAACCATATCTACTGTTCCGTGGCAAAGCATCACCTTTATGGAAGGGAAGAGGGAATCAGGACCCTGCAGAAAGCCCTGGATATTGCATCCCAGGACGCGGTGTTCATGCCCTTCATTGAAAATGCAGGCTTTATCTCGGAATACCTGAAGGATGCACTGGAGACAGGGTCCTATCCGGAGGATTACAGGCATAAGCTTCTGTCCCTGTGCAGCAGCCAGCTTAAGGCCGGTCCGTCCCTGGCCCCGGGGAATCTTTTAACGGACAGGGAAAAAGAGGTCCTGTCCCTTCTGGCCCAGGGCCTTAAGCATGGGGAAATGGCGGAGCGGCTGTGTGTGTCGCTGCCCACCGTGCGTTACCACATCCAGAATATCTATAAGAAACTGTCGGTCAACAACCGGACCAACGCCATTGCAGAGGCTAAGAGGATGGGGATGCTGACTTAAGGGATGGAAAACATCAGCTGAAACGACATCAGCTGAAACAAAATCATTGGCAGACACCAAAACAGCGGATGCAGGGGCAAGCCTGCAGTCCGCTGTTTTGTATATCATGATTGCTTGCAAAAAACCTTAGTAATCGCCAACCTCTATGGCAATATTGGGTACTTCCCTGGTAAACTTCTTATTGATTTCCCTCTTTACGTACGTGGTGTGAAGGAGGTGGTGCGCTACCTCGCTTCCAGGCTGGCCCAGGTAAGCTGCATAAAGTTCCTTGATTGCAGGATTCTCATGGGACTTACGGATCGGGTTGGCGGAATCAATGTTATAAAGGACCTTTGCACGCAGGCCGCGGATATCCGTTGTGTTGCGCACATGTCCTGGCTGCTGGGGCTGTCCGCCGCCGTTTACACAGCCGCCCGGACATCCCATGATTTCGATGAAGTGGTAGTCAGCTTCGCCGGCTTTCACTTTTTCAAGCAGTTCCTTTGCATTGCCAAGGCCGGAAGCAACGGCAACCTTTACATCCATGCCGGCTACATTGTAGGTGGCTTCCTTGATTCCCTTTGTGCCGCGCACTTCCTCAAAATCCAGCTTAGGCAGTTCCTCGCCGGTCAATGTCTCAACGGCTGTCCTCAGAGCCGCCTCCATAACGCCTCCGGTTGCGCCGAAGATAACGGCCGCACCCGTGCCAAGACCCAGGGGATCGTCAAACTTCTCATCGGGAAGGTCTAAGAACCGGATACCGGCTTTCTTTATCATGCGGGCCAGCTCCCTTGTCGTGATGGAAATATCCACATCCGGTACGCCGTTGGCATCCTGATTCTCACGGCCAATCTCAAATTTCTTGGCCGTACATGGCATGACGCTTACGCTTACGATGTCCTTAGGGTCAATGCCGGCCTTCTCTGCATAGTAGGATTTGGCAATGGCGCCAAACATCTGCTGAGGAGACTTACAGGTGGAAAGATTCTCGGTCATATCTGGGAAATAGTGCTCACAGTATTTAACCCATCCTGGCGAGCAGGAGGTAATCATAGGAAGCACGCCGCCATTCTGTACACGGTCCAGGAACTCATGGGCCTCTTCCATGATGGTTAAGTCAGCGGAGAAATTGGTGTCAAATACCTTGTCAAAGCCAAGGCGGCGCAGTGCGGCAGCCATTTTGCCCTCCACGTCGGTACCGATTGGCAGGCCGAATTCCTCGCCCAGTCCTGCGCGTACAGCGGGAGCGGTCTGAACGATTACATGCTTCTTCGGGTCTGCAATGGCTGCAAATACATCTGCGGTGTAATCCTTCTCGGTCAGTGCTCCGGTTGGACATACTGCAATACACTGTCCGCAGGATACGCAGGAGGTCTCTCCCAAGCCCATCTCGAAGGCGGAACCGATGTTGGTCTTAAAGCCGCGGTGGTTGGCTCCGATGACGCCGATGCCCTGTACCTTCTCGCAGACTGCAGAACAGCGGCGGCAGAGGATACATTTGCTGTTGTCACGGATCATGTGAACGGCGCTGTCATCGATGACGGACGGGGTGCGCTCACCATCGTAATAGCCTTCGTCGGTCACGCCGAGTTCTTTACAGAGCTGCTGCAGCTCGCAGTTTCCGCTGCGGACGCAGGATAAGCATTTGCGGTCATGGTTGGAAAGCAGAAGCTGCAGGGTTTTTCTGCGGGACTCCAGTACCTTTGGGGTGTTGGTCCATACTTCCATGCCTTCGTTGATCGGGTATACGCAGGAAACCACCAGGCTTCTTGCGCCTTTAACTTCTACTACACAGATACGGCATGCGCCGATCTCGTTGATCTCTTTTAAGAAGCACAGAGTCGGAATTTCAATGTGCGCCAGTCGGGCTGCCTCCAGAATGGTGGAGCCTTTCGGGGCACTGACTTCCATGCCGTTGATTTTGATTGTGATATTCTCCATAGCCATTCTCCTCCATTACTGTTTGTAGATCGCGCCGAATTTACATTTCTCCATGCAGGCACCGCATTTAACACACTTATCGGTGTCGATGATATGCGGATTCTTGACGGAGCCGATGATAGCGCCAACCGGGCAGTTTCTTGCACACAGGGTACAGCCCTTACATTTGTCTGCGTCGATATGGTAGGAAAGGAGCGCTTTGCAGACGCCTGCCGGGCAGCGTTTCTCTTTGATGTGTGCTTCGTACTCGTCACGGAAGTAACGCAGGGTGGACAGAACCGGGTTTGGAGCTGTCTGGCCGAGACCGCAGGCAGAATTCTCTTTCACGTAGTAGCAGAGCTCTTCCAGCTTATCCAGATCTTCCATGGTAGCGGTGCCCTTGGTGATCTTGGTGAGGATCTCCAGCATACGTTTGGTGCCGATGCGGCATGGAGTACATTTACCGCAGGATTCTTCAACAGTGAATTCCAGGAAGAATTTTGCGATATCTACCATACAGTCGGTTTCATCCATAACGATCAGACCGCCGGAACCCATCATGGAGCCGATGGAGATGAGGTTGTCGTAATCGATCGGGATATCAAAGTGCTCTGCCGGGATACATCCGCCGGACGGACCACCGGTCTGTGCTGCTTTGAATTTCTTGCCATTCGGGATGCCGCCGCCGATCTCTTCGATGACCTCGCGCAGGGTAGTACCCATCGGGATCTCTACGAGGCCGGTGTTGTGGATCTTACCGCCCAGTGCAAATACCTTGGTTCCTTTGGACTTCTCGGTACCCATGGAAGAAAACCATTCCGGACCGTTTAAGATGATCTGCGGGATGTTGGCATAGGTCTCTACGTTATTTAAGATGGTCGGCTTGCCAAATAAGCCCTTCTGTGCCGGGAACGGAGGACGCGGACGCGGTTCGCCGCGGTTTCCTTCAATGGAGGTCATGAGTGCGGTTTCCTCGCCGCAGACGAAAGCTCCGGCACCGAGTCTTAAGTCGATATCAAAATCGAAGCCGCTTCCGAAAATATCTTTTCCTAACAGTTCCATCTCGCGTGCCTGGCTGATAGCGATTTTCAGACGTTCTACTGCGATCGGATACTCTGCGCGCACATAGATGTAGCCCTGGTTTGCACCAATGGCGTAACCGGCAATGGCCATAGCCTCCAGTACCGCGTGCGGGTCACCCTCTAAGACGGAGCGATCCATGAATGCGCCCGGGTCACCCTCATCTGCGTTACAGCAGACGTATTTCTGGTCAGCTTCATTCTGCTTGGCCAGTTTCCATTTGAGACCGGTTGGGAATCCGCCGCCGCCGCGTCCGCGCAGGCCGGAGTCGATCAGGCACTGGATGACATCGTCCGGAGTCATCTCGGTAAGGACCTTGCCCAGGGCCTGATAGCCGCCGGTGCCTATGTACTCCTCGATATCTTCGGGGTTGATCACGCCGCAGTTGCGCAGGGCAATGCGGTGCTGCTTCTTATAGAAATCCGTGTCGGCCAGCGCCTTGATGCTGCCGGTGGGACTTACGGTCTCCTGGTACAGCAGGCGGGTCACAACGCGGCCCTTTA
>ERZ836939.3478-NODE-3478-length-13241-cov-2.490444_pt1 | contig 13241 bp, 14 predicted proteins | sample MGYA00519912_ERZ836939 | MGnify/ENA primary metagenome ERZ836939 (study PRJEB31850, sample SAMEA3708810) | human gut metagenome | biome: human gut; feature: human-associated habitat; material: faeces | place: China | collected 2014 ... | reverse complement strand
GTTTAAACGGCTCACCCGCCGTTTCATGTCCGCCGCCGTCATGGCCCGGTAGCGCTTGTTCACGTTGCCGAAAAACAGCTCCCGGTAGTATTCCCCCAGATAAGCGGCGCAGTCTGTGTGCGTTTCCGTGAAATTTCTCTCATCCATACGCGTCACACCATGGTCGTATCCACGAAATGTTCGAAGCCGGTGATTCCGAACTCCGCGCTGATGGCGTTGATGCCGTCCACGATCTCTTCCCTGGAATAGTTGGCCTGGTAAAGGATGTCATCATTAAACTGGTTCAGATACATATAAAAAGTAAGGGCCATCTCCAGGCGGTCAATATCCTGGGGATCCAACTGGTCCGAGAGATAATTCTCAGCCCCGTTGATATCGCCCGCGTCCGCCATGTCCTTTAACTGGCGGTACACCCGGTCCATAGGCGTATACTTGTCCTCGTCCTCCGGAAGTTCATAGTCTATATCGTTCTTGCCCAGCGCCAGCCTTGCAATGGCCCTGACCAGGTCGCTGATCGTCCTCATCACATAATCGTCCTGAAATCCCATAACCATCCATCTCCTGCGTATTTTCCTTTTAGTATAGTTGATATCGTTTCCGCCGTCAAGCCGTAGAATTCATCCTGCCTGACAATGTCCTGCAGACTGCCCCCCAAAGCCTGTGCCGTTTCAGCCATACCCGGCGCTGCGGCGCTGTACTGGCACCACACAGATTTCCCGGCATATCTAATCATAAGGCCCAATCCGCTCCCTGGATTGGATTTATATATGGAGTGATTGAATGGAACATGAATGCAGCGTGATTGCCCTTGCCGGAACCCCAAAGGCCGGAAAAACCACAATATTCAACGGACTGACAGGTATGTGCCGTTACACCGGCAGCTGGTGGGGGGACAGGGGAACGCCTGGCCGCGGTACGTACACCTACTGCGGCCAGACTTATATGCTTCTTGACATGCCCGGCGCCTATTCCCTTCCCCCTGCTCCGTTCCCGGATTCCGGTTCCCGGGAAAACAGGGACTCCTTCCTGGGTTCCCAACAGCCGGACGTCATCGCGGTGGTGGCTGATGCCACCAGGCTGGAACTTGGACTTCACCTGCTAAAACAAGTGCTGGGCATGGATACAGGAACCAGGGATGCAGACAATATCCCGGTGATACTCTGTGTTAATTTTTGTGACGAGGCGCTGCGGACAGGGCTGGTGATTGATTATAACCTCCTGGAGGATGTGCTCCAGATTCCCGTCATCCCCTGCTGCGCCCGGGACCAGAGCCATCTTGACGATGTCAAGGCCGCCATACATTATGCGGCCAAACCAGGGAACCGGAAGGCTTTCTGTTATGACTGCCTGGACTTTTCCCCTAAGAAATTAGCTGCGGAATGTATCTGCGCCTCCTCCGACACGGACGGCGCCCGCAGGGTGCTTCTGGACCTGCTCCTCACCGGGCCGGTTACAGGCAAGATCATACTGCTGTTCCTGCTGGCCGGGGTCCTTCATCTGACCATGATTGCCGCCGGTTTTCCCTCCCGGCTTTTGTGGGAGGCCCTGTCACGGCTGGAGCTGTCCCTGGACAGGGCCATGACATATCTGGGGGCAGCCCCCTGGCTTACCGGCTGCCTTGTCCACGGGGGATTCCGCGCGCTTTCCTGGACAGCTGCAATCATGCTGCCTCCCCTTGCTGTGTTCCTTTTTTTCTTCACCCTGCTGGAGGACCTTGGATTCCTTCCCCGGGCATCCATGGGCATGGATCCCGTATTTGGGAAATGCGGCGCCTGCGGCGGACAATGTGTGACCATGGCCCTGGGTCTGGGGTGTAATGCCGCCGGGGTGGCCTGCTGCCGGTCCATCCAGTCCCCCAAGGAACGCACCATTGCCGTACTCACCAATTCCATGATTCCCTGCTGCGGCCGCTTTCCTGTTTTTATCATGCTGATACCCCTGTTTTTTGCAGCCGGGCCAGTGGACTCCCTGACCGGTTCCCTGTCCTGCGCCCTGTTGTTTTCCATCCTGCTGCTGGCCGCTGTCTACCTGTCCATGGGGATATCCTGGCTTCTGTCAAAGACACTGCTAAAGGGACTGCCCTCCGCCTTCACCCTGGAGCTGCCTCCTTACAGGAAAATGCACATCACCCGCTCAGCCCTGCGCTCCCTTCTGAACAGGACCATGGTATTTACCGGACGCGCGGTCAGGGCAGCGGTTCCTGCCGGAATCATCGTCTGGTTCCTGGCCAACCTGTTTTACACAGGGCCATCCGCAGGCCTTGTCTCCTTTCACAGGCCTGCGGCTGACGTACCCAGCCTGTTAAATGCCTTTACAGGCATGCTGGATCCTGCTGCAGTCCTTCTTGGCATGGATGGGGCCATATTGGCAGCCTTCATACTGTCCTTCCCGGCAGGTGAACTGTTTCTTCCAATCCTCATCATGGCCTACCTTGAGGGCGGGCCCCTTGGCGGGATATTGGGAGGGTCCCTGGACGCGGGCGGCAGCGCCTTTTCCCTGTATCAGCTGCTTGTCTCACAGGGATGGACCTGGATTACCGCCATCTGCACCCTTGTCTTTACCTTCCTGCATTGGCCCTGCCTGACCACCTGCCAGGCGGTTGCCCGGGAGACAGACAGCTTAAAATGGGCCGGGACAGCAATCTGTATCGCAACAATCCCCGGGATTCTCATATGTATGGGTATTGCGCTGTATGGACACATGGTTTTAGGTATCTAAGGCAGCATGTCCTCCAAAATCTGGGTATTATTTCTTGACTGCGGCATCCCCACTGCCTATAATAGAGGTAAGCAAACAAACAGGACGCTTGTCATATGGACCTCCAAAAACGCAGGACCTTTATTATCAGCTTTATTTACTTTGCGATTATCGGTGTGATTTGCTATATTCTCTTTAAAAGGCTGATTCCCATGCTCATGCCCTTTATCATGGCGCTGGCAATTGCCGCGGCCCTGGACCCGGCTGTCTCCTATTTAGGAAGCCGCATGAAGGGCGGATACAGGTGTGCGGCAGCGGCAGTCCTCCTTCTGTTTTATGGCTGTCTCTTCAGTCTGGCCGCTGTCTCCGGGAACTGGCTGTTTTCCTGCATCCAGGAACAGGGCAGGAAGCTTCCTGCATTATACGGCGAAGTCATGGAACCAGGGCTGTCCCGGTTTTTCACACTTCTGGAAGCCAGTTTCCCTGGTCACAGCATCCATATCTCCTCGCTTGGAACCAGTCTGGAGCATGCCATGGAAAATGCAGCAGGCGCCCTTTCTTCCAGCCTGATCAGTTATGGCGCCTCCGTCCTTGTTGGATTCCCATCCCTTTTGGTGGATATCCTGGCTGCCGTGATTGCATCGTTCTTCCTTACAGGAAGCTACCGCCAGACCGCTTCATTCCTCATGCGCCAGATTCCGGATAAACAGCGGTCCATACTTACGGCTGCATGGGCCAGTATACGGCAGGTAACGGGACGTCTGGTCAAGGCATACGCCCTGCTTATGGCCCTCACCTTCGCAGAGCTCTTCGTGGGCTTCTGGGTCCTGGGCGTGCCCATGGGCTTCACGGCCGCATGTCTGATTACCCTTGTGGATATCCTGCCCGTGCTGGGCACGGGCACCGTCCTTTTGCCCTGGGCCTTCATTGCCTGGACCACAGGTTCAGGAAGCCTGGGTATCGGCCTTGTGTGCCTCTATCTTCTGATTACAGTGGTCCGCCAGACCCTGGAGCCTAAAGTGGTGGGCCTCCAGATGGGCCTCCCTCCTGCTGCTGCCCTGCTCTGCATGTTTGTGGGCGGCAAGGTACTTGGGCTTGCCGGTATCTTCCTGTTTCCCATTGGCGCCACCGTCCTTTTTGAACTCAGTGAGGACGGAACCATCCAATTATTCAAATAATATGCATAAACCGGACTACATTACATAAAGGCAGGTATGTTTATGAAGATTCCATCCGTTTTCCCGTTCCCACCATCCAGTCATACCTTTGGCGCCCCGGACCGGGACCGCGGGCCCCAGGTCCGGCTTTTTGCCATCAGCCTGGTTCTGGCTGCCGCCTCCGCCGTCCTGGGCGCCTGTGCCAGGATGGTGCCTGGATTTGCACATACATATTCCATTACCGTCTATCCTGTGCTTGTGAATACCATTGGCCGTTTCAGCAGCATTTTCCCATTCTCCCTGTCAGAAGCAGGGTTATATCTGGCTGCTGTTTTCTGTATCCTGAACCTTCTTTTCCTCATCAAAAAACCGCTTGCCGCGCTGTCCCGTCTTTTTTTCCTTGCCTGTCTCCTCCTGTTCCTGTACACGGCCGACTGCGGCATCAACTACTACCGTACGCCATTTTCCTATGAGGCCGGCATGGTCATGGAACAGTCGTCAGCCGGGGAGCTTTACAGTCTCTGCCTGTTCCTCACAGAACAGATCAACAGCACCCTTACGGAAACAGACCATTCAGGGGATGCGCTTAAGGGACTTTATCCAGGGCAGACAGAGGACACGCCCCTGCCGTCTGCCGCAATGCTCCGGGAACTTGGGATGGAAGGGGTTGAATCCATGAAGGATCTGGGTACAGCCTACCCCCAGCTGTCCGGATATTACCCGTATCCCAAGCCGCTGATGAATCCGCGTCTGCTGTCCATCCAGCAGCTTTGCGGCATCTACTCCCCCTTTACCATTGAGGCAAACTACAACCGGGAAATGCCTTACTACAATATCCCGCACACCATATGCCATGAACTGTCCCATCTGAAGGGGTTCATGCGCGAGGATGAGGCCAACTTCATCGGATACCTGGCCTGCATCGGCTCCGATTCCCCGGATTTCCGCTACAGCGGCTACCTGACCGGATGGGTCTACGCCGGCAATGCCCTGGCCAAGGCAGACCTGGAGGCATACTATGGGCTATATGGGCGGCTGGCCCCTGAGGCAGCCAGGGACCTGGCCTGGAACAACCAGTTCTGGGACAGGTTTGACGGCAAGGTGGCTGAAGCCTCCACCCAGCTCAATGACCGTTACCTGAAGGCCAATAACCAGGAGGATGGGGTGCGCAGTTATGGGAGGATGGTGGATCTGATGCTGGCTTATTATAGGGATTCCCAGTAGTGATAGGGGGGCGGGCGGTATTACAGCTTGCAATAGCCCCTGCATAAAAACTGGGCGCTTCTTTTAAAAAACTCAAACATCAGATTTACAAAGACCATCCCGAAGGCATCATTCAATGTAAGCAAGGCCTGCATATGAAAAGGACAGCAGCGAGGATATCTGAATTTCCAGATTTCCGGAACCTGCTGTCCTTTTATGGTCATGAGCCTTCCCTACCGTTTCTTCCTTACCTCCCACAAAATCACAAGACCAACACTGATAATCAGGACCTGAAGCACGATCACGGTGCCGATTCCTGCCAGAATGATGAACTGAACCGACCTGTTGTCCTGGGCCGCGGATGTTTCGTTTGCGCTAACCCCGGGCGCTTCCCCATCAGGCTGTGCGCTGTTTCCGGCCTCCTCGGCCTCCATGCTGCCGGTCCCTGCTATCCTTCCAAGTTCCAGGGACAGTTCCTTTATATCCGCCTCATCAAACACATCCTTCATGCCCCATCGGTCCATGGTCCCTCTGTAAGGCGCTTCCAGGCCCTCGTTCAGTATCCCAAGGTAGATATCCACCGCCCCATCCCAGTCCTCCCCGGAAAGTACCCAGAGATCCAGGGCTGACAGGGCTGACGTCCCATAGCCAATATAATACATGGGACTGTAGAACAGGTGGGGGATATCTACCCAGTCATAACACATATTCCCATAGACCCGGTAATACCAGCCATCGTAGGAATCCTGTATCTCCTTGAACCTGCGGTTCATATCATCCAGGGTCATGTCAGGGGTTGTGTATACGGCTTCCTCGAACTCCTGAATCATGCATGCAGTGATGGCCACGTACAGCATATCGCTCATCGTCTCATAGGTATAGGCAGAGTCCCCCTCCCCAAACAGACTGCCGGCATAACGTGTTGACAGCATCTCCAGTCCCTGGGACTGCAGCTCGCACACATCCACATGAAAGCCCTGATACATCTCAGGGACTGTATTATAATAATAACTGCAGAAATGTCCGAACTCATGAATCAGGGACTGGTAATCCCGGAAGGTATTGTCGCGGTTTATGAAGATAAACGCATCCCTGTAACTGGGCAGTCCCACTGTGTAGCTCCCATCGGTACGCTCCACGCTGTCCTCCCCTGCCTGGATATCATACAGATGGTTATCCCTCATATAGCGGAATACTTCCCCCAGTTTCGGCGCCATCTGGTCCATGCCGTCCCCTACCGTATCAAGAATCTCCTCTGTTGTGCTGTCCTCCAGCAGGTCCAGGCTGTCGTAGGAAGCATTGTCCACCGCCTCTGACCACAGGTACCAGATATTATCGCTGAGGACCACGATGTTATCCTTCACATTTTGGCAAAGCTGCCGCGTATCCTTAAGGGTATAATCCCGCCCGTATATTGTCTCATGGGCATATTCAGCATAATTATCATAACCCGCGGACCTGGCTATCTCCCCGCGGACCTTAACCAGTTCCAGGTATTTGTCCCCCAGGATACGGTTTCTTTCCCTGCCCAGCGCCTCGCTCACCTCACTGTAATCCGCGGTGTCCATATCCGGCTCTTTTTCCAGACGCCCATAATCCCACTGTTCCCCGTCATACTCCACGGATATGCTGCCGGATGCCAGCTGGTCATATTCCCGGATCAGATCCTCTTCCTTTCTGTGAAGATCCAGCTCCTCCTGGGAATAATCCTCATAGTAGGCAATCTTGGGAACATAGGCTTCTCCGATTTTTTCCTCAAGAAGGGAGCGGTAAGAAGACTGAAGGCCTTTTTGCAGGCAGGCGGCCGCCTTATTCCCCATCTCCGAATACAGCTGCGTTGTATATGCCTGCTCCCCAGCTGCTTCCTGATCAGATATATCCCTGTCATACATGATCTGGGCCATATAAGCCATTGTAGCCAGCCGGTCAAACTCACTGATGATCAGGTCATACAGGCGTTCCACTTCCTCTTCCTGCCCCTGTGTGTTTAAGGCCAGTTCAAACTCCTCCATGGCCTTGTCCATGACCGATGTGGAGAAATGCTCATAGGGCCTCTGGGAAAAATCCACTCCTTCAAAGAACCGGCCTGTCCGGGGTAGCGGCGGCCACGCCTGTGCTGCCGCCTGATACCCCGGTTCCGACCGCGCCCGAACCGCCGCCTGATACCCCGGTTCCGCCTGCGCCTGTGCCGCCGCCTGAACCTGGGCCAGGCCCCAGGACGGTACGGAAGCCATCAGGATGGCTGCGGCCGCCAGCGCCCCCATGGGTCTTATGACAATCTTCCATGTGTTTTTATTCATGGCCGGTTCCTCCTTTGTATATTTCTTACATTTATTCTAACACACAAACAGGCCCCTCACAAGGCCTGTCCGTTAACCGGGCCGGCAGCCATGCCAGCCCATATCCTGTAATGTTCCAGATGCCGGGTGTCCCCGGTTCATTCCCTGAGCCAGCCCTCTTCCTCCGGCAGCAGGAAGTAATTATTATCCCTGTCTGAATCCGTAATCATGGAATCCAGCTCACGGAGCAGGTAACTGTCCGGCATATTGCGCTGCCACCAGCGGTACCCCTTTGTGTTCCTGATTCCTTTTGCATCAATCTTCCTGCCGGCATAGTAATCAATATACACGCCCGCATAGGTGGCTGCCATGGAGCGCTCCACATCCTCCCCAAGATTCTGCACCACTCCCCGTATCTGGTCGCTGATAAGTTTCTGTATGTAGCGGTAAGACCAATCCTCAAAGTCCAGCAGATCCGGATTCCCGCTTCCCGTCTTCCTGGCCCATCCGGACACATCCACGGACCGTGTCTCATAGGAAATGCTGCCATCCTCATCCCAAACCACTTCGCCGTACTGACACGGAGGAATGCTCAGTGCATCTGTAATGATTTCCTGTATCCCATAAGCCCCATCATCCACTCCCGGCTCAGCCTTGTGCTTGCGCACCCTCTGTACGTGAAGGTGGCCGCTGAAAAACAGGGGCAGCCGGTATTTTTGGAGAAGGTCAATCACCTCACTGTTATTGTCCATGGCGCACTGGGTGGTATACATACGGCTCTGGGCCAGCAGGTTGTGATGGGAAGTATCTGCATTCCATCTTCTTTTGCCTTTTGCAGCTGTTCTTCCATCCAGGCAAGTGTTTCTTCCTTGATCCGGCCTTCTACCAGGTTCTTTGGCTCATACTGGCAGGAATCCAGCATGAGAAGCCAGTTCTTTTCATCCAGCGCATATACATAACTTAAGGAGCTGCTGTCCCTGCTGAGGGCCTGGTCATATCCATACCTGCGGTATATTTCATAAAAATCCTCCCCGTCAATGGAGTCCACAGACTCCTTCTCGGCTCCGTAATACACTGCGGCGTGCCCATTGTTGATATCGTGGTTGCCGGGAATGACCAGTACCTGTACCCCGGCGTCCTGTACCCGGGCCAGACGTCCTGCCAGCTCTTCATGGTTCATCCGCTCCCCGTTCATGGTAATGTCCCCGCTGAGCACAAGGGCGGAAGGCTTTTCTTCTATGACCTCATCCAGGAAGGCCTCCAGCAGTTCCGGAAGGTACTGGATGACCTTCCCGTCGCTCCGCTCCACAAACAGCTGGAATGCAGGGCCTCCGTCACCTGCCCGGGCGCTCTGATAATGGAGGTCCGTGGCCAGGACAAGTTTTGGGGGGACATAGGGCTCTTGTGTGTCCTGGGGCGGGGTCCACAGGCCGGGGAACTGCTTCTTCCAGCCGGTATACCCTTCTTCCCTTATGACCTCCTCCGGCTTTTCGGCCTGGGAATCCGTGGCCGTACCAGCCCGGCTGTCCTCTGTCCCGTCCTCCGGCCGCTTTCTATGGTCATCGCCCGCAGATGCATGTTCCGGCCCTTTGGCGGTTGCCTCTGTCTGCACCGGGCCAGCGGGTTCCATTAACTTTTTCATAAAATGCAAAACCCCGAAGCATGCCATGAATACCATGGCATACATCAGGGCACTTATTATCCAGGTCTTTTTCTTCATCCGGTCAGCTCTTTCTATATGATGCCTAACTCTTCCATCGCGTATGCGATACCGTCATCCTCCACGTCCTTTGTCTCAAAAGTGGCATAGGGCAGGAGTACATCGCTGTGCTGTCCCATAAGCACACAATTGGTGGCATATTTGAACATGGACAGATCATTGCTGCTGTCGCCAAATACATAGGCGTCATCCTTGGAAATGCCGTAATGCTTTAACACCAGATCCATGGCAGTTGCCTTTGAATGGCCTCTGGGAACACACTCATAATAGCCGTCCCCCCTGTCAATGGACTCAATATCCTTAAGGCGCCCAAACAGTTCCCTGGGCCTGCTCTTCTCATCTGAAGCCAGATAAAACTTGGAAAAATCGTAGCAGTCATCCTCCCAGTCATACCTGGACGCGGTGCCCGACCGCCTCAATGCCGCCTTCAGTTCTTCCACCTGGGGAAACCTGGAAACCGTCCTGTGCAGATAACATCCTTCCACACCTTCCAGCGCACCGTCCAGGCCGCACTCGTCGATATCCTTTTTAATCTGCAGGCCCCTCTCATGGGGGATCTGGTAGCAGTAAAGTACCCTGCCCTCTGCAATCACATAGGTGCCGCAGCCGCACAGACAGCCATCTGTCTCAATCTCGGACCGTATGTCCCTGGTATGGGGATACACCCTGCCCGTATTAATGAACACCAGATGCCCTCTTTTGCGCGCCTCCTTAATTGCCTGTTTGGCGCTGTCAGGAACCAGCCCCGTCTTTTCAGACAGGAGGGTTCCGTCAATATCAAAAAACAAAGCTTTGTTCCTATTACTCATCATCTCTGAACACAATGGTCTGTGCTTCCTCGTCCATGCTCTCCACGATTGCCAGTGACTCCAGTCTGATTCCCTCTGAACGCAGCAGGTCTCCGCCTACCTGAAATCCCTTCTCGATGACAATGCCCGCGCCTACCAGTTCAGCGCCGGAATCCCGTACCAGGGCAGCCAGGCCCTCCAGAGCCTTTCCATTGGCCAGGAAGTCATCAATGATCAGCACCCGGTCTCCCGGGCCCAAAAACTGCTTGGCCACGATGACGTCATAGACCCGGCCGTGGGTGAAGGACTCCACCTTGGCGGTGTAGACCTCGCCGGCGATGTTCTTGGTCTGGCTTTTCTTGGCGAAGATCACCGGGCAGTCGAAGTATTGGGCCGTGATGCAGGCGATGCCGATGCCGGAAGCCTCGATGGTGAGGATCTTGTTGATCTGGCAGTCCGCGAAGCGGCGCTTAAACTCCCTGCCGATCTCGGCGAAGAGCTTGATGTCCATCTGGTGGTTCAGGAAGCTGTCCACCTTCAGCACGTCGGTCCCCTTTACCTTGCCGTCCCGGCGGATACGCTCTTTCAAAAGCTCCATAGCTTGTCCCATCCCTCTTTTTCAAGTTCCGATACAGATTCATTTTATCGAAAAAAGAAGGGTCCCGCAACGATTTCTTTCATTTTTTCGACCGGCGATTTCCACAAAAAGATGGAGCGAAAAATGAGGAAATCAATCGAAGTGCTGAAGCGTGCCGGCGAGACCAGAGGAGATGAGCCGATCGGCCAGGCGGGCCAGCGCCTCCTCTGCCTGAGGAAAGCCCTGAAGGGCCCAGGAGCGGGCCATGCCCACCGCCCCGGCGATGACGAACTCCAGACAGTAGTTGGGGCCGTCCAGACTGCCCAGGGGGTAGATGCCCTGCCACTCCCGCAGGCAGCGGGCATAGATCATGGCGTCCAGCCGGCGGAAGAAGTCGCCCTCCCCCCATGCGCCCATCAGGGCCAGGCACAGCTGGCTGTTGCTCCGCACGAAGCGGAACACGTCCACCAGGATGGGGGTCAGCTCGTCCCGGAGCAGGTGGGGCGGATAGGCATCCAGCAGCCGCCCCAGCTCGTCGAAGAGCTCGTTTTCCACCTGTTCCAGCATGTGGTAGATGTTTTGATAGTGGCTGTAAAAGGTCCCGCGTTTCACATCGGCCCGCTCAGTCAGCTCCCGGACAGTGATCTCCTCCACCGGCTTTTCCTGGAGCAGCTGGATCAGGGCCTGCCGCAGCTGGGCCTTGGACCTGCGGACCCTCCGGTCCTGGCGCTGTTCCGCCATGGACGCACCTCCCCCGTTTTTCGACACAGAGGACAGAGCCTGTCGGATTTTCCACAGAAGCCGCCCTTTTGCCCATTGCAATCCTCTGTTATCCCCTATTATAATAAAAAATACAAGATATTCAACACCTGTTTTATAACGGACAACAGGAGGGATGACCTATGGCCTATATCTCCCTTCAGCATGTGGGGAAACGGTATCAGATGGGGGAGATCACCATCACCGCAGTGGACGACATCTCCTTTGAGATTGAGAAAGGACAGTTCGCCGTCATCGTGGGGCCCTCCGGTGCGGGCAAGACCACGGTGCTGAACATCCTGGGGGGGATGGACGCCTGTGACAGCGGGGCTATCAGGGTGGACGGCCAGGAGATCAGCGGCTATGGGGCCCGACAGCTCACCACATACCGCCGATATGACATCGGCTTCGTGTTCCAGTTCTACAACCTGGTGCAGAATCTGACGGCCCTGGAGAACGTGGAGCTGGCCGCCCAGATCTGCCGGGACCCCCTGGACGCGGAGGAGGTGCTGCGCCATGTGGGGCTGGGGGAGCGGCTGAACAACTTTCCTGCCCAGCTCTCCGGAGGGGAGCAGCAGCGGGTGGCCATTGCCCGGGCGCTGGCCAAAAACCCCAAGCTGCTGCTGTGCGACGAGCCCACGGGGGCACTGGACTATGTCACCGGCAAGTCTATCCTGAAGCTGCTCCAGGACACCTGCCGCCAGCAGGGCATGACGGTGGTGGTCATCACCCACAACAGCGCCATAGCCCCCATGGCAGACCAGGTGATCCACGTGAAGAACGGGCGGGTGGAGCGCATCGACCACAACGACCGCCCGGTCCCCGTGGAGACCATTGAGTGGTAATGCCTCTACAAAATGCGATTTTGTGAAGAAAAAATACAAAAAGGAGAGGAGGAGAACAGCCCATGTCCCGAAAAAAAGCCCCCAGCCGCCTGCTGACCGACGCGGTCCGGGAGGTTCGGAACACCCGCAGCCGCTTCCTCTCCCTGCTGGTCCTCTCCGCCCTGGCGGTGTGCTTCCTGGCCGGACTGCGGGCCACTGCCCCCGACATGAAGGAGACCGGTGACCTGTATTTTGATCAGCAGCGGCTGATGGACCTGCGGGTGGTCTCCACCCTGGGCCTGACGGAGGAGGATGTGGAGCTGCTGGCCCGGCAGGGCATCCTCTGCGAGCGAAAGAGCGTCTACAGCGACATCGACGCGCTGAACGCGCTGGGCTATGACATCCGGCTGCGCCGGGGCCGCAGCGGCGGCTATTGGATGGCGACGCGGCCTTTCGAGCTGGCGGAGCTGAAGCTTCTGGTGGACGCTGTCCAGTCCAGCCGGGTCATCTCGAAAGCGTCCAGTGATAAGCTCATCCATAAGCTGGAAGGGCTGGCCTCCCAGTATGAGGGCAGCCAGCTCCAGCGTCAGGTCTATGTCGATGGCCGCCCCAAGAGCGCCAACAAAGACCTGCCCTACAGCGTGGATGCCCTCTTTACGGCCATCAACACCGGCAGGATGGTGCGCTTCCGCTACAAAAAGGCGGGACGCCCCGCGCCTTACACCATCAGCCCCTGGCAGATGGCGTGGGAGAACGGCTGCTACTACCTCATCGCCTATCAGGACGAGAAGGAGCCGGTGGGCATCCGCCATTACCGGGTGGATAAAATGGCCGGCGTCACGGTGCTGGACGAGCCCCGCCGCGGCAAAGAGCAGTTCGCGGATCTCGACCTGCCCGCCTACCTGAAAAAGCACTTCCAGATGTTCGGCGGGCCGGAGTATAGAGTCACCCTGCGGTGTACTTCCGACCTTGAATCAGCCATGCGGGAGCGCTTCGGCGCTTCGCCCATCTTTGTGTCGGAAGGGAAGGAGCATTTCCATTTCGACGTCCCCGTCTGTGTCAGCGACCAGTTCTACGGCTGGGTCTGCGGCTTCGGCGGCAAGATAGAAGTCGTCTCGCCCGCCGAGGTGCGGGACGGCCTGCGGGCGCTGAGCGAGCGGCTGGTAAAAATGCATCAATAAAAATAAAGAGGCTGTTATTCTAACCTCTCCGTCACGGCTGCGCCGTGCCACCTCCC